>Ga0209341_10003158_pt1 | contig 15448 bp, 19 predicted proteins | sample RifCSP13_2_FD_184020 | JGI IMG/M metagenome (GOLD analysis project Ga0209341, IMG submission 184020) | Soil microbial communities from Rifle, Colorado - Rifle CSP2_sed 13_2 (SPAdes) (version 2) | ecosystem: Environmental > Terrestrial > Deep subsurface > Rock core/Sediment | place: Rifle...
AAATAGGCGATGAAATCGCGCGCTGCGTGTGCCCCTCCTTCATTTAAGACATCGTCGATCCACCGCTCGTCAGCGCCAAGCCCAAGCCTTTCCTGCGTCGGACCCATGATCCGAGTCACAGCTTCTGCGCTAAGAAACCTCTCCCCAGCCGCAATATGACTCGCTCCCTGAGCCAAAACAACCCTCATAACCTCTAGCATCTCCCACAGAGCCATCCTCGGGTTATAGGTCCCCAGGCTAGCCTCAACCAGAGCAGCAGCCGCGGAGACGCTCATGTGATCGGCTACCTCTCTGAAATTCGGATAGAGCCCATGCAAGTCATATATCTTAATGGACTGCTTCTCCAAGTTCACAATCCTTGCTTCATCCCAGTCCTGATAAACGCGTCCTCTCGTGCCGTAATCCACTCCTCGGAGCGACACCCAAACCGAAAACATTTCTTCGATATCAAAAGCATGTTTGATCAGCCACTTCATTTTTCGCCAGGACATCTCCAGCACGGAATTCTCCCCTTCCCCGTCTCTTTGCTCGGACGTCCTGGCGCCTTCCAGGTCATCAACGACAGCTAGACCTGCGAGTGGTAGACCACCTGCCAACGGTACTTGCACCCTCTCCTCGAGTTGTCGGAGCGGTGATACGCTGCCTTCTTCGATGAACTGCCCAACACCCTGTCCTAGGCTGGTCACTTGCTGCCAGAACACGGGCACGAGAACTTTCCGCAACTGACTGGCCCTGCTCAGCCGTAACGCGAAGTGTCCCCTCAGCTCGTGAGTCGCATAAATGGCGAAAAGCAATCGATCCCTCGTACTCCGGGCAGCGGCTTCATGCTGTTTGTTATGCACGCCAACCCAACCTAGGTGAGGAAGGCACACGCCTGTCCAATTACCGAGAATATGGGGGAACGCGCGCAACGCCACTGATCGACTTGCCGGGACATCTCTGGCTGACAAATCCAAGGCGTGCGCTAGGCCCACCTCACGATTCTGCCCTCCCCCGATCATGTGTTGGCTCCCTCTATTTGACCCTGCGACTCCCCTCCCTCGCGAAGGCAACCTCTTGGCGCCCACACGTTCGCGGATGTAAGATCGCTCACTGTGTGTCGCAGCAACCCCTGAAAAAATTCCTTATAACCGCAGCACGACCTTCCGTCCCAAAGCGGACATAGAAGGCCAACACCTTCGACCAGCTGCTGTCTTGCTGATTCGGCAACGACCCTCATTTGCACCACCTGCAGGGCAGTCGGATCACGCGCGCCGGCGGTCGAAGCCCTCCCACTCTCTGCTGACACTAAATACGACACGTAGGCTCCAGCACTGTCAAAGGAGATAACCGGGACAACCTCTGACAGCTGATCTTCAAGACGCTGGACGTATTCAAAGATGCCATCCTTGCTCACCAACTGCCTAATCACTTCCTTAGTTGCTTCTGATATGCCTTCGTTCGCTTCCCGTGTCGGCGCGGCCGGGTCGAAATGCGACACCAAGTCGCCAACTTTTCCTCCTGCGAGGAGGTCTGCCGCCAGCCGGCCTAGTGCCGCTTTCGGCGAATCAGCATGCAACGCCGTGATCACGATCTCTTTGGTCTCACCGGCGTTCAGCGTCTGAACAGCTCTAGTAAATTCGTCGTACAACCGGCCGAAACCAGCCGTTGACTCCTCGTAGCGCCTCTTGTGCACAACTTCGAGAATCCGTCGCCGCAAAGGCCACAGTAGGCCAACTGCCGACATGGCCGACAGAGCGTTCCACAAGGCATAAATCTCTTGAACAGGGGCACACGCTCGATGTATATCTAACAGGAGATTATGCAAGACCGCGACCTGAGATGTCTGCTTTTTCAAAGGCACAGTGACTTTCCGTTCCATCGGTTTGTACTGTGCAACACCGCTCTCGCCGCCGAACAGCGACTCCACCTCCTCCCCTTGGCTCAGAGCCGCCAGCGACAGCCCAAACATCTCATTAAGGTGGTCTGCCAATTGAAGTATCGATGCGCTGCGCGCGAGAAGCATGTGGTAGTCTGCATATAGCAAACAAATAACTCCCTTTAGCCGTTGCCCAAACAGAGCGAAACCTTCTCGTGCCGAAAAGCCACTCAACGAGTCCGCGAGATACCTTTGCCGCAACACCTGGAAGATGACACCGCCTTCAGCAGCACTTGACCCATTTTGAATGATGGTTTCATCAGGCCTGAAAAGACTCCAATCCTTCCTCAGCCCAATCCCGTGTAGACCAGCCATGTAGACGCCGTCCCAGTCGGAGCGGATCGCTGGGAAGCCTGGAACAGGTACCCCGTCGCCTTGTCGAGGAAAGATTGGATATTGCATGTCCCGCGTCCAGAGAGTAATGCGGACGTTGGCTCGCGCCTATTTACTTCACTTGCCTCGCCGCTTTGACCAGCGCCACAAGCTGACTCGCGCTCCGGACAATTCCCTCCACAACTAATTTCTCCTCCTCTTCCGACAAATGCCCCATCGCGAGAATCCGCTCGATCCGCGCCAGCAACGGCCGTTTCTTATTGGTCCGCTTCAGCTCGAGCCGGAGGCTAGGGGCACCCAAGCCGGCCGCGCGTCTGAGTGATTCGTCGCCCGGAGTCTCCGCTTCATCACGCTGTCCCCTTCGATTCCGTCGCCAGACCATAATCTCTTCTGGGGCGTGTTCCAGAAAACCCAGCACCCACTGCTCCACGTCTTTGCCCCTGCCCTGCAATTCCAACGTCACAACCTGGAGCTCCCGCACATACCGGCTGAGCAGATCGACCGAAGGTTGTTCTCCGCCCAGCTCCACGGCGGACAAATGGCCCTTCGAATATGACAAGCGTCTAGCCATGTCAACGAGGCTGATGTCCAATGCCTCGCGCGCAGCTCGCAGTTTCGACACCAACGGCCTGCTCAGCCAATCACCTTCCGGCACTCGCTTCGGCCTTCGTCCTCGCTTGGTTTTTGCCTCTCTCATGGCTCCGCCAAATTACCAAACAATTCCGCTCATCGCAACCTATTGACAACGTTAGCGATGGACCTATAGTGGAAGGCAGAACAATTATAGAGCGTCGCGGTGCCCCAAACAATACGCGAGAGATAAAAGGAGGCGCTTCGAGGAGAACAAAGCCGATAGCTCAAACAACGGGCAAATTCTTCTTCAGGAGGCAACACAATGGACATGCCAGTTAGTAGCTCAAATCACTTTCCAAGCAGTGGCACAGGAGACCAGCCGGGGCTGCCCGCTAGCCAAGCAATTAGCAAGACGTTGGAACATCTTCATGTCCGGTTCCTGAGGGACGAGGGAAACGGGACAGTGGTGGTACCGACCACCCTCCACGGTCATCCGACCATGATCTTCATGCAGCCAGATGACCAGAAACGAGAGGTTCTCATTTTCGCTCGCTTGACCGACGTGGCCCCGAGCCGCCGGACCGCCGTCGCCTTGCTAATTGCGGACCTAAATGCGCGCTTTCAGGCCACGTTCGCCATGCCACGGCTTGAGTTCATCGCCGTCGACGTGCACGTCGAGCTGTCCTTCTGCGCCTATCCGGAAGCGCTTATCGGCCTCGCGTTCATCCGCTTCGTCGGCATTCTCCGCGAGACCTGCGCTGACCTGATGTCCGCTGCTCAAATCGAAAACCCTCTCGCTGTCAACTTGCAGAAGGAAATTGACGAGATCCTCGTCGCCATCGAGGAGCCTCGAGGCTCAGATCTGGTCTAGGGGGCGTTGCCAGCAAACAGCGTCAACCCGCCGAAATTGGCCACCTCGAATAGCCCCGCTTGGCAGCATTGGTAGCTGCCAAGCGGCAGGAGGAACAAAAAATGAAGCCGAGCATCCTGACGAATGAATCGCCACTTACGCCTGAAGAACGAAGAGTGGCCAAAAGAGCCCTGCGTACCCTAGAGCAGGTTCTCACTGGCAGGATCAGGGCAAGTAGACGCCGCCGAAACGGAGCCGAGAAACCAGAAATCTCAGTCGAAGTCGGCAACGAGCATCTCCGGCAGCTCATCCAGTAGTGATCTATCTCCCTTCACACCAGACGCCACCAGGGTCGCGTTACCTTGCTCTGGCCCACACCTAACGGAGGATCTTCTCAATGCACAACAGATTCCGATCCCCTCATCAACACTGGACCACCGTCCGATGAGCATTCCACTCCGCATCGCCGTCCTAACAGGTGCTCTCCTGCTGGTCGAGCTAGCCTCGTTCTTCAAGCTCAGCCGCTGGCTCTTCTGGTCAAACTACCCATGGCTGGCCTACACCTCGGCCTTGGCCTTCGTGGTTCTGCTCCTGGCAGCCATCATCGCCATCGGCTCGGACATATCCAGCGGTGTCAGGCGACAGTTCTACATCGGCGGGATCCAGGGACTTGCCAACTGCCTCATCTCTTACGAACTCAGCCTGGTAGCCTTACCCGTGGAGGTCGTAACAGCTTTTTTCAACGTCAACGAAGATTTCGCTCTGAAATCCATGTCAGTCCTCCAGGGGGCCACCCTTTCGGTGGCGTCCATCACCTTCTGGAGGGCACTGGGTGAGCTACTACGCAACCACTGGGACCACCAGCGCCAAACCCAACACCAACTGCAGGACTGGGGAAAGATCTTACAGGAGGTCTCCGATGAGTAGCAGCCAATGCAGGCTTATTGCTGCCCGCCTCCAACAAGCTCTGCACAGCCTTCACGAGGGCATCGGAGATGGACTGGCCGAGGTTGCCAGCAGCGCCTCCCGGTACATTCAGGCGTTGAGGCGCCATCGTCCAGATCCCGAAATGGAAGCCCTCCTGCAGTATACGGCGGCGCGTCTACGAGCCATCCACTCAGCAGCGGAACGTTACCTACCGGCCCCTAACACCTATCGAGTTAGTCACCGACCGAAGGCCACCGGAAAGGTCCAGACAGCGGATCACAAAAAGGAGACCACAGATGAGCGCGCTTGACCATTACCTACCAGACGGGGAACCAAAGGAGGGCGAGGTAATCGAGTACCGCAAAGTGGTGCGCTATCCGCACGCCCCCGATGTCCGTCTGCCACAAAAGCCGTCCACCGAAATCCGCCAGACGGGCTGGTTGGGAGGTCCGAACAGACAGGATTTGGCCCATGAGCGGCGAATGCGCGAACTTTACCATCTGGGCCGCGAAGCAGCCTACTTTGGAGAGATGACGATGGCCGTCGAGGTATACGGCATCAAGGCGACAGGCGAAGCGGTCTCCAAGGCAGAGGACATCGTATATAGCCTGCCCCCGGACTCAGTAGCCGCACAGGTGACCTCGGATATGGCAGGGGAAATGGCCGCGCGCGCCCGTCTCCGGCACATTCGCCTGACGGAGACGCTCGACGCTGAGGGCCTCAATATCATCAAGCGCCACTAGTGGAGGCGTCCCGATGCTGAAATCCCCATATGACCGCTCAGCGATCGTCATCTCCTATGTTTGGGAGGCCATCACCCTTCCCTTCCATTCGCGCCGAATCGCCCTACTCCGTGTCAAAAGCCGCCATGCTTGCTACCAGGTGAAGATGGAGATGGAAGAAGACCTAGCTCTGCTCCAGGCTGCTATCGCTACAGCGCGGCGAATGGAGGACGAGTTGGCGCGCTCCGACCTTGCCTTTGAACCTACACGGAGGGCCGCAGTGGTGGCATTTCGCGCTGCGCTCACAAGGCTGCGACTGCGAATCCGACATGACTTCGCATCACACCCACGCCCCGACGCTGATATCCCAGATAACCTCCCCCCGGCCCCGGGCTCCAACCACAACACCCCACCCCAGTAGCCTCTCCAATGCCACGCATCATCTACCCACGTCCGGAGCCGGTGCCTCGACGGCATTCCATCTCATACCAAAGAGGGATACCAGTGGCACCGGCTCCTCAGGAGGCCCATCTACATGTTGTAGGGCCTCCTCAGCCTGTCGACGCGGAGACCGTCGTATCCGTGCTGGATTCTCTGTTGGGCGTCTCCGCTCCAATCACGCTATGGCTCTTAGCTCGGGAAGACTGCGTGGAGGTAGGCGTCAACTGCGAGTCCGACAAAGCCGCTCACGTTGAGCGCGCCATTCGCGGCGCAACACCACACTGGGAACTCACTCGATGCCCCAACCCGATCACGCCTTCAGCCGGCTTTGGGCTTGCCGCCACCATGTCGCAAGCAACCCGTCCTGATTGGCTACCGGTGCGCCAGATTGTTACTTATAAGGACATCGACCCGCTGGCCTCCTTTTTGGAGGCAGCGCAGCCAATGGCAGCCGGGGACGAACTACTCATCCTCCTGCACATTCGTCCAGCGAGTCAAAGTCGGCAGCATCAGGCGTTGTGGGACCTTACCGTCCCGGCTCCGCCTGCCACTGCGGTGGACCTAGTGGCCAGTATGTTAGGCAAAGGCCCCCGCATGCGGCGTTTCGAGCCCCAAATCCAGCGTCTCCTCGAGGAACGGCTTTCCGAGCCCGGGTTCGAAGTCCAAGGTCTCGTGATGCTGTCAGCCAACGAGCCTTCCCGCCTCAGAGAACGAACCCGTAGCCTAGAGGCCGCCTACGCGACGCGCCTCGACGCGGGTTACGGGGGCATCGTCCTCCAATCTTGGGACTGGCGGGCAGCGGAGCCCTCTGGTCTCCGATGGCATGGCAGCCAGCCGTCCCTGTACCTCACTTCCAGCGAACTGGCCTGCTTTTGGCATCCTCCATCGAGCCAGGTCACAGTCCCCGGCGTTGTACATGTTCGCCGGCCTGCTGTGAGCCTGTCACCGACGCTAACCCAGCCCACCGGTCTATCGTTGGGCTTCCACCGGCAGCGTGGCACGGACGTCTACGTCCACCTACCACGCGCCGACCTTGAAGCCGGCCACCTCGTGGCGATAGGGCGCACGGGTGTCGGCAAGAGTACCTTTCAGCATCATCTACTCCGCCAATTGATCCGCAGCAAGGATCGCCCAGGGGTATGGGTGCTCGATCCCCATGGAGACCTCTGTCTCGATATCGCCCTACAGAGCATCCCGCCAGAGCGGGAAGCTGACGTATTGCTTCTGGAACCAGGAGTCACTGAGTTCCCGGTTGCGCTGCCCTTCATCCCTCATCTACCAGGAATTCACAGCAAAGAACTGAAGGAGCTAGCGGTTCAGTCGACCTTCTCTATATTTCGCCTTATTTTCCGCGAGCATTGGAGCCCTACTCGAATGGAGGATGCGGTCTTTGCCATCACCGCGACGCTTTGCCAGCTACCTGGTGCAACCCTCCTGGACATACCACAATTGTTGGCCGACGCCGTTTTTCGACACAAGACTCTGGCACAGTTCGAGGTGGACGATCCGGTCGTCCTGCAATTTTGGGCGGAATACGACCAGTTGTCCCGAGCTGCGCAGCGAGAGCTGGCCAGACCGATTCTGTCGCGCATACGCGCCTTCTATCGCTCCAGCGCGGTCCGCAATATAGTCTGTCAGACTCGTGGCATCGATCCCGCCGAACTGCTGCCAAAGAGATCGGTAGTCTTGGTCAGCGGGAGCGGGCCGAACATCCAGGCTGACGTAGATTTGATACTGGAACTCATCATCGCCCGCTTGCACCTGGCTACCTTGGCGCGTCTCACGCAGCCCCGCGACCAGAGGAATCCCACTTATCTCGCGGTCGATGAAAGTCAGCGTTTCCAAGGCGCCAGCCTGCCCGTTCTCCTATCCGAGGGCCGGAAGCTGGGCGTGACGCTCCTGTTGTCTACCCAGTTCTTGGATGCTTGGGGCGAGAGCCTGTCTCAAAGCGTCTTGGGCAACGTGGGCACCTTGGTCGCTTTCCGTTGCGGCCCCAACGACAGCCGACGGCTGAGCGCGAGCCTTCGTCCCTTCACACCGGAGCAGCTTGAGGATCTGGACCGGTTTGAGGCAATCGTCAAGCTACAGGTCGGCGGCGCCACGATGCCAGCCTTCGACATACACACCTTCCCCGCGGACGGGCCCACAGACGAGGCCATGTTGGCGCGCATCAGGGAGCGGACTCGTCGCCGCTACGCTCGACCCCGACGCGAGGTCGAAGACGAGATCCTTCGCACCTATGCCCAAAAATCATCTCTTTGGCACGAAGATGACATCTATGAAGACTAATCTCGCGTTGCCTCAAAATGTGTGCTCACGACCTGCGCTTGCGGCGAGCACACTTTCCACGCCTGTTTCGGCCTCTAACCAACATAGACTTCCCTCGCTCATCTTCGATTCGCTCGGGCCCCAGGCCCGCAGCCCTCGCGCCATCCGGATAACCCAACGTGACCAATCAATCATCGACCTTATATTCCGGCTGCGCGCGCTGCGAGACGACCAAGTGCAGACCGCCCTGTTTACGGCGGCCGGGGCTTCGCTCACTCAATTCCGCCTCACTAACCTCGCGCGCTTGAGATATGTGGACCGCCTTCCGCGCAAGCGAGTAAACGATCCATTCGTCTATCTACTCACGCGCCGCAGCACCCTCGGCAACCGCATGATGCGGCAGCGCTACGGAGACGAAGCGTTCCGGCGGCACATGGGTCGCTTGGGATCAATTGAGCACCACTTGGCCGTCAACGACGTGCGAGTCCGAGTGGAGCGGGCCTGCCGCGACCTCGGATGGCTCTTGGCGTCCTGGCTGCGACCAGAGGACTTGGCACCCTTGCTCTCAAAGGACTTGATACCAGACGGATATTTCCAGATTCGACGTTGGGTTGGTACCGAGGAGAAAACGGCCGGATTCTTCCTTGAACTCGAACGATCTGCGAAGAGCATCCGCGTCATGCGGTCAAAGCTGGAACGCTACCGGGAGCTCTACCGCAGCGGCCGTTACCAGCAGATCTTCTCTACGCCTGCCCTTCGAGTCCTCGTTGTATACACGCAGCCGCCCGATTACGCGAGTCCACATCGGATTTCAAGTGCCCTAGAACAGGCTCGCCACCTGAGGGTCACGTTCGCCTGGTTTACCTCGATGGATCACCTCAAAGCGGTTCCGATGGCTACTCTTTTGAATGAACCGATATGGCTGGCCCCCAACGAGCAGACTCCTGTGGCATTGTTTCCTACGACCCAGACGGAAATCGACGCTGATAGCCTGCCCTCTAGAAGCTGAGCATCCCGTTGAAGCAATCAACGCTGAACCATCGCAGAGGCCAACCTCCGGACGAGTTGGCCGAGACCATCGGCGCCTACCTGGACCGAGACGGACGCAGCCTCAATCGCATCGCCCAAGCCTCGCTGGTCGACGTCGGTTACTTGTGGCGCTTGAAGGCCGGCCTCAAGAAAAGGCCCAGCCGCGATCTACTGATCCGCCTTGCCCTTGCCCTTAAGCTGGAGCCCGAGGAGCTAGATGTGCTGCTCGTAACCGCTGACTACGCCCCTATTACCTTACGGCAGCTTTAGGAGGCCTTCCGCGCCGCCTGATGCCGGGCAGCGATACCGATGCCAACACCGAACGCTTCGGCTTGATGGCACCCAGCAGCTCTTCGGCTAGGCTGAAGTAAAAATCAGTACTTTCGTAAGACGAATGCCCTGCCCACCGTTTCACAATCGACGGGTTTTCCCCGTCCAGGGCCTTTCTGGTGATGAACTGGTGACGGAACAGATGGGGGTGCAAGCGCACGCCTAACTTCTTGCTCGCCCGGTAGAGAATCTGGCCGACGGCCTCTGGAGCGAGAGCCGCTCCCTCCCACGACACAAACAACTTGTCAGACTGCACGGAGCGGGGTGCACGGCGGCGCTGGTTCTGATCGCCGGCCATCCTATGTCTGGCAGTCTGCGAGAAGTAGCGCTCACGCCACTTCAGGTAGTTTTGCAGCAGCGCCGTTGCTTCATCCGTCAGGGGGAGGTAACGCCATTCCTCTGTCTTGTCCGAGTAGACCTTCAGCACCCGCCCCTCAAAGTCAACGTTTTTCAGCAGGAGATTGGCGGCCTCCTCCCTCCTCACCCCCGTATCACACAGCACTCCCAGGATGGCCAGGTTCCGCGATCCCAAATAGGTGTCGTCTGCATAAAGCGCGAACAGCCTGCCAAGGACCTCGTCGGGTATAAGGTCAAAGCGAGGCTTTGTCGATTGCAGCGCTCGCAGGTCTTCCAGGATGTCCCCATCAGTCCATCCCTTCTGTCCCATCCACCGACCAAACGCCTTGACCGCGCGCAGCCTATTGGAGATGGTGTTCGGCGAGGCCCCTCGTTCCCGCAGATGCATCCGGAACAGGTTGACTGTATGCTCGCTGAACTGACCGACCCGCGTAACGCCCCGTTCCTCCAGGAATCTCCATAGCTGCATCAGGGAGTCTCGGTACCACTCGTATGTCTTCGGCGCCCGCTCAGCCGCCTTCTTCGCGAGGAACTCAGGGATAGGGCCTAGAGTGCGAGTCGCTCTAGCGCCAACGACGTGTTCGTAGAGAAGTTCCTGCGAGTGATCCAAGTCCCGCCACCGGTTCGCCTTCCTTCCCGTCATTGTCGTCCCCCTTGACCCTTCAGTCATTGTCCGGGGGACAAAACTCATTTCCGTAAGCAGGTGCTCACGGGTTTATTTTTTCCGGCGACGGCTGCCCTTTTTAGGCCAATCTAGGCACGAATTAGGGGGTTTGGAGCGGGTGATGGGATTCGAACCCACGACATCCTGCTTGGGAAGCAGGCGCTCTGCCACTGAGCTACACCCGCGAGCACGGTGAATTATAGCGCATGCGTGGGTTCGGAGGCAGCTTGGCCAGCTACCTGACCTATGCTGCGGCGGTAGCGTCGGGGCGACGGACTGACCTAGAGCCCTCTGTATGCGTCGCGCCGGTGCCGGATCCGGAATACGACAACGAGACCCTCGTCGTCGTAGAGCTCGAAGAGGACGCGGTACTCGCCGCTGTCGATGCGATAGCTGTTGGGTCGTCCTCTCAGCGGCGCCATATCCTGGGGTGGCCGGCCCTCGTTGAGCGCGGCCCCGAGCCGCTCGATGGTGTCTTGGATTTGGCGACTGACCTTCGGCGGGAGATCGAGTAAGCTCCTTGCGGGCGTCTCGCTTGATCTCGAGGTGGTAGGACTTCCTAGCCACCTAGGCGTCCGGTATGCGGCCCTTTTGGTTCTTGGCGGCCTGCATCTCCTCTCTGACCTGCTCCCAGGACACGGTCTCCTGGTCGGCTACCTCGTCCATCGCCCTCACGTCCTCCAGTTCATCCTGGCGCTCCAGCCACTCCTTGAGGGCGGTGATGACCACCTGGCGCAGCGACATGTCGCGCTCGACGGCGGCGTGGCGGATGGCACGGTAAAACTCCCTATCGGGTAAATCAACGGTTAGGCGGGGCTTCGCTGAAACGGCCATGATGGGACTCCTCGGCGGGCAGTCGACTCTGGTGCTGCCGGTGTGGTGCGGTGTGTGCCCAGAGTACCGTAAATCCGTGAACCTGTCCATCTGTAAGTGCGTATCTACAGCAACTCAACTCTTGCCCCGCCTCACGCCCACACCGCCACCACAACCGCATCTCCCGGATTCGAAGCGTCCCAGAACAGCACCGCCACGCTCCGCCCGGCCACCAGCTCGGCCGACGGCAGGTTCCGCGCGACGGGGACGGACTCGATCCAGACGGCGAGGCTGCCGTCGAGCTGCACGGTGGCGCGATAGGTGCCGCCGTCGAAGGCGCGCAGGGTGCCACGTCGGACCTCGGCGGTCATCAGACGGCTCCTAAGACGAAGGTCTGGTCGTAGGCGGGGCGCTTCCCCGTCTGGTAGGTGAGGCGCCAGCCGCGGACGCGCTTACGGGCGTTCGAGAGGGCGAGGCCGGCGTGGGTGAGGGCGATGACATCGTAGAGCTCCTGCGCAGGCTGCGGTGCGATCAGGATGCTGCCCTCGGCGACGGCGCGGCGTCGGCGCTCCAGCTCGAGCGTCGCGCGGGCCTGCACCTGGCCGCTCGTCGTCAGGTTGCGGTCGAGGACCTGGCGGAGGCGGTCGTCGGCGGAGGTGGCGAGGCCCCAGTCGAGGGCCTCGGCCATCACGCCGGCGCCGAAGGCCTGGAGGCGCGTCGCCTCCGGCAGCCCAGTGAGCAGGCGGATCCCGCGCAGGGAATGGGCGACGCCATAGGTGTAGGTCGTCGCCTCACCCGCGGTCGGCTCCTTCATGGTGGCTCCCTCCTGGCGGAAGAAGAGCAGGTCGGCGAAGCGTGCCAGGAGGTCGCGGACGGCCTCGGCGCCGCTCTGGCCCGCGTGGACGACGAAGGCCGGCGACTCGTTGACGAAGGCGGCGCTGGCGCTGAGGGTGGACAGGGAGAGGCCGGCGCGAGCCAGGAGGAACGTCAGGACCTGCGACGCGGTGCTCGCACCCGCCGCCCAGACGCAGCTGCGCCGCGCCCGCCAGGTCTCCAGTAGCCCCCAGCCGTCGCTGGCGCTGATGACCACGCTCGCGGCGCCGTTGCCATAGAGGTGCTCCCAGCCGTCGAGCCAGAAATGCGGCAGGAGCACCGTCTCCACGCCGGCGCTGATGCGGTAGCCCAGGCCGACCTCGACCTGCGCGCCGGGTGTCCAGACCGCCAGGTCGCCGCTGCCGGGGCTCGTGTAGCGGCCGTGGTCGTTGCGTAGCGTGAGCGTCAGACGGCCCCGCTCCGGCGCGACTTCGATGTTGAGCGCGGTTAGGTCAGCGCTAACGTCCAAGGGCGGGATCGACAGGCTCGTGCGCCAGAGGTGCGCGGCGTTGGTCGCCCAGAGCCAGCCGCCGCCCGAGCTGAGGGCGAGGCCGTGGGCGCTGCTCACGTCGAAGGGCGGCGCTGGCTCGCGCCAGAGGCCCTGCCAGAAGTCGGCGAAGGCGGGGGCGAAGGAGACCAGCGGCCGGTCGTAGGCGACCGAGCCGGCGTAGCGCTCGCTGAAGCCGAGGCGCAGCGTGTCCGGTAGCGCCAGGGATGGCCCGCCAAAGGTGACCTGCGAGCCGCTGTAGCCGCGGGCGGTCTCGACGAGGCCAGACCAGGCGCCGACGCCAAAGTCGCCGCCATCGCCATAGACGACGGTCCAGACGTGGGCGTGGCCGTCGCTGCCGACGCCCGTGACGAGCAGGTAGTAGTCGAAGCCGGCGTGGAGCGCTACGCCGCTGAGCGAGGACGTCGAGTACGACCAGGCGCGGGGCTGCCCCAGACGCTGCTGGCGCGCTGGACGACCCAGAGCACGCCGCCCGTCGTCGTATAGGCGAGCGTTACGATACCGGAGGGCTTGACGGCGATAGCGACCCACTGCGCGTCGGCGCTGGTGGAGGCGGCGACGACGCTGGCGCCCCAGGTCTGGCCGTTGTCGTTGCTTTCGCGCACCCGCACCTGGCGCAGGCCCGGGTCGACGAAGGCGAGGAGCGCCTGGCTGCCGAGCGCTGCCAGGGGACGCCCGTTCCCGCGCCGACGCTCTCTAGGGACGCCCAAGAGCCCCAGGCGCTACCCGGCCCCGGGTTGGCGACCCGCTGATAAGACAGCGCATCGTTGGGCGATCCGGCGACCGTGCGGGCCCGTAATGCCGCGCCGTCTCCGGCAACCGCGAGGCCATGCGGCTTGTCGGGCTCGCTGCCGCTGTAGACCGACTCCCAGCGCAGGCGGCGGATGCTGTCGATGCGCGGCGAGATCGACACGGTGACGGCGGGCTCGGCCGAGGCGCTCTGCGCAGCCGCCTGGAGTGGGGAGGTCAGCGTGCGCATGACTACATTGCCCGACGGGCGTTCATTTGAACGCCCCTACAGTGGGAGACTAACGATGTTTTCATTGACGGGTTCGCTGGCCGGAATGTAGAGGCGTCGCACGCGGACGGCGTTGCGTCGGCTGTGGCGGGCGAGGCCGCGTCCGAACTCGGCGAGCCGCTCCTGGCCCCAGGTGTAGAGCGAGCGCCAGGTGTCGGCGCCGCCGACGTTGACGCGGTTGATGGCGAAGCTGGCCCAGGCAAGGGCGGCGTAGGCCGCGGCGCCCGTCACGGCCGCCTCCTCCAGCGCTGACGGCAGCGTCGAGGAGGTGGCGTCCACCGTGTGCATCTTGCCATAATAGACGGCCACCGTGGCCCCGGATGCTGGTACGGCGTCGACGAGCAGGGCCAGGTCGCTCGCCCAGCGCGAGAAAGGGGTGTAGACCGGCGGGTACTGGCCGGTCGGGTACTCGACCGCCTCGACGGCGACCAGCCCACCGAGGCTGGCGAGCGAGAGGGTGCGTGAAGTGCCGCTCGCCGTGAGGTCGGCCTTCGCCTCGAGAGGCGCCGCCACGCTCAGCTCGCGGACGGCGTGCTCCAGGTGGCCGTCTAGCTCGGCGTCGGTCCAGCGGTAGGCGGCGGCATCCTCGTCGTGGAGCTCCCGCCGCAGACGGGCGCGGAGGATTGGTAGGGTCATACGCTACTCCTTGCGTGAGGGTCTTGCGTAGGGGCGGTTCGCGAACCGCCCCTACAGGTCATCTGGCGAGCTGGTGCTAGTCCCTCACGCCAGCGAGCTTGCCGAGCTTGACGGCGTTGAAGAGGGCGATAGCCGCGTACCACTTGATGCGGTAGCGGCTGGCGTCCTTCGTCTCGAGGCTACCGACGCGCTCCACCTGGATGCCGCCCGGGCTGCTGATGCCGGCGACCGCGCCCGTGCCGAACTGCATGGCGTAGGCAGTCGAGCAGTCGGTGCTCGTGCCGACCGTCTGGTTGTCCGGGATGAAATCGGAGACGCCGATGGGGATGCCGTCGTAGAAGGGCACGCGCAGGCCGAACTCGTTGAGGTCCGTCTGCAGGATGGTGCTCTGGCGGGCGAGCGCGGTCAGCTTGCGGTGGCTGCGCTTGCTCATCAGCAGCAGGTCCGGCCGGCCGCCCTTCACCTTGTCGATGAGCAGGTCCAGCTTGTCGAGGGTCAGCGTACCGCCGTTCACGCCCATGCTCTCGGTCTGGCCCGAGGCGCAGAGCACGTCGATACCGTCGAACGACTTCGGGTTCGAGCCGACGCTGCCGGTGATGAACGTTTCCTCGAATTTGTGGCGCACGGCCTTCGCCTTCAGCTCGACGATCGTCGTCTCAAGGTCTTGTAGGTCCGAGCGGGTGACGCGCAGGAAGTTATCGATGTCGGCGTCGCCGCCGAGGATCTTCAGGACGGCTGTCAACTGCGTGAAGGTCGGCGTCGACTCCGCCCAAGTATCGCCGACGTCGTAGAAGGCCGCCGTTGCGGCGGCGTTCTCCTGGTTGTAGGTCAGCCCATTGCCCAGCACCGTCTCGAAGGGCAGGAGCTGCAGGACCGGGCTGTCTTTGATGATCGTCTCGATGACGCCGATTTGCAGGATGTCGTTGGAAAGCTTGGACGCTTCCGCGAGCGTGAGTGCCATATTGTTCCTCCTCCCGTAGGTCGCCTGAGGCGACCACCACCACTTCCACGTTTGTTTCCTGGTGTGGGGGCGGTTCGCGAACCGCCCCTACAAATCGTCTCTATTCGGTTCTCTGGCTCAGGCCGTAAGCAATCTTGTCCCGCGCCGTCAAGCTCGTTGGGTCTACGCCCCGCCGGGCCGGTGCCCCCGCCGGCACGCGTTCGGTTGCAGCCTGCGCCGCCAGGCGC
>Ga0209341_10003159_pt1 | contig 15446 bp, 18 predicted proteins | sample RifCSP13_2_FD_184020 | JGI IMG/M metagenome (GOLD analysis project Ga0209341, IMG submission 184020) | Soil microbial communities from Rifle, Colorado - Rifle CSP2_sed 13_2 (SPAdes) (version 2) | ecosystem: Environmental > Terrestrial > Deep subsurface > Rock core/Sediment | place: Rifle...
CAGCCACTCCGGCAGCGGCCCGCCGCCCGGCCAGGAATGGCCTCCTCCCATCACGGTGTAGAGCACCACGGCCGCGTCGTCGGCGCAGTGCGTGTACTCGAGGCGAGTGACGTCAGCCGCCACCGTCGCTTCGACCGGGTCGGGGCGGCACTGGTTTCTTCGAGCCCAGTCGGCCGCCCAGGTCGGCATGTCCGGAAACTCCACGGGGGCCACCCACGACTTGCCACCGTGGTATGGAACGCTCCGATCGGCTGTCCCGTGAAACGCGATCATCGGGACCGCTCGTCGATCCGTGCACCAGTCGAACGGCAGGAACTGGGCGGACGCCACCATCCCGACGGCCGCGATCCGGTCGGACAGCGTGCAGGAAAGGACGAACGCCATGCCTCCGCCATTGGACAGCCCGTCCGCGTAGACTCTCGTCGAGTCGATGTTGTAGTCCGCTCGCAAGGTGTCGATCAGGTCCGAGATGAATCGAACGTCTTTCGCGCGACCGGAGGGGTTCATGTGCCAGGCCCTGGGCCCTCGGCCGCTGATCCCGGATGGGTAAGCCACGATGAACCCCTGACTCTCGGAGAGGGTGTTCCACCGGCTCGTTTCCTTCTGCATGGCCGGCCACCCCGCCCCGCCGTGCAGGCTGATGACGAGCGGCGTCGGCTTCGTGGGGTCGTAGCTCTTCGGAACATGGAGCAGGTACTCGCGCTCCTGGCCCGAGGAGACGAGGGTGCCGTTCGTTCGGTTCCGGACCTCGTAGGACACGGCCTCGACCAGGACCAGCGCCACCGGCAACCCGAGGAGCAACCCTACGGCGCGCACGACCATCGGCCTGTCCTTCAGGGTCGCCCTCGACTCCGGGTCCGCGCGACCCGGCGCACCCCGATGCCGGCTCCAGGCGAGGGCGAGCGGCGCGGCGGAGAGTCGTGCCAGGGGAACGGCCAGGATCGCGACCAGCGCGGGAAGGTAACGCGGGATGAGAGGCGTCGAGACGAGCCACACGAGCACGGCGTAGAGCGCGAGCATGACCGCCAGCCACGAGGCGGCTCCGATCACCAGGGCCCGGTCGCTCAGCAGCCGGCTCCGATGGAGGCGTGAAGCCACCCAGGCGGCGGCGGACAGCTTGAGGCAGACCAGCATGGCCAGGACCCAGGGCCAGGCGTTCCACAGCGCCGCGAGCACCACCTTCCAGTTCCCGATCGCCCAATCGCCGACAGGCCAGACGATGACGAGCAGCGACAGGCGAACCAGCAGGCTGGTCCTGATGACCCACGCGCGGCCGGTGAGACCGATGCAGAGGCTCTGCACGAGCTGCTTCCAGGTCGAGGCCAGCAGTCCCGCGAATCCTAGGAGCGCGATCACGATCGCGCGCGGTCTTCCGACGACTTCGATGACCTCGATGACCCCGTCGGCGACCACCGGCCAGGTGCTCGTCAGGGCGAGGGCGAGCGGAACCGCCACGAGGACCAGCAGCCACGCGACGACCGTGCTCCACATCGCCGTCTCCAGCTTTGCGCCGACGAGCGCGGCGCTCGAGAGCGGCCGCGTCGCCGTGAGCGTCACGCCGGAGGAATCGCCCCCGCCCTGACCCGGCCTGCCTGCGGTCGCGGCGACGAAGCCGGCCATCAAGGGAGGGGTGAGCAGCACGGCCAGTAGCGTGACTTCGACGAGCACGGGCGGCTCGTCGCGGGCGAGGTAGAGCAGGCCCAGCTCGAAGGGCAGCAGGACGCCGACGAGCGCCGGCAGGATCCGGCCCCGCTGCCGCCACTCGAACCACGCTTGCGCGCGGAAAGGCGAAGGAAAGCGGTCCGGCCGAGGCGACAGGACGTGCGCGATCCGGGAGGTCCGAGCAAAGACTCCCCGCCAGTCGGGCACGTCCCCGCGGCGCGCTCGCGCCACGGCGAGGCAGGCCGCGAGATACGCGAGGGGAAGCTGCGGCGCCAGCATGGCGACCAGCCGGGGCTCGGGAACTTTGAGCTCGACCGCCAGGATGACGGCGGCGTCGAGCGCCGCCAGCCACAGCACGGCGACGACGATGCGCAGCCCGGGCAGGCCGTACGCCGTCCACGTCAGCACCTGCGTCCAGGCGAGGAACACCGCGCCCAGCAGCGCCGGCCAGATGAGGGGCAGGTCGAGTCCCCACGACCACCGCACGAAAGGCGCCGTGACCAGCCACAGGCTCGCCATGGCCGCCGTGCCGAAGAGCATGGGCCAGCCCGCGAGCGCCTGGGTCGTCACCGGCAGCGTGAACATGCGGGCGGGAAAGGGCGATTGGCGTGCGGCCATGTCGCCGCCCAGGCCGTAGCTGAACACGGCGAGGAAGTACATGAACGCCGCCGAAAGGGGCACCATCACCGCGCCGGCGATGCCATTCGGGGGATCCAGCGTGAGGGGCTCCCCGGGCCCGAGGATCAGGAGCCGGACGGCCACGAAGGCCAGCGCGTAGCCGGCCAGCGCGACGAGCGCAGAGCGATGCCGCTGGCGAAACTCCCAGGCGATGGCGAGCGCGGGGGAGCGCACGGTTCACGCCTCCGGGGCCGACGCGGGCGTGCCGACGTGGGCAACGAAGATCTCGTCGAGGGACGGGATGCGGCTCGCGACGATGCGCGCTCCCCAGCCGGCGACGGCGGCCTGCAGCTCACCCGGATCGCCGCAGCAGACCGCCGTCCACTCTTCGCCTCCCCCCTCCCAGCGCAGAACGCCGGCCACTCGCGGGGGCTCGGGCCGCGACTGCGCAAAACGCACGGTGACGTGCCGGTGCGATTCCTTGATGGCATCGAGCGGCGCGCTGAGAGCGATTCTGCCGTGGCTGATCATCGTGACGTGGTCGGCGACCCGCTCCACTTCCTCCAGCAGGTGCGACGAGAAGAGCACCGTGCGGCCTTCATGGGCGATGGTGCGAATGATGGCTTCCAGGATGTCGCGGCGAACGACAGGATCGAGGCCGGACGACGGTTCATCCAGCAGCAGCAGCTCGGGACGATGTGAAAGCGCGACGAGCAGTCCTGCGCGCGCCTTCTGCCCCCTGGAGAGGTTGTTGATCGTCGCTGCGGGGTCCAGGGCGAATGCCTGCCGCAGCTCCTCCGCGTAGGCATCGTCCCAGGCCGGATAGAACGCGCGCGAGTAGCGAATGAGCTCGTCGACGCGCATCCAGCCCGGGAGATCGTTCTCCTCGGAGAGATAGCCGATCCGCGACAGAACGGCGACGGGGTCGGCGACGGGATCGAAGCCGAAGACGCGCACCGAGCCGCTTTCCGCTCGCAGCAGGCCCAGAACGTGCCTGATCAGAGTCGTCTTGCCCGCTCCATTCGCGCCGACGAGGCCGTAGACCGCCCCGCGCGACAGGGACAGGTTCACCGAGGCCAGGGCTGTCGTGGCTCCGAATCGGCGCGTCAGCTCCGACACGTCGATGACCCGCTCACTCACGCTCGAACCCTAGCGTCGCTCTCGGCAGCAAGATCGGCAGGCCTGCCGATCGCGACGAAGGCGCCTCGCGACAGAAGTCTACGACGGGACGTTCGAAGGAAGACGGGGCCGACACCATGAAAGAGGGTCGGGCACAAGAGGCGCGAGACAGGATCGAGTGCAGGAAGCCTCCTCGTTTCCGGCGCATGGTACCCAAGAGCAGCCCATGGCGTCACCGTCTCGCACATCGTGATGGAGCACACCGCCACCGAGGAGCAGGTCCAGAAGGTCATCGAGACGCTGGTCGAGGCCGGCTACGACGTCCACCGCTCGAGCGGTGGACTACACGGTGCTGGGGCGGACCTTCAAGCCGGAGGACACCGTGGTGGACGTCGCCCGCGTGAAGGTGGGGGCGGCGGAGGTGATCGCCATGGCCGGGCCCTGCTCGGTCGAGAGCCCGGAGCAGGTCCAAGCGGTGGCGAGGTCGGTCGCCGCCTCGGGGGCGCGGGTCCTGCGCGGCGGGGCCTTCAAGCCCCGGACCTCGCCTTACTCCTTCCAGGGTCACGGCGAGGCGGCTCTCCAGTGGATGCGCGAGGCCGCGGATGAGAACCAGCTCGCCGTGATCAGCGAGGTCATGGACCCGCGACACATAGAAGATGATGATGCGCTACGTGGACTGCCTCCAGGTCGGGGCCCGCAACATGCAGAACTTCGATCTGCTCAAGGAGCTGGGCAAGGTGAGGCGCCCCGTGCTCCTCAAGCGCGGGCTCTCGGCCACGATCGAGGAGTGGCTCCTCATGGCGCGGGCCGCGATCGCGGCGGGGGCGGACGGGCTGCTGATCGAGGTCCACAACAACCCCGAGAAGGCGCTGTCGGACGGGCCGCAGAGCCTGTACCCCGAGCAGTTCGACCGGCTCATGAGCGAGCTGCGGATCATAGCTCCCGTGCTCGGGCGCACGCTCCCCCTCACCCCTGTCAGCCCGCGGCGTTAGGCCTTCGGGCGGCGGCTCACCAACTCCCAGAAGCCGCGAGGGTCGACGACGCGCAGAGCGCGCTGCACCGGGAGGACGAGCAGGTCTCGGTCCCCGGTCACCAGCACTTCCGCCCCCGAGACGAGGGCATCGGCCAGCACGGCGACGTCGCCGGGATCCCGAGGCGTGATCGGCGGGGCTGGCGATCCCGATGGCATGACCGTCGCTCTCTGACGGACGAACCGCACGACTGCGCGCACGGCCCTGTCGGGCAGGCCGATCTTGTCCGCCAGCACGCGGCCCAGCTCGGCGAGGATCGTTTCCGAGACGACCAGGTCGTGCTCGGCGAGCACGAGGCGGACTACGTCGGAACAAAGACCTCGCGTCGCGAAAGCGGCGACGAGGACATTGGTGTCGAGGAAGACCTTCAAGAAACGACTTTGAACACGTCCTCGTCGGTAAGTAGGCCCCGGGCCTCCGCGAAGGGGGCCACGCGCTGTCGGAGCTGTTCGAACAGCTCGATGGACAGCTGACGTCGAAGGGCCTCGCGGACGACCTCGCTGTGGGTGCGTCTCGACAGCCGGGCGACACGGGCGAGCATCCGTCCCGTCTCGGCGTCGATCCGGATGGTGATCGTACCCTTCATGTAAGACAGTGTACTACAGAGTGACGCGGCCGGCGAGGCCGCCCGTGGTCGATGCCCCCCCAGGCTGTGTGCTACGCACCCGCCCTATGGACGGGGGCCGCGTGATCCATGGACGTAAGGCGTACCGCTCTGTCAACCTCGGGTCGTGGGGAGGGCGCGATGAGCGAGAGCGGACGGATCTGGGATCTCCTGCAGCGATCCTTCGAGGGCGGCGAGGCCTGGCACTGTCCTTCGCTTCGGGACCTCCTCGGGAGCGTGACCGCCGAGCAGGCGGCCGCCCGGCCGATCGCAGGCGCGCCCACAGTCTTCGAGCTGCTGCTGCACCTCACCGCTTTCCAGGACCTAGTCTCCCGCCGCCTCGAGAGGGAGGCGGCGTCCAGCCTTCCCGACGAGCTCGGCTGGCCGAAGCCAGCCGCGACGACGCCCGCTGCCTGGCGAGCGGCCCTCGTCGGCTTCGAGGAGGCGCACCGCCGCCTGCGCCAGAGCGTGGCCGCCTTCCCGGACGAGCGGCTCAAGCAGGCCGTCCCGGGGCGGGAGTACCCGTTCTACGTGATGCTTTACGGAGCCATCGAGCACGCCCTCTACCACGCCGGGCAGATCGAGATGCTCATGGTCGCCCAGGGCGTGCGTCCCCAGGGCTCCCCGATGCCGGCGCGGGTGGGGTAGCCGCGCCGCACTTCACTCGCCGGCCGGGAGTCGCAGCTCGACGCGGAAGGAGTCGGCCGCCGGCACGACCCGCATCTCGGCCTCCTCGCCGTAGACGGCCTCGAGGCGCCGCCGGACGTTCTGCAGCCCGACCCCCGCCCCCCCGCGGCGGGGGGCGTCCGCCTCGCGCGGGTTCTCGACCGCGAGGAAGAGCCGCTCGCCCCGACGCTCGGCCTCGACGCGCACCGCGCCGCCCTCCAGCATCTGCGCGATGCCGTGGGTCACCGCGTTCTCGACGAGGGGCTGGAGGAGGAGCGGCGGCACCCGACACTCTCGCACCGCTCCGTCGGCCCGGATCTCGTGGGCGAGGCGTCGCCCGAAACGTACGCGCTCGATCGCGAGCAGGTCCTCCGCGAGCGCGAGCTCCTCGCCGAGCGAGATGCGCTCGCGAGACCCGACGGCGAGGCTGCGGCGGAGGAAGTCGGCGAGGCGGATGCACAGCCACCGCGCCTCCTCCGGGTTCGAGGTGACGAGGGCGCTGATGGAGTTGAGGCTATTGAAGAGGAAGTGGGGATGGATCTGCGCCCGCAGGGCCCGCAGCTCCGCCTCCCGGGAGGCGATCTCGGCTTCCAGCGCGCGCCGCTCCGCCTCGCGTGAGGTCTCGAAGGCAGCGAGCAGGTAGTAGACGGCGGAAGAGAGAAGGAAGAGGAGGACGCCGGTCGCGAGAAGCAGGGGGGCGAGGGCGACCTCCTTCGCGCCGATCCCCGGCAGAAAGCCAGAGCGCTCGAGCCCGAGCGCCCACGCCCGGGCCGCGCCCAGCCAGGCCCCGGCCGAAAGAAGGGCGGCGCCGATCTGGCTGAGGATCGAGCGGGTCGCGGTGGCGGCATGGATGGGTGCGGCGCGCGTCACCCAGAAGGCACCCAGGCACACGAAGGCGTAGACGATCCCCAGCGGGAGCGCCGTCGCCGCGGCTTCGAGGGGTCCGAGGACGGAGGTCGCGGCGAGAAGGAGCGCGAGCAGGCCCGAGAGGAGGAGCCAGGCCGCGAGATAGGCGAGGAGCCGGCGGCGGTCGGCGAGGACGGGGTGCATCGGCTCAGTTCTTGATCTCGACGCCCCCCATCACGGCCGTGCCGCGCACTACGAGGTTTGCCCGCGGCACCGCGGGATGCCGCGTCTTGTCCTCGAAGCCGCCCATGAAGGGGAAGCCGCGATTGACCACGTTCCAGTCCTCCGGGACGCGGATCTCGACGCCGCCCCAGACGGTGAAGACATCGATGATGGCGACCCCCCCCGGCATCCCCGCTCGGGTGAGGTCAATCTCGCAGCCGCCCATGATCGCCGTGATCTGCCCGCCCTTAAAGTCTTCGCAGCACACGCCCTTCTTGATTCCGCCCATCATCAAAAACACGTCGACCGTCGCCGAGGGGTCGTCGCGCCGAGCGCGGCGGACGGCGGGGACGAGGGCGCGCCAGACCATGTTGGCGCCGACGAGGAAGAGGAAGAGGGCCCAGAGCCGCGCCGTCGGCACCCAGCCCGCTTCGGCGGCGAGGAGGGCGCTGCCGACGAGGATCCAGACGAGGCCCCCCCTCGTCGAGTCCCGGGGCTCGAGGAGGCGCGCGATCCCTATGCCGATGAGCACCACCGGCCAGTAGCGCAGGTAGTCCCCCGCCCGCAGCACGTCCATGGTGTCGAGGGCGACGAGGATGCCGCCGGCCATGATGGCGAGGCCCACTACGAGCCTCGCGGTCAGGCGCGGGGCGGGGCGGTCGGTCAGGCGGTCCATGTCGTTCTCCCTCACTCCACCCACAACTTACGGCAAATCGGGCACTTCGCGCACCTGCCAATCGGCGAAGCCACGGCCGGGGTCGGCGGGCGACGGAGCTTTCAGACCTAGAATCCCGTCAAGGTGGACGGATGATCGGCCGACGGCTGAGCCACTACGAGGTCCTCGAGGAGCTGGGCCGGGGGGGCATGGGCGTCGTCTACCGCGCCCGGGACACACGCCTCGGGCGCGAGGTGGCCCTCAAGGTCCTCGCCGACCCGATGGCGGATGCGGACCTCGCGCGCCGGCTCCGGCAGGAGGCCCGCGCCGCGGCTGCGCTCACCCATCCCGCCCTCTCCGTCGTCTACGAGGTCGACGAGGCCGAAGGGGCGACCTTCATCGCGATGGAGCTGGTGCGCGGCGAGCCCCTCTCCACCGCCCTCGCCCGGGGACCGCTCTCCCCCGACCGGGCGCTCGAGCTGGCGATCGAGGTCGTGGAGGGCCTCGCCGAGGCCCACGCCCAGGGCGTCGTCCACCGCGACCTCAAGCCGAAGAACGTGATGCTGACCGCCTCCGGGCACGTCAAGGTGATCGACTTCGGCCTCGCCAAGACCGTGCACCGGCGCTCTCCCGCCGACAGCGGCGCGGACACACCGGTGCGCGGCGACGCGGACGCCGGTCGGATCATGGGCACCGCCGCCTATATGTCCCCGGAGCAGGTCAGGGGGGAAGAGATCGATGGCCGCAGCGACCTCTTTTCGGTGGGGGCGCTCCTCTACGAAATGCTCACCGGCGAGGCCGCGTTCCGTCGGGACACCGGGGTGGAGACGCTCCATGCCGTCCTCAAGGAGCCGGCACCACGCCTCCGGGAGATCGGCCTGGGGCCATCGGCCCCCGTCGTCGATCGTCTGCTCGACCGCTGCCTGGCCAAGCTCCCCGAGGACCGATACGCCTCGGCAACAGAGGTGCTCACGGACCTGCGCGAGGCCCGGCGCCGGCTCGAGTCAGGCGAGAAGACGCCGGCTCCTGCGCCGAGCCGCCCCTCGGAGACCGGGGCACCCCGGCCCCTGCGCGTCCTGATCGTCGACGACGAAGAGCCGGCGCGAACGATCCTCCGCGAGTATCTCTCGCGGGCGGCGGGTGTCGAGGTCGTGGGGGAGTGCGGCAACGGCTTCGAGGCGGTGCGGGCGGCCAGCGAGCGGCAGCCGGACCTTCTCTTCCTCGACGTGCAGATGCCGAAGCTCGACGGTTTCGAGGTCCTCGAGCTCCTGGGGCCCGACGTGGCGGTGGTCTTCGTCACCGCCTTCGACGAGCACGCGATCCGCGCCTTCGAGGTCCACGCCGTCGATTACCTGCTGAAGCCGGTCTCGGCCGAGCGCTTCACGACCGCCCTCGAGCGCGCCCGGGCCCGCATCCGGCAGCGCCGACCGATGCCCGTTGCCGAGGTCGTGGCCGCTCGCGCGCCTCCTTGTGCGACAGGGCCCCCGCGTGCACGTCATCCCCGCCGACAAGCTCGACTGGGTGGAGGCCCAGGACGACTACGTCGGTCTCCACGCGGAGGGGAAGGAGTACCTGAAGCAGCAGACGCTCGCCGAGCTGGAGGCGGCGCTCGATCCCGCGCGCTTCGTGCGGATCCACCGCTCGTACCTGCTCAACGTGGAGCGTCTCGCCCGCATCGAGACCGAAGGCGGGGAGCCGAAGGGGGTCGTGCTGTCGGATGGAACGCGCCTGCCGCTCAGCCGCTCCGGCTACAGCCGGCTGAAGGTGATGCTCTAGCGGAGCCCGCAGGATCCGCCTACGGGCGGGAGGGCGCAGCCTCGCCATCGGGCTAGAATGTCGACGTGCGACCGTCGATCACGGACACGCATCCGGAAGCCGAGCGCGTCCAGGTCGAGCTGCTCCGGTGCGCCTCACCCTCCCGGCGGCTGCGCCTCGCGCTCTCGCTCAGCCGGAGTGTGATGTCCTTGTCGCGGCGCGGCCTCGCCCGGCGTCTGCCCGGCGCCGAGGCCGAGGAGATCGGCCTGCGCTTCGTCGCCCTCCACTACGGCCCGGCGCTGGCGGACGCGGTTCGCCGGCACCTGGCCGCGCGGCGACCGTGAGCGACCCCGACCTTCTCGCCGCCCTCGGGCCGGTTCTCGATCTGCTTCGCGAGCTTGGCGTGCGGCACTATATCGGGGGCTCGATCGCAAGCTCCGCGCACGGCGTGGCCCGCGCCAGCATCGACGTCGACATCGTCGTCGAGCTCGGCCCTGAGCACAGCGAGCGGCTGTCGCAGGCCCTTCGGGACGGGTACTACGTTCCGGAGGCGCGCGTTCGGGACGCGGTCGCCCGACGGACGTCCTTCAACCTGATCCACCTCGAGACGATGGTCAAGGTGGACGTGTTCGTCTCGAAGGGCCGCCCGTTCGACCGGCGCGCCATGGAGCGGGTCCGCCTCGAGCCCGCCGGCTCGGCGGGCGAGCGCCCGCTCCCCCTGGCCTCGGCCGAAGACGTCGTCCTCGCGAAGCTCGAGTGGTTCCGGCGGGGGGGCGAGGTCTCCGAGCGCCAGTGGACGGACGTCCTTGGCGTGCTCAGGGCGAGCGGGGCCTCGATCGACGTGGCGTACTTGGATCAGGGCGCCCGCGAGCTCGAGGTGGCCGACCTAATGGCGCGTGCGCTCCACGAGGCCGGAACGGCCCCCGTCTAGAGGCCGGCCCCCGTCTCCCCAGCGCCCACCGGCGGGAGGAGCCGCTCCGGAGCCGGGTTGTCTAGGAAGAGGAGGCTCAAGCGCGGCTGCCCGTCGGGGCCGATGCTGACGCTGCGGACCTCGGCCCGCGTCTTGAAGTCCCCCCCGACCTCCTCCACCTGGACCACCGCGCCCTTGACCACCGGGAGGGTGGTCTTGACCTTCGCTCCCCAGGCGCTCACGTCCTCTGCCGCCGTGCGCTCCTCACGGGCGACACCCCCGGGGGCCCAATCTGCCTCTAGGCGCAGCCGCAGATGGACGAGATAGCGTGGGAAACGGCGGCGCTCGACCGGCTTCGGGTCTCCGGGCAGCAGGAAGAGCTCGTTCGGCAGGGACTCGGTGCCCCGCGGGGGGTGCTTCCCGAGGAAGAGGAGGCCGATCCGTGTCGCGGGGCTGCCGGGACGCAGGTTCCTCACCAGGGCGTAGACGCGGTAGGAGGGGTCGGTGAGGTCGTACTGGCGCAGGCGCGGAGGCAGGGGGAGCGAGAGATGGAGGACCTGGCCCGGCCGGACCGCGTGCTGGAGGCTCAGCCCCACGCCGCCGGTGGACATGTCGTCGCAGGAGGCCATCTCCTCCCAGGTCGCGCCGTCGGGGTCCCGACCCTGGACCCGCACCGGGAGCCTCATCGCGACGCGGACGTGCTTCCGCCGCTCCTTGCCCTCGGGCCCCCGCATGTCGCGGGAAGGCTAGCACGGATCGATTACCCTTAATGGCGTGGCCACGGTCCGGCCGAGGGTCGCGGTGGTGGGCCTCGGGCTCGTCGGGGGCTCGCTCGCGCGGGCGCTGACACGGGCGGGGTACCAGGTCCTCGGCATCGACCGGGCGACGGTGCGTCGACGGGCGCGAGCCGCGGGCGCGGTGGCGCGCACGGCCTCGCGTCTCGTCGTGGCGGCTCAGGCGGACCTCGTGGTGCTCGCCGCCCCTCCCGCCGCCAACCTCCGCTTGCTTCGGCGCCTCGCCCGCGTCGCACGCCCCGAGCTCGTGATCACCGATGTCGGCAGCGCCAAGGCAGTGATCTGCCGGGAGGCGGCGAGCCTGGGCCTCCGCCGCTTTGTCGGCGGCCACCCGATGGCGGGGGCGGAATGGCGGGGGTTCGCCCACTCCTCGGCCCGCCTCTTTCGCGGGGCGCCGTGGTGGGTCGTCGGCGCGCCAGACGAGCGGGCGACGCGCGTCGTGCGGAGGCTCGTGCGTGCCGTCGGCGCGCGGCCCGTCGCCGTCGTCGCCGCCGCCCACGACCGCATCGTGGCCTTCCTGAGCCACGTCCCGCAGATCGCCTCCTGGGCCCTCCTCGAGGCGGCGAGGCGGGATCCCGTGGCTCGCCGCGGCATCGACCTCGCCGGCCCCGGCTTCCGCGACATGACCCGCCTCGCCCGGAGCCCACGCCGCCTCTGGCGCGAGATCCTCGATGAGAACTCAGCCGAGGTTGCGCGCGCCCTTCGGGCCGTCCGGGCCCGGTTGCGCCACTCCAATTAGGAGGACCCGATGAGCACGACACCGCCTCCGAACCCTGTCACGGCAATTCCCATCCTTGCCCGCTCGATGCTGGGGACGAGCGTCGTCGTGCTCGCGATCGGCGCCTTCCTCCATGCGAGGCAAGCCTTCGGCGGTGGGCCCGAGGCCCTCTCGTGGGTGGCCGCGGGCTGGGCCGTCGCCGCCACCGTCCTCGCGGTGGTGGTGCGTGGTCAGGGGCTGGTGGCGCCGACGGCCGGCCACCCGCCGCCCTCGCCGGCGGACGCCGCCCGACGGGACCGGAAGACGCTTCTCTTTTTCGCGATCCTCGAGAGCGGGGTGGTCCTCGCCGCCGTCGCCCTCATAGTCAGCCGTCCGTGGTCTCCCTTCGCGGCCGCGCTCCTGCCGCTCGCCACGATGGTGCTGAACCTTCCATCGCGCGAGGCAGTATGATCGGACCGACGGGTCGCTCCCAGCGACCGTCAGGAGCACGCGAATGAACAAGGTCGTCACGAGCGCGGCCGAGGCCGTGCGCGACATACCCGACAGGGCGACGCTCATGGTCTCGGGCTTCGGCCTGTGCGGGATCCCCGAGAACCTCATCTCCGCCCTCCGCCGCCAGGGAGCGAAGGGCCTCACCGTGATCTCCAACAACGCCGGCGTCAACGATTTCGGGATCACGTTCCTGCTCGAGAGCGGCCAGGTGCGGAAGATGATCTCGACCTATGTGGGCGAGAACAAGGTCTTCGAGCGGATGTTCCTCGGCGGCCAGGTCGAGGTCGAGCTCAATCCTCAGGGCACCTTCGCGGAACGGATCCGTGCCGGGGGGGCTGGCATCCCCGCCTTCTTCACCCCCGCCGGCTACGGTACGGTCGTGGGGGAGGGGAAGGAGGTCCGTTGGTTCGACCGCAAGCCGTACGTGATGGAGACCGGCCTCAAGGCGGACTTCGCCCTCATCAAGGCCTGGAAGGGTGACGCCGCCGGCAACCTCGTCTTCCGGCGAACGACCCGCAACTTCGCACCCATGATGGCCAGCGCGGCCCGGGTGACGATCGCGGAGGTGGAGGAGCTCGTGCCGGCGGGTGCGATCGACGCCGACCACGTCCACACCCCGGGGATCTTTGTACAGCGCATCCTGAAGGGCGAGCGGTACGAGAAGCGCATCGAACGGCGGACACTGCGCGGGCAGCAGGAGGCGGAGGGCGACCCGCGGCGGACACGAATCGTCCGGCGCGCGGCGCGCGAGATGAGGGATGGGGACTACGTCAACCTCGGCATCGGCATGCCCACCCTCGCCGCCAACTATGTGCCGAAGGGGGTCTCGATCGTGCTCCACTCCGAGAACGGGATGCTGGGGGTGGGCCCCTACCCGGAGCCGGGACGGGAGGACGCCGACCTCATCAACGCCGGCAAGGAGACTGTGAGCGAGCTGCCAGGGACGTCCTACTTCTCGAGCGCGGACTCCTTCGGCATGATCCGCGGCGGCCACGTCGACCTCACGATCCTCGGCGCGCTCCAGGTCGACCGCGAGGGGAACCTCGCCAACTGGATGATCCCGGGCAAGATGGTCAAAGGCATGGGCGGGGCGATGGACCTCGTGGCGGGGGCGAGGCGGGTCGTTGTGACCATGGAGCACACGGCGAAGGACGGCTCGCCCAAGATCCTCGAGCGCTGCACGCTCCCGCTGACCGGCCAGCGGTGCGTGAACCTCGTCGTGACCGACATGGCGGTCATCGAGGTCGCGAAGGACGGCCTCGTGCTCAGGGAGATCGCCCCCGACACGACGGTCGAGGCGGTGAAGAAGGCGACGGGCACGGAGCTGCTCGTCCCCGGCGACGTCGGGGTGATGGAGGCCTGAGGGGCGGCCACGGGCGAGGCCGTGATCCTGTCCGGCTGCCGCACCCGTGGGGGCGTTCGAGAAGGCCGGCCTCGACGTCGGTGCGATCGATCTCTGGGAGCTGAACGAGGCCTTCGCCGCCCAGAGCTTCGCCGTGCTGCGCGAGCTGCGCCTCGACCCGGAGAGGGTCAACGTCAACGGGGGAGCGATCGCCCTCGGCCATCCGATCGGGGCCTCGGGGGCCAGGATCCTGGTGACGCTCCTCCACGCGCTCGAGGCGCGCGGGCAGAGACGGGGGGTGGCCGGGCTGTGCATCGGCGGGGGCCAGGGGGTCGCCCTGGTGGTCGATCGGGGCTGAGGAGCCTCGCCCCCGCCCGCCCGGGCGGCGAAACGAAGTGTTGACAGCGGCGCGCGGCTTCCTCTATCGTTGTCGCATCCGATCCAATACGAACGAGTCCCCCGGCCCGCTCCTTCCTGTTTCGCCGTCTTCCGCAGAGACGATCCCATGAGCCAAGACGACTCACCCGCCAGCACGCCCAAGAACGGCGGGCAGCGGCGCGGCCGGCCGCCCCGGGGCGAGCACCCGCGTCGAGGGCTCCGGCCGGAGACGATGGAAGACGTGGCCGAGGAGGCCGAGGCCGCGGTCGCCACCGCGGAGGCGGAGCCGGGCTCGGCCGCCCCCGCCGCGTCCGCGGAGGAGGCCCGAGACCGCCTCGACCTCGCCGCCCTCAAGGAGATGAGCATCCAGAAGCTCATCGAGGTCGCGAAGGCGCTCGAGATCCCCGGCGCCACCTCGATGAAGAAGCAGGAGCTGGTGTTCCAGATCCTGCGCGCCCAGGCGGAGAAGGAGGGCCTCATCTTCTCCGAGGGCGTCCTCGAGATCCTGCCCGACGGCTTCGGCTTCCTCCGCGCCCCGGAGTACTGCTACCTCCCGGGGCCGGACGACATCTACGTCTCGCCGTCCCAGATTCGCAAATTCGACCTCCGCACCGGCGACACGATCAGCGGCCAGATCCGCCCCCCCAAGGAGGACGAGCGCTACTTCGCCCTCATCAAGGTCGACGCCGTAAACTTCGAGCCCCCGGATCGGGCGAAGGAGAAGATCTTCTTCGACAACCTGACCCCGCTCTACCCCCAGGAGCGGATCCGGCTCGAGACGACGGCGGAGCAGCTGACCACGCGCGTCATGGACCTCCTCTGTCCGCTCGGCAAAGGGCAGCGCGCCCTCATCGTCGCCGCCCCCCGGACGGGCAAGACGATGATCCTGCAGGCCATCGCCAACGCCGTGACCACGAACCACCCCGAGGTGGTCCTCATCGTGCTGCTGATCGACGAGCGGCCGGAGGAGGTCACGGACATGCAGCGCTCGGTGCACGGGGAGGTGATCTCCTCCACCTTCGACGAGCCCGCGGACCGGCACGTGCAGGTCGCGGAGATGGTGCTCGAGAAGGCGAAGCGGCTCGTCGAGCACCGCAAGGACGTGGTGATCCTGCTCGACTCGATCACGCGCCTCGCCCGCGCCTACAACACGATCGTGCCGCCCTCGGGCAAGGTCCTCTCCGGCGGCGTCGACTCGAACGCCCTCCAGCGCCCCAAGCGCTTCTTCGGTGCCGCCCGCAACGTCGAGGAGGGGGGCAGCCTCACCATCATCGCCACCGCGCTCGTGGAGACGGGCTCGCGGATGGACGAGGTGATCTTCGAGGAGTTCAAGGGCACCGGCAACTCCGAGATCGTCCTCGACCGCAAGCTCACCGACAAGCGGATCTTCCCCTCCCTCGACATCAACCGCTCCGGCACGCGCAAGGAGGAGCTGCTCGTTCCCAAGGAGGAGCTCAACCGCGCCTGGATCCTCCGCAAGGTCCTCTCCGCCCTCTCCCCGGTCGAGGCGATGGAGCTGCTCCTGGAACGCCTGTCGAAGAGCAAGAGCAACAAAGAGTTCTTGGAGGGCATGTCGGCAGGCGGGTAGGCCACGCGGCGGGGGCTCGGCGGGCGGGGCCCCGGCGAGGACGCCG
>Ga0209341_10003162_pt1 | contig 15440 bp, 15 predicted proteins | sample RifCSP13_2_FD_184020 | JGI IMG/M metagenome (GOLD analysis project Ga0209341, IMG submission 184020) | Soil microbial communities from Rifle, Colorado - Rifle CSP2_sed 13_2 (SPAdes) (version 2) | ecosystem: Environmental > Terrestrial > Deep subsurface > Rock core/Sediment | place: Rifle...
CCGTTCCTGGATGGGGACCGTGGGGGATGCCGGCCGGGTGGCCGGTGAACGACCCGATCTCCACGCCGCGGCGGCTCATGAAGTTGCCGGCCACGTAGTAGATGACCTCGTCGCGGGCCGACGGGAAGCCGCGGACTGACTCGGACCGGCCATGACTTCAAGGTGACCCGAGGCCAACCTCCGCGGGCGGCTGATCATGTCGCGGACGAACGCGCAAACTGAGCCGGGGTCGCCCTGTCGTCGGGCCGACGGGATAGGCGGGTTGAGCCGATGTACCGATTGCGTGGGTTGAGTCTCCGGTTCAGGATCGCGGGTGGGGTTCTCGCCGGACTCGTTGTCCTCTTTTCGCTCTTCGGCTTCCTCGCCGTCCGGACGATCGAGCTGAGTGTCGACGTCGCCTTCGACGAACGGCTGCGACTGGCCCAGATCAGCGCCGAATCCGTCGACGAGCTCCTGGAGCACACATCGCGGCAGCTCGAGCGGGCGGCCGCGTTTGTTGGTGCCGGAACAGCGGACGACGAGCGCGGGCACGTGGCCGATGCCTACGATCTGCTCGGCGAGTTCGACCGGATCCTGCGCCTGGACCCCGAAGGGGGCCTCCTGTGGGTCGTACCGTCGGCGACCGAGGACGCCGAGTGGCCGGCAGGCCGGGACACGGCCGTCCGCGCGGCACTCGAGGGCGCCGACACGCGAGTCGTCGCGCCGTCCCGCGGGAACCCGGGCGACGACCTGATCGCGATCATCATCGCCCCACTCGATCCCGGAGACCGAGGGGCCGGGTTCCTCGCCGGCGAGCTGCGCGCGTCGCATGCCGACGTGGAGCTCCTCATGCTCCCGGCGAGCGAGGGCTCGGTCCGCGCCGAGATCGTGGATGCGACCGGCTACGTCGTTGCCCAGCCCCACGACGAGGATCCGGATGCGCCCGACGCGCACGTCGGCATTCTCGGCCCGATCGTTGCTCGCGGCGAACCCGGAACGACGATCCACGATGTCGAGGACGAAGCCGACCACGTGATCGCCTACTACCCCTTTCGCTCCCATCCGGGCGGCGTCGTCATCGAGCAGACCGAGGACGCGGCCTTCGCAATCCCACAGGAGATGCAGCGGACGATGCTCGTCTACGGCGTCCTCGCGCTCTCCATCTCGTCGGTGGCCGCCTGGCTGCATGCCCACACGGTCGTTCGGCCGATCCGGCGCCTCACGAGCGATGCCGCGCGGATGGCCTCCGGCGACCTGGAGAGCCCGATCGTGGTGGCCCGCGACGACGAGATCGGGGAGCTGGGTCGCCGGTTCGACGAGATGCGGGTCAAGCTGAAGGCCTCCCTCGAGGAGAGCGCCCGCTGGGCAGAGGAGCTCGAACGCCGCGTCGACGAACGGACCAGCGAGGTTGAAGAGAAGAACCGCGAGCTCAACGTCCTCAACCGTCTCCGGCGCCAGCTCCTCGCCAAGACGATCTCCGCGCAGGAGGAGGAGCGCAAGCGCCTGGCGCGCGAACTCCACGACGACTCGGCGCAGACGCTGACGGCCGTCCTGATGACCCTCAAGACGGCGGAGGACGCGCTCCCTGCCGGTCCGCATGGCGCGCGCCAGGCGATGGACCGGAGTCGCTCACAGCTCGAGCTGGCGCTGCGCGAGATCCGCAAGGCGATCGTTGACCTGCGGCCGAGCGCCCTGGACGATCTCGGGCTCGCCGCCGCGGCCCGCTCGTACGCAACCGAGCACCTGCGCCCATATGGGATCAAGGTGGCGTTTTCGACGTCTGGCGACGAGCAGCAGGCGAGGGGCGCCGTGGCGACCGCGGTCTTCAGGATCGTGCAGGAGGCGGTCAGCAACGCGGCGAGGCACTCCGGTGCCCGGAAGGTCGGGGTCGCCCTCGACTTCGGTAACTCGGCTGTCGTCACCGAGGTCAGCGACGACGGCACCGGCTTCGATCCCGCGGGGTTCCACCAGCCACAGGAGAGCGGGCGCGGCCTCGGCCTTCTCGGCATGCGCGAGCGCGCCGAGCTGTTCGGGGGCGAGGTCGACATCGAGTCCGGTCCGGGGAAGGGGACGATGGTGCGCGTCCGGATCCCCTACGCCTAGGAGAGGAGAGCGTGGAGCGGATCAAGGTTCTGATCGCCGATGACCACACCCTCGTTCGGGAAGGACTCCGCGCGCTGCTCGAGGCCCAGGAGGGGTTCGAGGTCGTCGGCGAGGCGTCGAACGGGCGGGAAGCCATCGAACATGCGACCCAGCTGCGACCCGACGTCATCGTGATGGACATCGGGATGCCGGAGGTGGATGGCCTGGCGGCCACGCGCCGGATCGTCAAGGGCGACCCGTCGATCCGGATCCTGGTCCTGACCGTCCACGAGACCGAGGACTACTTCTTCAGGGTCCTCGAGGCGGGCGCGCACGGTTTCCTGGTCAAAAGCGCGGCCTCGACCGAGCTCGTGGCCGCCGTTCGAGCCATTCACCACGGTGGCGTGTTCCTTCATCCTCCCATGGCCAGGCGGCTCGTCGAGGAGTACCTGCTGCGGATCGGCAGCGGCGAGGAACGCGCCTCCCACTCGCTGCTGACGCCCCGGGAACGGCAGATCCTGACCCTGATCGGGGCGGGTCACACGAACCAGGAGATCGCGAACCAGCTCTCGCTGAGCGTGAACACGGTTCAGGCACATCGCAGCCACATCATCGACAAGCTCGACCTGCACAGCCGCGCCGAACTGATGCGGTACGCCGTTCGAGTGGGCCTGCTCCACGACCCTGGCTGACGAGGCCCACGCGATCATCGCGGAAGAACACTAGGGCGGTGGGAGCATCCCGGAGCGCGTCTGCTCAGTTCGCCCGATGCGCCCGTCCTCCTGCGCCCCCAACAATGGCCGTGGTGGCCATCCGCATGGCCAGCAATTGGCGTGGATCAGTGGCTGCGTCCGGATGAGGACGGCTCGTCCTCATCGTGCTTCCCCCGGCCCTGGCAAGAGACGTCGGGTCAAGCAGCTCCCGCGGAGTCGGACAGGAGAGGTCAGATATGAGACGCAACGAATCCGTTCCGTCGATTCTCGGCAGCCTGGTGCTCGTCCTGGCCGCCTGCTCATCAGCCGGGCCAGAGATCACCGAGGCGCCCTCGACGGTCCCGTCAGAGGCCCCGCCCGCGACCCAGACTGCGCCGCCGGTCACCACCCCGGCGCCCGATGCGGAGACCTACGTCGCCAACGCGGCGGACTTCGTGGCGGCCGCCGACTGGGACGCCAAGAAGACCGTCAGGATCGAGCTCGCGGAGATGTCCTTCACGCCCAAGGACATCGTCCTCGAGGCCGGGCAACCCTACGTGCTCGAGATCGCCAACGTGGGCACCGAGAAGCACGAGTTCTCGGCCGAGGCCTTCATGCGAACGGTGGCCACCCGCAAGGCGGAAACCGGCCAGTCCGAGGTGAAGGTCCCGTTCTTCACGGAGATCGAGGTGTTCGCCGGCGCGACGGCCGAGCTTTTCCTCATCCCGCTGATCCCCGGCGTCTATGACCTCGTCTGCGAGATCGAAGGCCACTTCGAGAAGGGCATGTTCGGGACGATCACCGTCACCGGCGAGATCCCGGCCTCGCCGGTGCTCGAGCTTGCCGAGATCGACGCTGGGCCCTGGGTGACGGACGGGGCGGCACAGGTCGCGGCGGCCGACTGGGACACGAAGGAGACGATGACGATCGACCTGGCGGAGATGTCCTTCACGCCCAAGGACACCGTCCTCACGCTCGGCGAGCCATACGTCCTCGAGGTCGTCAATAAGGGCACCGAGAAGCACGAGTTCACGGCCGAGGACTTCTTCAAGACGATCGCCTTCCGCAAGGCGGAGGACGCCTCGGGTGAGTTCAAGGGTCCCGCCCCCCTCGAGGTCGAGGTCTTCGCGGGCAAGTCGATCGAGGTGTTCCTGATCCCCACGGAGGCCGGTGTCTTCGACCTCGTCTGCCTCATCGAGGGGCACTTCGAACAGGGAATGTTCGGCACGATCACGGTCGAGGCGGGCGGCTGACGGTCATGACCCACGCCGACACCGACGGGCCGGCTGAGGCGAATCCGGGGTCTGACGATCCGGGATCGGCGCTCCAGCCGGCCACGGCCGGATCCGGGTTCGGCCGGCGTCGCTTCCTCCGTGTCCTGGGGCTCGGCGCCCTGTCAATCGTCCCGCTGCCGGTGGTGTCGGAGCTAATCCGCGAAGGCGGCGTCGCCGACGTCCAGGCCGAGCCGGCTCACGGCCAGGGCGCACCCGCTCGGACCCGGGACGGGCGGGTCCGCCAGTGGACGATGATCGTCGACCTCCGGGCCTGCGATGGCTGCCAGAGCATCGGTCAGCCGCCCCGTTGCACCGCTGCCTGCATCGAGGGCCACTTCGCCCCCGAGCCGATGGAGTGGATGCAGGTATTCGAGGCCGACCTGCCCGGTGGCGGCACGCAGTTCATCCCGACGCCGTGCCAGCAGTGCCAGAACCCGCCGTGCGTCAACGTCTGCCCGGTCGGGGCCACGTTCTCGACGCCCGAGGGAACCGTCCTGATCGACCAGGAGCGCTGCATCGGCTGTCGGATCTGCATGGCGGCGTGCCCCTACGATCGGCGCTTCTTCAACTGGGGCAACGCACCGGTACCGCCCGAGGCGCTCCTGGCCGATTACTCCCCCGAGCACCAGGTGCCGGCCAAGAAGGGCACCGTCATGAAGTGCGACTTCTGCCCCGACATGGCGCGCACCGGGACGCTCCCCTATTGCATCCAGGGCTGCCCGCAGCGGGCGATCTACTACGGCGACCTCGAAGAGGACATCGCCACCAACGGCCGCGAGGTGGTGTCCGCGTCGCGATTGCTGTCTGAGAACGGCGCCTATCGGCTCAAGGAGGACCTCGGCACCGAGCCGCGCGTGCACTACATCCCGGGACACGGCGAGGCCGCCGGACGCGACGCCTTCAGCCCGGGGCGGGAGCCGACCGTATGGCCGTGGATCGAACGAGCCGAGGGGGCCGTGACGTGGCGCCGCTGAACGACTGGCAGGCGCGGCTCGAGGAGACCGCGCTCACGCCAGTCCGGCAGACCGGGCGCCGCTTCTGGGCGGTCGTCGCCATCCTCCTCGCGATCATCGGCTGGGGGGTCTACGCGTACTCGGTCCAGCTCCGCGACGGGCTCGTCGTGACGGGGATGCGCGATCGAATCTCGTGGGGCCTTTACATCGCCACGTTTGTCTTCTTCATCGGCATCAGCCACGCCGGAACGCTGATCTCCGCGATCCTGCGCGTCTCCCATGCCCGGTGGCGGAGATCAGCGTTGCGGATGGCCGAGTTCGTCACCGTCGTGGCGCTCATCTGTGGCGCCTCGTTCGTGATCATCGACCTGGGCCGCCCGGACCGCCTGCTCAACGTCTTCATCTATGGTCGCTGGCAGTCGCCGATCATCTGGGACGTCCTGGCGATCACCACCTACCTGACCGCGAGCATCACCTATCTCTTCGTGCCGATGATCCCCGACCTGGGGCTCTTCCGGGATCGTCTGGCCGGTCGCAGCTCACGCTGGCGAGGCTGGCTGTACCGGACTCTCGCGATCGGCTGGAACGGCAATCCCGCGCAGTGGCGCTCCCTCGCGTCGGCCATCGGGGTCCTGATGATCCTGATCATCCCGATCGCCGTCTCGGTCCATACCGTCGTCTCGTTCATCTTCGCCATGACCCTGCGGGTGCCCTGGGACAGCGCGCTCTTCGGGGCCTTCTTCGTTGCCGGGGCGATCTTCTCCGGGATCGCCATCCTGATCATCGTGATGGCGATCCTGCGGCGCGCCTATCACCTCGAGGAGTACGCCACCGAGAAGCACTTCGTCTACCTCGGCTACCTGATGGCGGCCTTCGCCGCGATCATGATCTACGCCAACATCAGCGAGCTGCTGGTCCACGGCTACAAGCTGCAGGAAGGGGTCGAGTTCCACTTCCGCCAGCTCTTCCTCGCGGAGTTCGCCCCGCTCTTCTGGTTCTACCTCCTGGGTGGCCTGTGCGCCCCGATCGTGATCGCCCTGGTTCCAGCGACGCGGAACGTGCGGGGCATCGTCGCGGCGGCAATCCTCGTGACGCTCGCGATGTGGATCGAGCGGTACTTCATCGTCGTGACCGGACTGCGCGTGCCGCTCATGCCGTACGAGCCGGCCAGTTACGCCCCCACCTGGGTCGAGTGGTCGCTGCTCGCGGCCGGCCTGGCGGCCTTCGCACTGCTCATCGCCCTCTTCACGAAGCTCTTCCCGATGATCGCGGTCTGGGAGGTCGCGGAATCCCGAGAGGCGGCTGTTACCGATGACGGCGCCACGCGGCCTATCGGCGAGGGGCCAAGGCTCGCAGAGGAGGCCAGCCGATGACCACCGCCGTTCGGCGGTCCGCCGGGACCGTCGCCGTCGCGCTTGCGGTTTGGGCGCTCTTCGTTGGCATCGCGGGCCCCGCGATCGCGTCTCACGTCGAGGCCACTGTCACGAGCGTCGGGGAGGTGTCGGTCGGGGAGACGGTCGCGATTCCGGTCGCCCTACATTCGAGGGACGGGACGCCGCTCGCGGGCACGGTCGTCACGTTCTACCTTCACATGGCCTTCGCCGGCGTCGAAGGCGATGCCGAGATCGGCCAGGCGATGACCGACGAGCTTGGCGTCGCGACCCTGGCCTACCGCCCGCGGCTCGCCGGTCACCACGAGCTCCGACTGGAGTACGTCGCGGCCGGAGATGGCGAGATCGAATCGACGAGCACAATCATCGAGGTCACGGGGGGCGTTCGGCTCGTCCACTCGCCCGCCGGCGTTGACGTTCCGGGCGTTGGCGTGGAGCTGCTAATGGCGGTCCTCGCCACCGTCTGGTCGATCCTATTCTGGGTCGTGCTGCGGATCGTTGCGATCGCTCGAGCGGGTGGTCAGGCCGGGGACGCCGGACTCGAGGCGCGACGGTGAGCCGGTTCTTCATCCCAGCCGTCCTCGTCGGCCTGGTCAGCGGGCTCGGACTGGGTCTGATCGGCGGCATCGTGGCCCGCAGCCCGGAGACGCACGCCAACGTGCGCCCCGCCGGCTACGACCGGACAGCCGTCGGGTACGTCGGCGAGGTGGCCCCGTTCGAGGGCTTCGGGCTGGCCGGTGCGCGAGTCGACGACGGTGCCGATCCCATCGCGCGCGGCCGCGGCCTCTTCCTGGCCACCGGCTGCGCGGCCTGCCATGGGCTCGCGGCCCAGGGTGGAGCCGTCGGACCCAGGCTTGATCTCGAGGAGATCTTCCGGGAGGACTTCGGGCCCATCGTCCGGTCCGGTCCGGGCGGGATGCCGGCCTTCACCGACGCAACCCTGAGCGACGTCGACCTCGAGGCGATCTACGGGTACCTGAAGGCAGCAGCACAGGCCACCGCCACGCCCTAGTCTTGATCCACGCTCCAGCTCAGTCCGGGAATGCTTCCGGGCCTCGCTCCGCGAGCTCGGAGGCCTCCCGCGCCGCCTCGGCGGCCTCGGGCGGCAGCCACGAGAACGGGTAGCGGTCGTCGTCGAGGGCCATCGCCTGCTTGGTCAGGAGGAGCGGGTTGAAGGTGTCGACCATGACCGCCAGCTCCTCGGTGGCGTCGCGCCCGATCGAGGCCTCGACCGTTCCTGGATGGGGACCGTGGGGGATGCCGGCCGGGTGGTCGGTGAACGACCCGATCTCCACGCCGCGGCGGCTCATGAAGTTGCCGGCCACGTAGTAGATGACCTCGTCCGAGTTGATGTTCGAGTGGTTGTAGGGGGCCGGGATCGCGAGCGGGTGGTAGTCGAACTTGCGGGGCACGAACGAGCAGACGACGAAGTTGCGGGCCTGGAAGGTCTGGTGGACCGGCGGCGGCTGGTGGACCCGGCCGGTGATCGGCTGGAAGTCGGCGATGTTGAAGCGGAACGGCCAGAGGTAGCCGTCCCAGCCGATGAGATCGAACGGGTGGCTCCGGTAGTGGTAGGCGGTGACCCGATCGGCGGACCGGACGTCGACGACGAAGTCGCCGGTCTCGTCGTGCGGCGGGACGTCGTCCGGGGCATGGAGATCGCGCTGCGAATACGGCGAGTGCTCGAGGAGCTGGCCGTAGTCGTTTCGGTAGCGCTTCGGCGGCTCGAGCTCGGAGGGGCATTCGAGCCACAGCATTCGCTGCTCAGAGCCCGCGTCCGGGTCAAGCCGCCACGTCGTCCCGATCGGCAGGACGAGGTAGTCGCCCGGCCCGTACCGGAGCCCCCCAAAGATCGTGTCGCAGACCCCGCTCCCCTCGTGGACGTAGAGCATCTCGTCGGCCACGCCGTTCCGGTAAAAGCGGCCAGGTTCCATGGCCTGCGCTGGACGCACGATCCCCATGACGACGTCCCTGTTGAAGAACAGCGGCACGCGTCCAGAGACGACGTCGCCGGCAGGTTCGAGTCCCCAGGCCTTCACGAGGTGGTGGCGATGGACGGCCTCCTCGGCCGCCTCGATCGACACCATCCGGACCGGCTCGATCCGGTGGGTCACGGTCGGCGGGGTCAGGTGGTAGAGGAGCGAGCTGCGCCCGGTGAAGCCCTCGACCCCGAACAGCTCCTCGGCGTACAACCCGCCGTCGGGCCGGCGATGCTGGGTGTGACGCTGGGGCGGGATACTGCCGTGGCGGACGTAGTACATCGATGCGACTGGCCTCCTCGATCGAGGAGGCCAGTCTAGGCAGGTCGCTGTCCGAGTGTCAGGGCTCGATCCAGTGGGGAATGTACGCGAACCCCTGCTGCAACTCCGACAGGTCCATGCCGTCGGCGTTCACGGGACGGTCCTCCGTCCCGTCCGCGTTCATGATCCTGAAGTAGTTGGCCATGTAGACGATGCGACCGTCCGGCATCCACGACGCCCCGCCACCGGCGCCGAGGAGACTCACCTCAGACCCATCGGGACGAACGGTCAGGACCGTCGGTTCCGGAAGCCCGCCGATGCTGCCCATCGACGACCATGGGTAGTTCGTGAACACGATCCTCGAGCCATCGGGGGCCCAATCCGGATCGCCGGGGACCGGCGCCTTCGAGTCAACCGCCAATGACCGGACCGTCCCGGTCGCCACGTCGACGATCTGGAGGACGCCGCTCGTGGGAAGCTGGTCCGGGTCCGACCCCCACGTCGTCCGGTGGAAGACGATCTGCGTCCCGTCGGGCGACCAGGAGGGCTGCTCGGGGATCGCGCTGGCCGAATCGCCGCTCGTCTGCACGAGCTCCGTGACGGCTCCGGTTGCCAGGTCGCGGATGCCGACCCAGGCCACTCGGGGCGCAACACGGAGCTCAACGCGACCGTTCGATCCGTTCTGTGACAGGCGGAACGCTCCCTCGACGTGGACGAAGGCGATCTTCGTCCCCGTCGGATCGAACGCCGGGTCGAGCTCGCTGCAAGAGACGCAGTCGGTGAGCTTCCGGAGGCCGGTACCGTCGAGCTTCGCGACCCAGATCTGGGCCGGATCGGCGATGTCCATGAACGCGACCTGCCGCCCGTCGCTCGAGACGTCGGCGTTCAGCTTGCCGGTCGCGGGCTCGCCTGGCAGAAATTCCGTTACGGTCTCGGAACTCATGGTGGCGGGCTCCATGAAGTAGAGCCGCCGTCGTTCGGGGTGGTATTCCGTCGTGTCCGCCTCGGACAGGTCAGGTGCGTTCCCGAGATGCTCCATCAGGATCGTCCCCTGGAGCGACGAGTAATCGACGGGTGCCGATGGTGTCGGCCGGTCGGGTGTCGACGTCGGTGTCAGCGTCGCCGATGGCGACGCGCCGACGTCCGGCGGTCGTTGTCCGTTGAGCAAGTAGGCGCCGCCGAGGACGATCGCGACGATCGTCGCGACAGCCGCCCCGGCGAGGGACAGGCGATTCATGCGTGGGGTCCTCCACGGGATCGCGAGATCCCGTTCCTGGGGTGTCGACTGGACCCGGAGGAGGGCGGCCTCGACGGCATGCTCGGGAGCCTGGGTCGGCCCGATTTCGATGAAGGCCCGGGCGGCGCGCTCGAGCGAGCGGTCGAGCGAACGATCGTCGATCATGCCAGGCGCCCCCCTTCGAGGGCCGGCTCCGCGTCCGCCCGGAGGGCGTCACGGAGTCCGGCCATGGAGTAGTGCAGGCGCGATCGGGCCGTCCGCGCGGGGATCTCGAGAAGCTCGGCGATCTCCACGAGGGGCAGCCCGAGGTAGTGGTGCAGGACGAAGATGGCCCGCTGCTCGATCGGCAGCCGGCGGAAGGCCCGCTCGAGCTCGTCGCGATCGGCGATCGCCTCTGTCCCATCTGGGGACGTGAGGCCATCGATCGAGATCACTCGGACGGCGGCTCGCCACGGCCGGGCCCGACGCGATTCGTCGTAGCAGGCGTGGACGAGGATCCGGTGGATCCAGGCCTCGAAGCGATCCGGATCTCGAAGCTTCGGGAGCCGGCGCCAGGCCAGCACGAGGGCGTTCTGCAGCGCGTCCTCGGCGAGACCCGAGTCGCGCAGGATCCGCTGGGCAACGGCGTAGAGCGAGTCACTGACCTGGTGCACCAGGACAGCGAACGCCTCGCGATCGTTCCGACGGGCCGCCTCGACGAGGTCCCGATCCACTCCCTCGACCTCCGGGTCGCCGCGGCCTGGGAGCCGCGGATCACCCACTATGACTGGCCGGTCGAGGCGAAACGTTCAGTCGTCGGTCGCGCAGCCGATCAGTGAGGATCGAGCGTGATGATGATGTCGACGACGCCACCTCCCGGCACGAGCACGTCAAGGTGACCGAGATCGATCCCGTTCGGGCCGCCGATCGGGGCATCCTGGATCGCGATCGTCCAGGACCCGGCGGCACAGAGGATCTGGAATCTCCCATCGGGACCGACACCGTGGGCGATCTCATCGACATCGCCGCCGCATCGACCCGGCCCCGGACCTCGTGTGACGACGAGGTAGGTGTTCTCGCCGGGCGCGGCGCCAGAGGCCGTGACCACGATCCCACGAACCGTCGCGATCGGGACCAGAGCGGCGCCGGTGCCATCCGAGCGAACCTCGAGCATCCCCAGCGGCGCGGCGTAGTGGGCTGCGACGGTGAACGGAGCGGCAGGATCGGTGCTCGACACGTCGAGCTCAACACGGTTCCCGATCTCGTTGATCCCGACCCCGAGCGGGGCGATCCCGGCGCCTCGCATCCAGTCCCAGTCCGCCGAGATTCGCTCCTGCAGCGCGTTCAGGCTCGCAAGGCTGAACCGGGCCGACCTGAATGCTACCGAGGCAGCCGGATGTACCAATGCCCCGATCGCCAGAACGTGACGGTCGAGATGGTCCGTCCACATCGTCGTGAGCGCTCCCGCGCGATCTCGGTCGAGGTACCAGCCCGCGAACTCGTCGAGGTGAAGCTCGGCATAGGCCTGGATCGCGGCGCGAACGGCGTCGCCATCGCGTGGTCGCGCCTCCAGCTCGGCGATCTCGTCGGGGAGGAGCGGCACCCCGAACTCGACGCTCGAGGCGGCCGGATCGGACGCAACGACTCGGACGTAACCGGCGTCGGCGCGCAGGCCGACCGCCGAGCGGAACCGGACGGCGTCCGGCTCGTCCGGGCTCGGCGTTTCGACCGCGACGAATGTAGAGGGGACCGAAGGGCTGGTGGTGCCGCAACCGGACAGCGCTGCGGCAAGGAACAGCCCCGCCAACTCGATCCGGCGCACCCTGTGGCTCACGGATCCGTCGTCCGCCGCTCCAGGATCACGACGTCGCGCCAGCGACCGGCGGGATCACGCCCCAGGCGCTCGTGCGTCCCGAGCCGCCGGAAGCCGGCCCGCGCGTGGAGGTCGAGCGAGGCGGTGTTCTCGACCTCGATGCCGGCGAGGAGTGTCCAGAAACCGGCCGCCTCGGAAGCCGGGATGACCGCTTCGAGGAGGGCCCGGCCGATGCCGCGGGTTCGGAACGCCGCGCCGACGTAGACGCTCTCCCAGGCGACGCCGCGGTAGACCGAGCGCGAGGAGTACGGCGACAGGGCGACCCACCCGGCGACCTCGCGATCGACGAGCGCGACGAGGCGGGCCCCGGGCACGTGGCCGGCATCGAAGGTCTCCCAGTCCGGGACCACCGATTCGAGCGTCGCGTCGCCGGTCGCGATGCCTTCGCCGTAGATCTCGAGGACACGCGCGGCGTGAGCGACCGTCATTGGCACGATCGCGACGCCATCAGCCATGGCGGCTCACGTCCGGTCGAGCGATGACCGGCGCCCTGAGCGTCCCGAGGCGCTCGATCGTGAGCGCGACCTCGTCGCCCGGCAGGAGCCACCGGCCGAGCGTCGCGTCCCTGACCTCGAGGAGGCAGCCCGTCCCGACCGTGCCGGAGCCGACGATCTCGCCCGCCCGGAGGTGGACGTCGGCGGAGGCCCGGGCGAGCATCTGGCCGAACGAGAAGTGGGCGGCCGCCCAGGTCCCGGCCGAGATCGCCGTCTCGGTGCCGTCCGCCGCCCGGACGGTCGACCGCATCGCCAGTTCCGGGCCGGTCGCGCCTGGCGCCCGCGCGTCGGCGACCTCGTCCGGCGTCACCAGCCAGGGCCCGATCGTGGTCGCGAAGTCCTTGGCCTTGGCCGGACCCATCCGGACGGGCATCTCGTCGCGCTGGAGATCGCGGGCCGACCAGTCGTTGAGGACGAAGTAGCCGCCGATGGCCGCCTCCGCCGACTCCTCGGGGAGATCGACGGCCGGGCTGTCGATGAGAGCGCCGACCTCGAGCTCGAAGTCCAGCTCGACGGAGCCGCGTGGCGCCCAGACGGGCTCGTCGGGACCGCGGATCTCCGAGGTGTTCGAGAGGTAGAAGACGGGGATCCGGTACCACGGCTCCGGGATCTCGCCACCCCGCCGATCCCACATCGACTGGACGTGCTGCTCGAAGGCGTAGAAGTCGCGGAAGGCCGGCGGCCGCAGGATCGGCGGCCCGAACCGCAGGTCGGCGGCATCGAGGACGGCGTCGCCCTCGGGGTCGAAGTCCGCGCTCGCGGCGCCCTCGACGAGCTCGCCGAGCGCCTCGACCCGGAGACCCCTCGCGAGGTGGTCGTCGAGGGTCAGGACGGGCAGGCGGAAGAGGACGTTGTTGTGGGCCCGCCGCTCGTCCCGGGCCACGAGCCGGCGCCGGGCGACCTCGAGATCGAGCCAGCGGCTCGGGGCCGGTTCCGTCGCGGCCGCACCGCCGAGGGCGGCGGCGAGACGCCACGGCGCGCCGGCCGGCGCGTGCCGTTCCCGAACGTGGGCAATCCGCATCAGATGAGTGTATGGAGTTCGCCGCGCGTTCCTCGCGGCACGAAGGCGGCCCGATCGTGCACCGCGAGACGACTCAGTGGACGGCCTCGTCGTCGAGAGCCCGCAGATGCCGAGCCAGCGTACCGAGGATGTGCCTCGAGATCTCGGGGGCGACGTCGAGGAGGGCGTGGAACTCCCGATGGCCCACCGCGAGCACGCGGCCGGGTTCGTTCGCGGTGACGGTCGCCGACCTGGGTCCCTCGGTCAGGAGCGCCAGCTCGCCCAGGGAGACCCCCGCGCCGCATTCACGGATCGCGATTCCGTCCCGATCGATCGTGAAGCTGCCGCTCACGACGATGAACATCTCGGCACCCGGCTCGCCCTGCCGCATCAGGACCTTCCCGGCCGGGATGTCGACCTCGTCCACGAGCTTGGCGATCCGCTCGAGCGCATGCCCGCCGAGCCCGGCGAAGATGGGGATCGACCGCAGGAGATCGATCTTGGGATCCTTCGGCGCCATGTCGCTCCTTTGGAACGCGCCTCGTTTCGGGCGAGGTGAGGGCGAGGATACCTTGGCGCGTGCCTCCGGGCGAGCCTAGAACGGCTTCGCCCGCATCAGCCAGGCCAGGAAGAGGATCGCCGCGACGCCGATGACGGCCGGGACTTCGGGGCGGACCGCCGACAGCGCCGCCTGGAGCTCCTCGTCGGTGCCCGCGGGGCCGGCCGGGGCACCGGTCCGGTCACCAGGGACGGGCATCGCCAGCGTCTTCCGGACCTTGTTCATCGGCACGGCGGCGAGCGGCGTCATGGAGCCGAAGGCAACGATGACGACGACGATCGCCGCCCACGGCCAGAGCTTCGCGAAGTGGCCGCCCATGATCGCGGCCGCAATCCCGAGGACCACAGCCACGAGGAGCAGGATTCCGGCAACTGTCAGCGAGCTCGACGACAGGTCGAGGATCGCACCGAGCCGGGCCCGATCACGTTCTGCTCGCACGCGGAACATGACCCATGCCGACACGCCGTGGGCGGCGAAGGCGAGGATCACCGTCACGATGTGCGCGAAGACGACCCAGCCATAGAGATCCACGAGCTCGACCTCCCTCACAGATCCAGGACCCGCCCCTGCGGTGCAATCGAGGTGCCCGCTTGCGCCTTCCATGTTGCCCGGGATCGAGGCGCTTCGGAAGCCCTGGGCGTAGGGCGTGGCCGTCAGCCGCCGCGCCGGTAGGTGCCGGTGAGCGTCGCCTCGCCGACGGTATGGCTCGCGGCCGCCGCGCGGACAGCGTCCGCGGTCGGGGCATCGGTGAGCGTCGGCGCCACGTCGAGGGCGAGGAGTCGGAACGCGTAGCGATGCGTGCCGCTCGGCGGACAGGGCCCGCCGTAGCCGACGTCGCCGAAGCCGTTGCGCCCCTCGGCGAGCCCGCCGGCGACGCCCGAGACGCCCTCGGGCAGGCTCCCGGCCACCGGATCGATGGCGTGGGCGACCCAGTGGACGAAGCCACCGGCGTCGGGGTCGTCGACGATGAGGGCCAGGCTCGCCGTGCCGTCGGGCGCGCCCGACCAGGCGAGCGGCGGCGACACGTCGTCGCCGTCGCAGGTGTGGATCCGCGGGATCGAGCCGCCCTCGCTGAACGCGGTGCTGGTCAGGGTGAAGCGCATAGCAGGCTCCTCCGATGGCGCGCCGGTGGTCGCGGTGGGCGCGACGGTCGGGCTGCTCACCGAGCCGGTCCCGGTCACGGGCCCGCTGCAACCGCTCGTGACGAGAGCGACCCCAACGGCAAGCAGCGCGATCACGGCGCTCCGCATGCCTTCGAGTCTACGGCGCCTCCCGCTGCGCGGCCACGAAGCGTCGATCCGGGGGCGCGGCAACCGCGGATTTCCAACGCCGAGACCGTCCGACTGACCAATACTCGTGGACGGCGTCCCCGATGGACGTCCACACGGGAGCAGCCGGTGGATCGCGACCTCGTCGAGGCGGCCCAGCGAGGAGATCAGGCGGCATTCGTCGACCTGGTCCGGTCGCGGGGCGATCGCCTCTACGCGATCGCGTATCGGATCCTCCGGGATGTCGATCGGGCCGAGGATGCCCTGCAGGACGCGCTGGTGATCGCCTGGCGGGACCTGCCGGACCTCCGCGATCCGGACCGCTTCGACGCCTGGGCCCACCGACTCCTCACCAACGTCTGCATCGCCGAGGCCGGGCGGGAGCGCCGGAGGATCGCGAACCTCCACGTGCTCCCGTT
>Ga0209341_10003167_pt1 | contig 15426 bp, 10 predicted proteins | sample RifCSP13_2_FD_184020 | JGI IMG/M metagenome (GOLD analysis project Ga0209341, IMG submission 184020) | Soil microbial communities from Rifle, Colorado - Rifle CSP2_sed 13_2 (SPAdes) (version 2) | ecosystem: Environmental > Terrestrial > Deep subsurface > Rock core/Sediment | place: Rifle...
CAGGATGAAGATGGAAATCAGGTTGGAGACCAGGTAGTGGAGCCCCAGGCCGGACACAAGGAGCGTGAGCAGAGGGCCACGCAGCCCGAATGCCAGGTTGTTCATGGCCCAGTAGGCGGCGAACCTGATGGACATGCGCCCTTCGCTGGCCCGATGACGGAACACCCACGCCTCTGTCAAGCCGAAGTTCCACAGCGTAGAGAACTGGGTTGCCGCCAGGGCTGCCAGCAGGTAATGCATGCCCGCCAGCTCATGTAGGGCGGCCAGGGCTGCACTGTTCACGGCCAGGCCTGTTGCTCCCACCACGAGAAAGCGCGCGAGCGTGCCGTGGCTCCACAGGGCAAGCCGGGCGAAATGCCGCAGGAACCGCATGCCCTCCCTCAGCGTGCCCTTGCTGTGACCGGCATGGCGCGGGGCGAAGACGAAGGGCACCTCCGACACCCGGAGCCTGGGGCATTTGACCAGGATCTCGAGCAGGATCTTAAATCCGCTCGGCCGAAGCAGATGGGCGTCGACCGCGCTTCGCCGGAAGAGGAACAACCCTGTGAGCGGATCGGATACTTTCGCGAGCCTGCGAGGGAACACCAGCCGCAGAGCGAATGTGAGCGATCGGCTGAGGGCATGCCTGAACGGGCTGAGCCCCTGTGGCTTGGCGCCCGAAGCGAAGCGACTCCCAAGTACAAGATCTGCCCCAAGCTCCGAGGCTCTGCTGATCAATTCGGGTATGACCTCCGGGGGATGCTGAAGGTCGGCATCCATTACGCATATCCAGGCGCCCCGTGCCTGCTTGATGCCCATCACGACAGCCCCTGACAAGCCGTCAGAGCGCGCATGGGGCGGCCGAGCGATCAGGTGCCCGTCCATTCCCAACTCAGCCATGGAAGACGTGCAGACCTCAGCAGTCCGGTCTGTGGAGTCGTCTACGATAATGACTTCCGTTGGATAATCAGCCGTCGAATCGCGGACCCGCGACAGCAGGGGGACGACATTCTCGAACTCGTTCTTGGTGGGCACAATGACCGATAGAACGATCTCTTGGTCGACCAGGTCCGAAGAGTAATCACGGATCACGTTGGAGGTTAGATCGCCCCTCGCTCGACTGCGCCGGTCTGTTGAGGTTTCCATCTGGCTCCTCCTCGAATGAGTAATGGGACGACACCCGGTACAGGCCCGGAAAGTCCGTCACCCGGCGCGAGGATTACGGTCTCACGCCCATGCGGACCCTATAGGAATCACGGACGTGGCGATCTCTTTCAGGCTCCTAAGGGCACTCGCCAGTCGTGACATGCCTCATGGGACCCCGACACTCCCGAGGGATGGACCGCCGCGTCCATACGTGATCTCTATATAGCAGGCCGGCCGCCCATCAGCGTCTCTGCCACGTCTGAGCACGCGTCTCGGGGACGAGCCCAGGACCACTGCACTACTTGCTGGCAGGTGCAATCCGGCTTATCCTCATGCTGTGATCTAGCATCCGCCTTAGGGTGCAGCGCAACCCGCCTGTGGCCGGAGGGATGCGATCGACAGGCGACGCTCGCTGTCGCCGGGCAGAGTGCACATCCGTCGCAATCGTCACCCCGCCTCATCCTCACAGTAGATCAGGCCGGCGTACTCGCGCACGGCCGGGCTCTCGTGAACGTGCGGAGGGCCGATGATGAAATCCAGGATCACCGTAAGCGCACTGGCCGCCCTTGGCGTCCTTCTCCTTGTCGCGATCCTCGCGTATGTGATCCTGGCCGTGGAACTGGGTCTGGGAACGTACCAACCTGGGGACACAACACGGGAAGGAACGGTCAGCCTCCCGGATCTTCAAAGCAGCGCAGTCGCCATCACGGGTCCCCCGACAGCGCCGGCCTCAACCCTCGGGGCCACGCCCACTGCAAGCGCGAATTCCCCGAGCGCGCACGAGCCCGCGGGCGCCATCTCACCAACGCCTGGCGGGGCGACCGGGCTCTCGCCTACGCCTAGCGGGACGACCGGGCTCTCGCCCACGCCTGGCGGGACGACCGAGTTCCCGCCTACGCCCACCCGGACATCGACCCCGTCCGCCGGCTCGACGCCCACCTCACCTTCGGATCCACAGCCTGGTCTGCCTCTGCGGGCGGCGTTCTACTACCCATGGTTCCCCCAGGCATGGACGCAATCAGGCATCTTCCCATACACGAACTTTGCCCCTTCCTTGGGCTTTTACGACTCAGGCGACCAAAACGTTATCCGACAGCACGTCGCCGCCATGCAGTACGGCAACCTCCAGGCCGGGATCGCCTCCTGGTGGGGTCAGGATCATCACACGGATCGCCGCATGCCAACCATCCTGTCCGCGACCGCCGGCACGTCCTTCCACTGGAGCGTCTACTACGAACCAGAGGGCCAAGGCGACCCGGGCCTCAGCCAGATCACGGCCGACCTGACCTACCTGCGGGATAGGTATGGCACCGATCCGCATTACCTGCGGATCGATGGGCGCTTCGTGGTCTTCGTCTACGCCGATGCATCCGACCGCTGCAGCATGGCGGACCGTTGGGAACAGGCGAACACCGTCAATGCTTACGTCGTGCTTAAGGTGTTCTCGGGGTACCGGTCCTGCGCCAGCCAACCCGATGGATGGCACCAGTACGGACCGGCCGTGGCCGCGGATGCCCAGGGAACGTTCAGCTACTCCATCAGCCCGGGCTTCTGGAAGGTAGGCGAGAGCCCGCGTTTGAGCCGCGACCTGGAGCGTTGGAACAGGAATATCCGCGACATGATCGCCTCCGGAGCCGACTTTCAGCTCATCACCACATTCAACGAGTGGGGCGAAGGCACATCGGTGGAATCGGCGCGTGAGTGGGAGAGCGCCTCCGGATACGGAGCCTATCTGGACGCATTGCACAACAATGGCGGCGCCCATCCAACCGCTACCCGGACGGCGCCCCCGCCAGCAACTACACCCGCTCCGACACGAACGCCGCCCCCCGGCGCGGTGCTGTTCAGCGCCGCGGGAGACCACGGCGCCACCAGCCGAACCGATTCAACCCTCTCGCGCATGAGCGAACTCGGGCTGCAATTCCACCTGGCCCTTGGCGACCTGAGCTATGACGACCGCACGCCCGAGTCGGCCTGGTGCGACTACATCAAGTCAGCGCTGGGAGCGAGCTTCCCATTCCAGCTGGTCGTCGGGAACCATGAAGAGGACAGCCGGGTGGATGGCTTCATCCGGAACTTCGCCGCCTGTCTACCGGATCGGATGGGCGCGGTTGGGGACTACGCCACAGAATACTACTTCGACGTGTCCGACCTGCTCCGGGTGATCCTGATCGCGGCCGACCTCAAAGTGGACGGGGTGAGCTACGAGTACGTTCCCGGCAATCCCCACTATCAGTGGCTGGCTGACACGATCGACGACGCCCGAGCGCGGGGCATCCCGTGGGTCGTGGTGGGAATGCACAAAGTCTGTGTGTCCATGGGCAACAAGCCATGCGAAGTCGGGGACGACCTGATGGACCTGTTGATCGATCAGAAGCGGGTGGACCTGATCCTGATGGCCCACGACCACGACTACCAGCGATCCAAGCAGCTCACCTGCTCAGATGTTGCGTCGTATTCGGCCGCCTGTGTGGCGGATGACGGGGCCGATGGGCAGTACACCAAGGGCACCGGCACGGTTATTGTGATCGCCGGCATGTTCGGGGGCGGGGGTTTCACGTCGGTGGACACCGGCGACCCCGAGGCAGGTTACTTCGCCGCCTGGATGGGGGGCAATGGCACTTGCCGGCCTGCCTGCACCGCAGTGGATCGGGGGATCGTGAGGTACATCGTCACTGCCACCAGCCTCAGCGCTGAGCTGTTCACCAACTCCGGCGACTTCCGCGACAGCTTCACCATCCGTTAGGGCCTAGCCGCACGGCTAGCCGGTCTCGATGATGAGCTGAGGCGCATTCGCGCCCGACTCGCGGCTGGCCAGGTTCATGGCCGTGCTGTGAGCAGTCGTGAAGGCGAGACTCACCGTCCCATTTCCGCTGATCAGCGGGGTTACATCCACCTCCGTCCATGTTCCGGAGGTGAAGCTGCCCGACGAGGCGACAACGCCCCCCACGGGCGGTGCGTTGTTGTAGGTGATCGTGCTCTCGTCCCAACTGTTGTCCGCCACCCCGCGGGCGTCGTAGCCTACGCTGTGGCCGCCGTTGGCGAACAGCCGCAGCCTGGCTCGGATGACGCTGCCGGATAGCCCCGTCACCTCGAAGCGCAGGTAGCTGCGCATCTCCGGGGAACCATCGGCCCGCAGCGACAAGGACGACCCGGCGTTGGTCGTCGGTTTCTCCGCATCCACGTAGGCGTCGGCGACCGGCAAGAAGGTGAAGCTTATTAGGGCCGGCGTGTTGGTTGCCGTCGTCGCGAGGGTTGGGGTGCTCGTGGGAGCGACCGTGGGCGTTCGAGTGCTCGTCGGGGTGGATGAGGCCGCGCTGGTGGGCGTCGGTGTGCGGGTGGCCGTCGCCGTGGGCGTCCTGGTTGCCGTGGCAGTGGGTGTCGCGCTGAGGGTGCTGATGGCCGTCGCGGTTGGCGTGCGCGTCGGAGTCCGCGTGGCGGTTGGGGTGGGCGTGCGGGTGGCGGTCGCGGTCGGCGTTGCCGTAGGGGTGTACCCCGTGCCGGTGCCCTGGTCGTTGATCTCGCCGACCCGGTTGCCGGCGAAGTTGTTGGTTCCCACCACGGTTCGGTGGCACGCGGAACTGCTGATGTTCAGGCCGTACGACTGGGTCTTGAGCGCCTGGTTGTCGGTTGCCGTGTTGGAGTCGACGACGTTATCGTCACAGGTGACTCCATTGCCGGATTGGATCCTGATGCCGTCGCGGCCCGCGATGTCATCTGAGCTGTTCAAGATCGTGTTGCCGGTCACCCGATTGCGATCGCTGGAGATGATGTTGATACCGTCCGAGCCCGAATTCTCGATAGTATTGCCCGACACGATGTTGTCAAGGGATTTCTTGTTCGGCTGCGAAGCAGAACTCGACGATTTGGTGATCTGGATACCGTGGCCTCCGACGTCGAAGATCTGACATCCCTGGATGGTGTTCTGGCTGGTGGCCAGCAATTCGATCCCATCGCTGGGGACCCCGACCACGATGCAATTCCGAACGGTATTCCTGACCGCGTCACGGTCTCCCACATTGTCCTTGCCGTCGAAGATGATGCCGCGCCCCCTGGAGCCGCTCACTTTCACGTTCTCGATCACGGTGTCGTCGCACGTGTCACAGTCTATGGCATCGCTGGTCGAGCGGAACGACCCTCCGGCGAAGACGGTCAGGCTGCGGATCTGAACCCTGTTGGAGCGCCCCATGTCGAACACTTCCGTGTCGGAGGAAGCGCTGGAATTGTTTCTCAGGATGGTGACGTCGATCCCCTGGCCTTGAAAGGTCACATTGTCAACGCCTCTGAGCCGGAAGTGATCCGAGCCCAGGTCAAACTCGCCGCCCTGGAATGTGACCAGCCCGCCGCCAGCGGCGTCAAGGTCCGCCACGGCGGATTCGACCACGGTCTTAAGTGTTCCGGCGTAGGTTGTTCCCAGCGTTTGTTCAACGGCCCGGTAGGTGGTGGGACCGGTTCTGGTCACCACATAGTGGGACGGCGCTGGAGCGGATGCGGCCGGAAGGAACGGAATAGTGACCGCGGCAAAAAACACGGCGATCAGCACATGGGATGCGGTGCGGGTTGCCATCTACTCCCCTTCCACTGGTGACACGGAGCGGCTGCGCATGGCGATTGCCCCCAGGCTAACCACGACCAGAAGGGCCAGGGTCGCCAGGGCAAGGGCCCGACTCCGATCCGGCGCACTCTGCGTCTCGGCGGGCTCGCTCGATTCGAAGTTGATGATATCCGGGACCTCGCCGAGGCGCATGCCGGCCACGAGCTCCACGTAATGGGTCCGATACTTCTCACTCGGTTCGATGTGGGTGTTCTCGCTGAATTCGTTCCAGCTGATCAGCCCGATGGCATCCGGGGAGGAGCGCAGGGCCGCTTCCATCTGGCGCCTCATCGTCTCCCCGTTGTTCCGCTCCACGACCCGTGTCCCGCCCACCAGCCTGGCATCGAACCCGGGAGCTGCCGGGGCGATCCACAGACCACCGTCGGCGTGCGCCGCCCTCCCCATCTCCTCCAGCTTCTCCGGGTACCCGGGGAAGGTCTCCGGGTTGACCGACGACCAGTAGTACGCATTGCCGTCGACCAGGTAGTGCAGCCTGGCGTACCCCTGCGTGTTCCTTTCCGAGGCCAGGATGAGCAGATGCTCTCGGCGGGGGTTGGCCACCTGCGCCACCTCCGCTGGCGAGAACTTCCAGGTGCCGGACCAGATGACCAGGGGAAGACCGAACAGATCGAATACCGGGTCTTCGGCATAGCGATCCCGAAAAAGGTCCAGGTCGCTGGCGATGCGCTCGATGGGGAGCGGCTCGCGCTCTACATCAAGACCTTGGTACATGATGGCGAGCTTGAGCCCCTCCGCCCGGGCGATCTCCATGAGCTGCTCCAGACGGCGGTTGAGTTTCTGGGTGGATTTCCAACTGACGATGAAGCCATCGATCCCCGCCTGCCTCGCCCACCTCACGTGCTGCTGCATGACCTCCCTGTCGTCGCTGGAATACCGGCCAAGAAGAGGGTAATCAACCTTGGCCCGTTCCCACATGAGCGGATCGAACCAGATATAGTAAAACGCCAGCAGGGGAATGGCCTTCCGCTCGCCATCCATGACGGGGGTTATTGGGGTCGGAGCACAGCCCACCAGCAACACTGCCAGGGCCGGCAGCCACGAAAGGGCTACATCTAGGTAGCTGATCACCCTGGGCCGCATAAACTGATCGCGGCACGGGGCGAGGCCAAAGCTCCCCCATCCGCCCATTATTCGGTCGTCGGAGCGCCGAAGACCTCCCCCGGAAGGTCGATGTTGTTGATGGCGAACTTGTCGGCGAACTTCGGTCGCAGACCAGTGGGGTTCAGCTCTCCCGCGACCCGGCCGTTGCGCACGCCCGTCTGCTGGAACTCGAACAGGTCCTGCATCACGATGCTGTCGCCCTCCATGCCCTGCACCTCGGCCACCTTGACCACCTTGCGCGTGCCGTCCCGCAGCCGGTCCAGGTGGACGACCAGCTCGATGGCGGAGGCAAGCTGTTCACGAATGGCCCGGTGGGGGAGCTCCATGCCGGCCATCATCACCATGGTCTCGATCCGGCGCAGCGTGTCCCGCGGGCCGTTGGAGTGGATGGTGGTCAGCGAGCCGTCGTGCCCGGTGTTCATGGCCTGCAGCATGTCCAGCGCCTCCCCGCCCCGCGCCTCGCCCACCACGATCCGATCCGGCCGCATGCGCAAGGCATTGATGACCAGCTGCCGGATGGTCACCTCGCCCTGACCCTCCACGTTGGGCGGCCGGTATTCCAGCCGCACGATGTGGTCCCGTTTGAGCTGCAGCTCAGCCGTGTCTTCGATCGTGACGATCCGCTCGTGCCCGGGGATAAACGCCGACACCACATTCAGCAGCGTGGTCTTGCCGGTGCCGGTCCCGCCCGAAATGACCATGTTGACGCGTGCTTCGACGCTGGCCTTCAGGAAGGCCGCCAGGTCTGCCGTCAGCGTCCCGTTGGCAATCAGATCCTGCACGGTGTAGGGGGTCTGTGCGAATTTGCGGATCGTGAGCGCGGGACCGTCCAGCGCCAACGGAGGTATGGTGGCGTTCACCCGGTAGCCGTTGGGCAGCCGGGCATCCACCATCGGAGAGGACTCGTCCACCCGCCGCCCCAGCGGCGAGACGATCCGATCGATGATGCGCCGCAGGTGAGCTTCGTCTTCGAACACCACCTCGCTCGGCTCGATCAGGCCGCGTCGTTCGACGTACACCCGCTTCGGCCCATTCACCATCACCTCGGTGATGCTGTCATCCTGCAGCAGCGGCTCCAACGGCCCGTAGCCCAGGATGTCCGCGATCACGATGGCCAGTAGTCGGGCGCGCTCGGCGCGGGTATAGATCAGACCCTCCTCCTCGAACACCTGATTGAAGTGCGATTCGATCGACCGGGTCAGGCGGGGCCGGTCGTCGCGATCCAGCTCGTCATCCGACTCGGCCAACAGCATGTGCTGAACCCGGTCCCGGATGTGGTAGACGTCGGCGTGCGGGCCGTGGACGGCGCTGGTCGGAGTGCGGTCGTGGACCGGGTCGTTGGGGCCGTGAAGCGCCGGGCGGTTGGTGAACATGTCGCTTTCCCTCTCCTGATTAGGGCAGAACCGGGATCAGCAATCGCTGCCCGGGGAAGATCAGGTTCTGATTCTCGATGGCATTGGCCTGCACGATCGCCCTCACGGTTGAACCGTATCGGCTGGCCAGCAGCGTCAGATACTCCCCGCTCTCCACCACGTGGGTCAGCGTGGCCTGATTGGAACTCGCCAACCGCAGCGCGCGCTGATAACGCTCGTAGGCCACTCCGAAGTTGCCTCTTGCGGCGTAGGCTTCCGCTTCCTGCAGTGCGCTCAGCAGGCCGGCGTTGCCTGCGCTGCGCACTGCCAGGCTGCCCCACTCGACCGCCGCGCGGTAGTGCACCACCGCCGCTTCGAAATCCCCGGTCGCGCCATGGGCCTCCGCCAGCTTCAGTTCTCCTTCATACAGCCGCAGCGCTGCCCGATCGTCCTGCTCGGCGATCGCCACCGCCCGCCCAAAATCGTCCAGCGCCCCCTGGTAGAGATGGCGGGACAGCTGCTCCTCGCCGCGCGCCATGTAGGCGTCGTACAGGGTCTGGCGAGCGGTCCCTTGGGCGTAGATCGGATCGGCCTCGACCACCAGGCCGAGCGCATCGATGACCTGCCCCCAGTTCCCCTGGTCGAAGTCGTTCTGTGCCTTCAGGTACAGCCCGGCGAACTCCCGCTCGCGCTTGATGGCCGCATCCTGCGGCCGCAGGGCCAGCGCTTTGCGCAGGTAGCCTTCGGCCTGCTCAAGCGCGGCCAACGAGTCCTCCTGCCCCACCAGCACCGATCGGCCCGCATTCACATAGCTATCGAAGAGCTGCGCCTCGACGTACTCCGGCTCGTGATCGGGGTGGAGCGTCCGCACCGTTTCGAAAGTCGTGACCGCCCGCTGCCAGTCTCCCTGGGCAATTGCGGCCTGGCCCTCGCTCAACAGGTTGCCCACCAGCGTCTGCCGGTCGATGTAGCTCAGCTGGACCTCGAGATCTCGGTAATTCGGCTGCTGCGCAGCCAACTGTTCCAGGCTAGCACGGGCTGCCAGCCAGTCGGCCGCCTCGATCTGCTGCATGGCCTGTTGGTACAGGCCTGCCAGCTCCCGCTCGCTGGCCAGCTCGGACCGCAGCGCCGGAAGTCCGGCAAACCCGGGATCCAGTTGAGCGATCTCGCCCAGCACCACCTCGGCCTCGTCCAGCCTGCCGACTTCAATCAGCGCTTCGGCGTCGGTCCGCTTGGCAACCAGTAGAGCGACCTGGACCTCATGCTGCACCCGCTCGCTGGCGGCGGTCAGCTGCTGCCCCACCCAGCTCGAGTAAGTGCCGATCGCCAGGAATGCCGCGGCGATCACTGCCGTCGCTATGGCCACGTTCTGCAGCCTCCGGCGCAGCTGTTGTCGCCGTTCAGTCGCCCGGTCGCCGACCTCGGCGCCGTCCAGGCGTTCCTTGAACAGGAACTCGTTGCGCAGCGAGCGGAGGGCTTGCTCGGAGGGAAAGAGTTTCATGAGCCGCTCCACCTCCAGCAAACCGGACTTCCACTCACCCTTCTGGATGTGCTCGGCGGCTAACTGATAGAGCGGGTGCTGGAAAAAGGAATCGACGGACATCATGCCTCCTGCTCTCCGGCTAGCGAGCCGCGCCGCCCAGGGTCGCAAAGAACTCCGCAAGGATCGGGAGCGACGGCCCCAAGATCACGGCAAACATCGCCGGAAAGACCAGTATCGTCAGTGGAAAGAGCATCTTCAGCGGCATCTTGCGCGCCTGCTCCTGGGCGCGAAAACGGCGTTCGACTCGCATCTGCTCGGCTTGCGCCCGCAGCGTGTCTTTGATGCTCATGCCAAGCTGGTCAGACTGCAGGATCACCGCCACAAAACTGGCGAGGTGCTCGATGTCGACCCGCTCGGCCAGGTTCCGCAACGCCTGTCGCCGCGGGACCCCCATACCGATCTCGGCCACCACCCGGCCCAGCTCCGCGCCCAGCGGAGTCTTCCAATGCTCGCTCACTCGCTGCAGCGCCTGATCGAACCCCAGGCCGGCCTCCACGCACACGCTGAGCATGTCCAGCGCGTCCGGCAATCCTTTGCCGATCGAGTCCCGCCGCCGGCGGGCCCGAGTTCGCAGCCAGCTCTTCGGAAGGTAATAACAGGTCAGCATCGCCACCCCCGCAGCGATGGCGCCGAGCAGCGTGGCGGATTCCCCGGACCCCAGCCCGCCGCCCTCCAGTCCGATGCGCAGCAAGTTGTAGGCGAACCACACGCCCAACGCCGTGAACCCAAGCTGCAGCCCGTAGAATTCGTGCGGCCGCAGCCCGAGCGGGTAGCCCGCCAGGGCAAGCTGCTGCTCGAGCTGATGCAGCGTGCGGGCCGGCGTCAGACCCCCCAGCGCACCCATCAATCCACGCACGACCGGGATCATGATCCGGGCGCGGAAGGTGCCGGACAGCTCGCGCGAGCGGGACAACAGCAAGGTCTCCCTGGTTCGCGGGCCGGCGACCGTATGGTCGACGTAGTCCAGCAGGCGGTGACGGACCGCGCTGGTCTGCGCCCCCCGCAGCCCGACCAGCACCAGCAGCCCTCCCAGGGCAACGAAGCTAAACGCACACAGCGAGTAAGCCAACAAGGAGGTCACGATCGGTACTCGCTCACACCTCGATCTGTGCGATGCGCCGGATGGCGAAGTGCCCCAGCACGATCCCCACCAGGGCCCCGAACGGAATGCATAGCACCGGCCCTGGCTCGAACAGCCGGCTGATGTATTCGGGACTCATGATGAACAGCAATCCGCCGACAAAGAACGGGAGCACGGAGAGCAAGTAGCCGGTATAGCGCTGCTGGGTGGTCAGCATCCGCACCTCGCCGAACAGCTGCACCCGTTCCCGAATGGTTTCGGTCACGGCAGTGAGCATGGTGGCCAGATTGCCGCCGACCTGATACTGGATCTCGACCGCGGTGACCGCCAGATCCAGGTCGTCGTTCTCCATGCGCGCCGCCAGGTTGCGCAGCGCCCGAGGCATCGCCAGGCCCAATCCGATCTCGCGCAGCGCCCGGCGGAACTCTTCCGAGGCGGGTGGCTTGATCTCACGAGCTACGACCTCGATCGCCTGCAGCAAACTGAAACCGGCGCGCACCGCCCCGGTCATCAGCACCAGCACGTCGACCAGCTGCTTCTCAAAGCTAATCTGTCGTCCGCCGATCTTTCGCCGCAGCACCAGGCCTGGAATCAGGTAGCCGATCGTCGCCAGGCCCAGGCCGGGGAGCAGCGACCCAGTGACCAGCCATGCCAGCAGAAAGCTGCCCAACGTGGCCGACAGCCGGATGAGCAGGTACTCCATGGTGGTAACCCGCCAGTTGGCCTGCATCAGCTGCAAGTCGAGCTTCTTGGAATCCATCCCCGACAGCAACGCATTCAGGCGCAGGCGCAGGCGCGCCAGGCGCGAGCGATGCCGGTCGCCCTCCAGGTCGAGCTCTGGCAGCGCAGCGTAGGCCAGCACCCGCTGCTTCTGCGCCTCTCCACCGGCAAGGAATTTGGCCAGTGCGAAAAGCACCAAAGCGGCGCCAAACAGGAAGACCAGCCCCCCAACGATCAGCACCAGACTGCCGACGCGCATCTCGCTATCGATCCACCATCTTCAGCGCCACCGCGTGCCGCCGACTGTGGGCCCGTTCGTTTCCGTTTGGGTTCAACCGCGCCGGCGAGGCGCCGCCTGGCGCCCGTTGGGCGTTCATTTGCTGCCGCAAGGCGCTCAGCTGCCCGGCCAGCGCCCGGATGTCCTTGCTCACCGCGCTGCGCGAGGCGCCGTACAGCAGCGGCACGCCACGGTTGAGGCTGCGGATCACCCTTGCGTCGCCCTCCGCGACCATTGCGAAAAAGGATTGGTGCAGGGCGGCCTCGATCTCACGGGTCTTGATCCCGCCTTTGATGCCGGCCCGGTTGAGCACCGCCAGGATCTTGTTGCGAGGAAAATCCAGGCTGCGCGACAGTTGGATGAAACGGCTGGCGTCGTGCAGCGCCGCCAGATCGGGCGTGGCGATCAACAGCACCCGGTCTGCCGCGTCCATCAGGGTCACCGTGTTGTCATCCAGATGGCTTGCGGTGTCGATCACGACCATGTCGAACGCCCGGCTCAGCGCTTGGACGACGCTGTACAGGTCATTGGGCCGGATCCCCTGGCCCACCGACAGGTCGGGCGAGCTGAGCAGCACGTGGATGCCGGAGGCGTGTTCGCTGACCACCTCCTCCAGCAGGCCATCGTCCAGCGCGCCCACGTGCGGGATCAGATCGGCGATGGTGTTCTGCGGGCGGGAATTGAGCATCAGGCCAAGGTGCCCGAAGGTCATTTTTCCTTCCATGAGCAGCACCCGCAGCTCGAGTAGTTCGTGCAGCGCAACTGCCAGGTTGATGGCGATGGTCGAACACCCCACGCCCCCCCGCGGGCTGTAGACAGTCAGCACTTGAAGCGGGCTCGACCGATCCAGCGCCCGGCCATCGCTGCCCGGCTGGGCGGCTCTGCGGCGGGCCTCCAATTCTTGGATCCGGCGCAGCGCGCTCAGCAGGTTCACCTGGGTGAAGGGTTTGATCAGGAACGACCGAAAGCCTGCCAGCAGGTACTGCTGGGCATGCTCGCTGTTCTCGTTATCCAGCAGTGCCACCAGCGGGGTATCGGGGAACTTCAACGTCAGCTCATCGACCAGATCCAGCGATGATCGGCCGGCGAGCCGATCATCGACCAGCACGATGTCCGGGGCGGCGGCATACACGCCCTGAACCGCATTCTCCATGCTGTGCAGTTCGGCCGCCAGTTCAAACCCTTGATCCGAACCGAGGGCAGTCTTGATCTGCTGTTGCACCTGCCCGGGTTCGACGAAGGCGATGACCTTGGTCGGTTTCCCAACTTGGCTCATGGTTGCTTTCCTTTCATTCCTAGCGGGAGATCACCAGTCCGAACCGATCCCGCAAATAGTCGGCCATCACTGGGCTGAGTTCGAAGCGCACCGCGGCGGTCGGAGCGCGCAGCACGATGTCGATCACCCCACCAACGTCCTTGATGTGTTTGAGCACCAGCGCGTCCTGTGGGTCTAGCGCCAACAGCAGCGCCTGGGGCTGCAGGTCGGAGGGCTGCGGCGTGGGCGTGGGCTGCGGTTGAACCTCCACCTCGCCTTCGCCCACCCGCACCGCCGCGCCGGCGGTCGACCCCGACCTGCGCCCCTGTACGATTTCCACCACAACTGCCGAGATTTCGACCTGCTGCATGGCATCGAAGGTAAAGAACGCCGATCCTCCTTCCCCGGAACCTGCCGGGTCGGGCAGTACCGGCGACTGGAGCGAGACAAAGATGTCGACCACATCGCCCGCCTGCAGGATGTTGAGCCGGCTCATCAAATCACCTGCCGGAAAGGCCATCAACACCTGATCCTCGCCTATCGTGAAGGCCAGATCGTGGGTGTAGTTGGTTGGATCGGCCAGGTGGTGCGCGGCGACCGTTTCGCCGGTCACCAGCGGGATCATGGTGATCTTCCCCACCGCCTGGGCCGGGTCGCCGAGCGCCTCCAGCGGCGCCAGCTGCACCGGCACATCGATCAGCGTAACGTCTGCCGGCTCCAAGAGCGCCCGAACCGGGAGGTCGTGGGTGGTGACTACCACCGACACCGTCCGCGGCGGGATCGGCGTGGCGGCCGGCCGCGGGCCGACGACCCGGGTGAGGATCGCTGCCAGCAGACCGAACCCCAGCACCAGCGCCAAGGTTCCTGCCACTCCGATGATGATCCATCTGCGTCGGGTCAAAGTTGTGCTCCTCCTGCTCAGCGCGTCAAGTACACGGTGAAGGCTCCCGCTACCAGGTCGCCTTCGCCGCCGAGGCCGATCAGGCTGCCCTTCACGAAATAGCCCTCGATGGTCTTGTCGTTGGGCCCCAGCACGCCTGCGCCGCGGAAGTGGTTGTACATATCGCAACCCGTGTCCCCACCGGTAGCGTGCACACAGGTCGGGACGAAAATCGAGAATGAGATCACGTGGAAATAGTCGGTCCAGGTGCCGGAGCTGACGACGGTATTGTCACTCGGGTCGTCATAGGGATCGGGCGGAAGACCGTTGCTGAGGGCATTGAAGACCGGCAGCAGCACCCGCTGATTGAGCCGTTTGCCGACCTCGATGAACACGTTGTTGGCCACCCCCTGCTGGCCGGCATACCAGGTGTGGATGTTGATCCCGCCGGGGTAACCGTTCCGGATCCAATCAACCAGCTCCGAGCTTCCGCCGCCGCCGCCGCTGAGGTCCAGCCAGCTTCTGTTGCCGCCCACCAGCAGTTCGTCCTCGCCGTCCCCGTCGACATCGCAGTCGATCGTGCCGCCGTCCGAGATGCAGAAGTCGACGTCGGGATCCCCCACCTTGCGCGAGTTCATGATGATGTACAGATCCGAGAGCTGTGGCGTGCCCACTTCATCAAAGGTGTCCATGTCACAGGTGGTTTTGCCGTCAACGATGTAGGTCCTGGCCGGCGGGCAGTTCCAGGCGACCGGCAGCACGCCTTCCCCGAATCTCGGGGCGAAGCAGTTGGCCGCCGCCTCCGCCGAGGCGATGATCGAGGGCCGTCCCAGCACGCTGCCGAAGAAGGTCGCGAACGGAATGCGGGCGGTGACCCGCGCTTCGCCGCCGCTGATCGCCACGTCCGCTTCCAGCCCCCGGTTGTGCACCAGGGTGTAGTCGAAGGCGGCCGCCCGGGCAAGCGCCACATCGCCGGTCAGGCACAGTTCCCTGGCGCCGGCCAGCGAGCCGGCGTCGGCAGCCGTCTGCGCGTTGCGCCGCTGCAGGTAGGCGAAACCCCCGTCGAGCGTCACCGCCAGCAGCGCAATGAAGGCGATCAATAGCAGCGCCACCAGCACCATGCTCTGGCCGGCCTGCCCGGCCCTGCGGGCCGAGGCACTGTGTGCTGAGATGCGCCGCGCTCGGGCCCGGCGCAGCCACCTGCCTGATCGTCGCCAGATCGTCCTCGGGTTCATCTCACCCCTCGACCCGCATGGTCGACTGGCTGCCAAGCTGCCACTGGTTGCTGCCGATCAGCGCGCTGGCAAACGGGGTAACCACCTCGAACTGGTAAATGGCCTGAACCTGGATGGTCTCGGTGTCGGGTTGCACGACCTGCACGGTCAACTCGGCCTGATCCAGGCCCCCGGTTTTGGACCGCACCACCGCCTCGATCCCCGCGGTGTCGGCAGGTCTGATGACCCCGTAGCGCGCTCCG
>Ga0209341_10003170_pt1 | contig 15419 bp, 12 predicted proteins | sample RifCSP13_2_FD_184020 | JGI IMG/M metagenome (GOLD analysis project Ga0209341, IMG submission 184020) | Soil microbial communities from Rifle, Colorado - Rifle CSP2_sed 13_2 (SPAdes) (version 2) | ecosystem: Environmental > Terrestrial > Deep subsurface > Rock core/Sediment | place: Rifle...
GGGCGGGCCGCCCATCGATCGAGCCGCGATCGAACGCGCAATCCTCCACCTTCGGGGTCCCATCCGCCAGCAACCACCGGCATTCTCCGCGATCAAGGTGCGGGGCCGGCGCGCCTACGCTCTGGCCCGTCGCGGCGAGCGGCCGGAGCTTCCCGAGCGCGACGTGACCATCCATCGGCTCGAGCTGACCGAGTGGGACGGGAGCGATCCGGATCGCCCGATCGCGGTCGTCGACGTCGAGTGCTCAGCGGGGACGTACGTTCGCGCGTTGGCCCGCGACCTCGGACGCGCCGTCGGCTCGGGTGCCTACCTGGGCGCCCTCGTCCGAACCGCATCCGGCCCGTTCCTGATCGAAGATGCCGTCACGCTCGACGAAGTCCGAGCCGCCGTCGTCGACGATCCGAGCGGGATCGTCCGCCTCCTCCGCCCGCCGGACGCGGGTCTGGAGGACCTCCCGGAGGTGACCCTCGACCCGTCGAGTGTCGAGGCCATCGTCCGCGGACGAGCGGTGGCCGCGAGCGAGGGGCCGCGCCTGGAGGGGCCGATCCGGGTCCGCGATGGGGCCGGGCGACTCATCGCCATGGCGCTGTCATCGGATGGCGCTCTCCGGCCCACCAAGGTGCTCGTCGACGTCGCCGGTGCCTGATTCGGTTGTCGTCGAAGGGCTGCCCGCGCTCCGTGGCGCGGTCGGCAGTATCTTCGCGGCCGTCGGCGTGTTCGACGGGCTGCATCGCGGGCATGGTTACCTCGTCCGTCGACTCGTGAGACAGGCCCGGCTTCGAGGTGCCCGCCCCACCGTGATCACCTTCGACCACCATCCGGACGAGATCATCCGCGGCGTCGCCCCACCGCTCCTGCTCGATCCAGGAGAGCGGATCGCGCGCCTGTCGAGGGCCGGCGTCGAGGTCATCGTGGTCGTCCATTTCGACGACGAGCTGCGCCGGACGAGCTACATCGACTTCGTTGACGCGCTAAGGGCGCGGGTCCGCGTCGCCGGCTTCCTCATGACAGCCGAATCGGCCTTCGGGCACGAGCGTCGAGGAACACCCGACTCCCTCAGACGGCTCGGCGCCGAGCGTGATTTCGAGGTCGTCGTCGTCGAGCCGCTCACGATCGACGGTCGGCCCGTGAGCAGCTCCGCCATCCGCGCCGCGATCGCCGGCGGAGACCTCCGCGCCGCCGGCCGCCTGCTGGGTCGACGAGTCGCCGTGACGGGCGAAGTCGATCCTGGCGCTCGCCGGGCGCTTACGTTCAACCCGCCGGTCGCCCTTCCGCCGACTGGCCGCTATCGGGCCGTCGTCGGGCCGCCGATCGAGGTCGGCGCGATGTCGTGGGGGGGCCTCGTCCGGCGCACCGTGAGGGTCGGAACGGCCAGCGTCGAGCTGGACGCCGCGGGTCCCCACGGCGCCAGGATCCGGGTCGCCTTCAGGACCTGACCGATGGCCGATTTGCCGCTATCGGGGCCGTCCTGCTACCATCCGCGCGTTTGGTTACAGACAGATGGAATCAGTAGCAGAAGTTCGTGTCGGAGGGATAGTGCCGCTCACGCGAGACGAGAAGCAACAGACGATCGCCGAGAATGCGGTCCACGAAGGTGACACCGGATCAGCCGAGGTCCAGATCGCGCTCCTGACCGGACGGATCAAGGATCTCACCGACCACCTGAAGCGCTTCCCGAAGGACAACCACTCGCGACGTGGCCTCCTGAAGCTCGTCGGTCAGCGACGGCGGCTCCTGGCGTACCTCGTCAGGAGAGACCCCGCCCGCTACCGTGCCGTCATCGGACGGCTCGGACTCCGCCGCTAGGCGATCATCGACCCCTGACCCCGGCGCCAGGCCGGGGTCCTCGAGTATTTCGGGTCGGATCGGATCGGCATCGCAGACCGGTGAGCCCACCTCTGTCACGTCCAGGAGGACAACACAGCGTGCCCCACATCGTAGAGACTCAGCTCGGTGGTCAGACGCTGACCATCGAGACCGGCAAGATCGCCCTGCTTGCCGGCGGCTCCGTCACCGTCCGCTATGGCGATACCGTCGTTCTCGGGACCGCCAATCGATCGGAGCCGAGGCCCGGCCTCGACTTCTTCCCGCTGACCGTCGACTTCGAGGAGCGGATGTATGCGGCCGGCAAGATCCCGGGTGGCTTCATCAAGCGCGAGTCGCGACCGTCCGAGGCGGCGATCCTCGCGGCCCGCCTGACCGACCGGCCCATCCGGCCGCTCTTCCCGGAGGGCTACAAGGACGACGTCCAGGTCGTCCTGACGGTCCTGTCGACGGACCAGGAGAACGATCCCGACATCCTCGGCACGCTTGCCGGGTCGGCGGCGCTGTCGATCAGCGCCATCCCGTTCCTCGGCCCCATCGCCGCGGTCCGGATCGGACGCATCGGCGATCAGTTCATCGTCAACCCGACGACGACCCAGCTCGCCGATTCCGACATCGACCTGATCGTGTCCGGGACGCGCGACGCGATCATGATGGTCGAGGCAGCCGCCGGGATCGTTCCCGAGGACGTCATGGCCGATGCGATCCTGTTCGCCCATCGGGCCCTGCAGCCCCTCATCGACCTCCAGGAGGAACTCGTCGCGGCCGTCGGCAAGCCGAAGGTCACGCCGTACCTCGAGCCGGGCGTCGATTCCGTCCTGACGTTCGTCAGGAGGGTCGAGGCCGGCGAGCCGTTCGTCGTCATCGACGTCGAGACGACAGGCATCGACCCCCGTACCTCCGACCTCGTCGAGGTGGCTGCGGTGCGCGTCCAGGGCGGCGCCATCGTCGATCGGTTCTCGACGCTCGTCGACGCCGGGCGGCCGATCGTCGGCAACCAGATGCACAAGATCACCACCGCCGACATCGCAGGCAAGCCATCACCCCGCGAGGCCGCCGACCAGCTGCTGGCGTTCGCCGGTGAGGCGACGATCGTCGGTCACTCGGTCGGTTTCGACCTCGGCTTTGTCGAAGAGGCCAAGGGCGACGGCTTCCGCTTCGCACCCGGTCGCTATCTCGATACGCTCACGATCAGCCGCGAGGCGCTGCCCGGGGCGGAGTCCTACAGGCTCGGCGACCTCGCCCGCTTCCTCGGCATCGAGTTGACCGAGAGCCATCGGGCCCTGCCCGACGCCGAAGCGACGGCGAACCTCATGCTGTGGCTGGCGGAAAACCTGCCGGCGCGGATCGCGGTCCTTCGCGAGGCCGTCGCGACGGCCATCCGGGCCAACCGTGACGGCGGCGACGCCGACGCTCTGCTCGAGACCGCACGCCGCCATGCGAGGGTCGGCAAGTCGCTGTTCGGCCTCGTCCGCAAGAAGACCGTCCGCCAGCTCGTCCTCGACGAGGGCATCCGGATGGATGGCCGCGGCGTCGACGAGATCCGGCCGATCAGCGTCGAGGTCGGCATCCTGCCACGCGCCCACGGCAGCGGTCTCTTCACCCGCGGCCAGACCCAGGCCCTCACGATCGCCACGCTCGGGCCGTCCTCGGACGTCCAGCGCATCGATACGATCAGCCCCGACACCGAGAAGCGCTATCTCCACCACTACAACATGCCGCCGTACTCGACAGGCGAGAACAAGCAGATGCGCGGCCCCGGCCGGCGCGAGATCGGCCACGGAAACCTGGCCGAGCGGGCGCTCCTGCCGGTCCTCCCGCCGAGCGAGGAGTTCCCGTACGTCATTCGTCTCGTGTCCGAGTGTGTGACGTCGAACGGCTCGACGTCGATGGCTTCGACGTGTGGCTCGTCCCTCGCCCTGATGGATGCCGGCGTGCCGATCTCGGCCCACGTCGCGGGCGCCGCGATGGGCCTCATCAAGGAACCCGAGACGGGTCGCTTCGCTGTCCTCACCGACATCCTCGGCAAGGAGGACCAGTTCGGTGACATGGACTTCAAGGTCACCGGCACCCGCGAAGGCATCACGGCCGTTCAGATGGACATCAAGATCCGGGGGATCGACGAGGTAGTGATCAGGGATGGCCTGGCCAAGGCCCGTGCCGCCCGGATGACGATCCTCGACAAGATGGAGGCGATCATCTCCGAGCCCCGTACGGAGATGAGCGAGTTCGCTCCGCGGATCATCACCATCAAGATCAATCCCGAGAAGATCCGCGACATCATCGGCAAGGGCGGCTCGATGATCCGCAAGATCCAGGAAGAAACCGGCACGGAGATCAACGTCGAGGACGACGGCACCGTGGAGATCGCGGCCGTCTCCGGCGAGAACTCCCGCAAGGCGATCACCTGGATCGAGAGCCTCACCCGCGACGTGGAAGTCGGCGGGCTGTATCTCGGCAAGGTGACCCGGATCATGGCTTTCGGCGCGTTCGTGGAGATCATCCCGGGCAAGGAAGGCCTGGTCCGGATCGGTGAGCTGGCCGACTATCACGTCCCGAGCGTCGAGGATGTGGTCCAGGTCGGCGACGAGGTCATGGTGGTCGTCCTCGAGATCGATCGCCAGGGACGCGTCAACCTCTCGCGCAAGGCCGCGATGCAGCGCCACCTGGCTCGAGAGCTCGTCTGAGCGGACACACGGCAGGTGGCCTCCCTTCCGCCCGTCGGGGTGGGGGGAGGCCACTGCTATACTCGAGCGGTGCCCTCCGAGCCTTGACCGCAGCGGAGCCGTGCGCAGCGTGACATCCCGACAACTGACCGTCGCGGTCGTGGGCGCGACCGGCGCCGTGGGCCGCACGATGAGCGAGGTCCTCGGAGAGCGGGGAGTCCCGATGCGTGAGCTGCGTCTTCTGGCCTCCGAGCGATCGGCCGGTCGGGTCGTCGAGGTCGACGGACGGAGCCACACCGTCGGTGCCGCCACGGCCGCCGCGTTCGAGGGGGTCGACCTTGCCCTGTTCTCGGCCGGGAGCATCGTGTCGCGCCAGCTCGCGCCCGAAGCGGCCGCCCGCGGCTGCACGGTCATCGATAACAGCTCGGCCTGGCGGATGGACCCGACCGTCCCGCTCATCGTCTCGCAGGTCAACCCGGACGACGGGGAGTGGCACGAGGGAATCGTGGCCAACCCCAATTGCTCGACGATGCAGCTGGCCCCGGTGCTCATGGCCCTGCGCGACACGGTCGGGATCGAACGCGTCGTCGTCGACACGTACCAGTCGGTCTCGGGCACCGGAGGTCGCGCGATCGCCGAGCTCGAGGAGCAGGTCCGGGCACATGCGGCCGGTCAACCCATCGTCGCCTCGGTCTATCCGCACCCCATCGCCTTCAACGCCATCCCCGAGATCGACGTGTTCACCGAGGATGGCTACACGAGAGAGGAGGTCAAGATCATCGAGGAGACCCGCAAGATCCTTCACCGGCCGGAGCTGCGAGTCTCGTGCACGGCGGTCCGGATCCCGGTGTTCGTCGCTCACTCGGAAGCCGTCCACGTGGAGACGATCGAGCCGATCACGCCCGACCGCGCGCGCGAGGCGTTCGCATCCGTGCCGGGCGTGATCGTCCGCGACGACCCAGCCAGCCACGTCTATCCGCTGGCCACGGAGGCCGCCGGACGCGACGAGGTCTTCGTGGGGCGAGTGAGGCAGGACCCGTCGATCCCCGACGGACGCGGCCTTGCCTTCTGGGTCGTATCCGACAACCTTCGGAAGGGCGCCGCGACGAATGCAGTCGAGATCGCCGAGTTGCTCATCGGGCGCGGTTGGATCGAGGCGCGATCGCGGCGATCCCCGGTCCGAGCCAGCGGGGCGCTGGCATGATCGACGACGCGCGCCGCGATGCCCTCGAGGCGATCGCGACGGAGGTCCGTGCCTGCACCCGCTGCCGGCTTCACGAGGGGCGGACCAGGGCAGTGCCCGGCGAAGGCCACCCCGGCACGGAGTTCGTGCTGGTCGGCGAGGCTCCGGGCCAGACCGAGGATCGCCAGGGCCGTCCGTTCGTCGGGCGGGCCGGAGAGCTGCTCGTTCGCCTGCTCGACGAGATCGGCTGGCGCCGCGAGGAGGTCTTCATCACCAACATCGTCAAGTGCCGTCCGCCGGGAAACCGGGACCCCGAGCCGGACGAGGTCGCCGCCTGTGCGCCGTACCTGCGGCGACAGCTCGAGACGATCGATCCGTCGCTGGTCGTCACCCTGGGGCGCCATTCGATGGCCCGCTTCATGCCCGGGACGAAGATCAGCGCAGCTCACGGAACGACCCGCCCGGCCGATCCCGCGACGGGCGCCAGGCACGCTACGGTGTACGCGATGTATCACCCGGCTGCCGCTCTTCGGACGCCCTCCATCGAGCGCCAGAGCTTCGCGGATGCTCGCGGAATCCCGCGTACGCTCGAGGATGCCCGCCGCGAGCGGGCAAGCGAAGGGCCTGAGATCATGGCGTCGACACCAACAGGGATCGTCTGATGGCGCCACGCAGCGGACGCACGAGCGGCGCAGAGCGCACACCGCTCCGGATCATCCCACTCGGCGGAGTGGGGGAGATCGGCAAGAACATGTACGTCTTCGAGTACGGAGACGACATCGTCGTCATTGACTGCGGGCTCATGTTCCCCGACGAAGAGATGTTCGGCATCGACCTCGTCATCCCCGACGTGACCTACCTGCGCGAGAGGCGCGCCAACGTGCGGGCATTCCTGATCACCCACGCCCACGAGGATCATGTGGGAGGCCTGCCGTACATCCTGCCCGAGTTCCCAGGCGTCCCCGTCTACGCCTCGACCCTGGCGCGGGGCCTGCTGGGCAACAAGGTCAAGGAGCACAAGCTCCACAACAACCCGCTCCTCGCCATGGAGCCCGGTGACGAGCTCGAGATCGGGCCGTTCGGCATCGTGCCCTTCCGGATCGGCCACTCGATCCCGGACGCGATGGGCATCGCCATCCGGACGCCGGTCGGCATCGTCGTCCACACCGGCGACTTCAAGTTCGATCACACCCCCGTCGACGGCAAGCTGTCAGACTTCGCCATCCTGGCCCGCCTTGGCGCGGAGGGTGTCGTCTGCCTCCTGTCCGATTCGACGCGGGCCGAGAACCCCGGCTACACGCCCTCGGAGCGGACGGTCGGCGAGGCGTTCCGCGAGATCATGGAGCCGCTCGACGGCCGTGTCATCGTGGCCACATTCGCCAGCAACATCGCGCGGATCCAGCAGGTCCTCGACGCGGCCGCGGATATGGATCGCCGGGTGACCGTGATCGGGCGCTCGATGGAGCAGAACTTCCGGATCGCGACCGACCTCGGCTACCTGTCCTACGACCCGGACAGGATCGTGGCCACGGATCGGATCGCCGAGGTCCCCGACGACAAGCTCGTCATCGCCACCACCGGCGCCCAGGGGGAGCCGATGGCGGGCCTTGCGCGGATGGCCAACCGCGACCACCGGTTCGTCGAGATCCAGCCCGGCGACACGGTGATCGTGTCGGCCAGCCCGATCCCGGGCAACGAGGAGTACGTATCCCGAACGATCGACAACCTCTTCAAGGCCGGGGCCAACGTCTACTACCACACCATCAAGCGGGCCCACGTCTCCGGCCACGCCAGCCAGGAAGAGCTCAAACTCATGCTCGGCCTGACAAAGCCGCGCAACTTCATCCCCATCCACGGGGAGTTCCGGATGCAGGTCCAGCATGGGCGGCTGGCCATCGAGACCGGGGTCGATCCGGCGAACGTCTTCATCATCGAGAACGGGATGCCGATCGAGATCCTGGCCGACGGTTCTGCCCGTCGGGGCCAGCCCGTTACTGCCGGCTATGTATACGTCGACGGATTGTCGGTCGGGGACGTCGGGGACGTGGTGCTGCGCGACCGTCGGGCCCTCGCCAACGACGGAATCTTCATGGTCGTCGTCACGGTCGACAAGCAGACCGGCTCCGTGATCGGCAGGCCGGAGGTCATCACCCGGGGGTTCGTCCACCTCAACGAGAGCGACCCGCTGATGGACGAGGCGATCGCCCGGGTCGTCGCGGCGATCGAGAACCCCGGCGATCACATCAGCGAGATCGCCCTGCTGAAAAGCCAGATCAAGGACGGCGTGTCGCGCTTCCTGTACGAGCAGACGAAGCGCCGGCCGATGGTCTTCCCGGTCGTCGTCGAGGTCTGAGCCGTGGCGACGAGGCGTCGGACGTCGCGGCGCAAGGGACGATCGGGCCCCACGCTGTCCTCGCTCGGCCTGACGCCGGACGTGACTCGCACGATCGTCTCCCTCGTCCTCCTCATCCTCGGCGCGGTGACGCTCATCGCACTCCTGCTCCCGGGTGAGGGCCGCCTGACAGACTGGTGGCGCGACTCGATCGCCCCGTGGTTCGGGACGGCGCGCTGGCTGCTGCCCTTCGTCCTTCTCATCTGCGGTGGATGGCTGGCGTGGCGACGGCCGGAGGTCTGGGTGTATCGGATCGTGGCGGCCTTGGTGGCGCTTGTCGCGTTTCAGGCCCTCATCGGGCTTGTCGTCGAGGCAGGAGCGGCTCCAGGACGGAGCGGAGGTCTGATCGGCAACTGGGTCGCCGATGTCCTGCCGCGACTGGTCACGACCCCGGGTGCGTTCGTCGTCCTGCTGATCATCACGGTCGTCGCCATCGGGGTTGCCCTCGACCGACCGCTTCGGGCGCTCGCTGCGCCGATCGGTCGGAGCCTCAGGGGCACCGGTGCGGCGATCGTCGGCGAGCGCCCGTCGAACGCCGCGGCCGCGGAGCCGAGGTCAGAGAACCCGTCCGCTCGCGGCTCGTCCACCTCGACGACGCCGGCGGTGCAGACCGGGATGTGGGGGCAGGGGACCGATCAACGGCCGTCGATCCCCGTCGCGACTCCATCCGCGGCGCCGGTATCGGCGACCTTCGCCCCGGCAGCCACGGCCGGGAGTGTCGACGAGCCCGCCTCTGGGGCCGCCCTCGCCCTCGTTACCACGCCAGGCCCGCCGCGTGATCCCGAAGACGTGATCGACGGCACCGACGCTGTCCCGACGAGCGGCGAGCCGCCCTACGCGCTGCCGCCGGTGACGCTTCTCGAGGACATCGCTCCGCGGACCGGTGGGACGGACATGGACCACGAGAGGAATGCGGCCATCATCACCGCCAAGCTCGCGTCCTTCAACATCCCGGCCCGTGTCCACATCTGGAACGCCGGACCCGTCGTCACCCAGTACGAGATCGAGCCGGACCCATCGATCAAGGTCAGCCGGATCGAGGCGTTGTCGGACGACCTTTCGATGGCACTGGCCGCCCGAACAATCCGGATCGAGGCGCCGATCCCGGGCAAGAGCGTCGTCGGGCTCGAGATCCCGAACACGGACTTCAACGTGGTGGCGCTGCGGCGGATCCTGGTCGAGTCCGACTTCTCGGCGTCGGAGTCGCGGCTGACCTTCGCCCTCGGCCGCGACGTTGCGGGCCACGCCCGGGCCGCTGACCTGGCCAAGATGCCCCACCTCCTCATCGCCGGCGCAACCGGCTCAGGCAAGAGCGTCATGGTCAACGCGGTCATCGCCAGCCTGCTCATGAACGCCATGCCCACCGACGTCCGGCTCATCCTGATGGACCTCAAGCGAGTGGAGCTGGCCGCCTACAACGAGCTGCCGCACCTTCTCGTTCCCGTCATCACCGAGCCGGCCGCGGCGAAGGCGGCCCTCCGCTGGGCCGTTGGGGAGATGGAGACCCGCTATCGACGGTTCGCCGGGGCCACGGCCCGCAACATCGCCGGCTACAACGAGACGCGGGTCGATCCCGCCGATCGGATGCCGCATATCGTCATCGTCGTCGACGAGCTGGCCGACCTCATGATGCGCGAGGGCAAGAACGTCGAGGACCCGATCGTGCGCATCGCTCAGAAGGCGCGCGCGACCGGGATCCACATGGTGTTGGCTACCCAGCGCCCCTCGGTCAACGTCGTGACCGGCCTCATCAAGGCGAACTTCCCGTCGCGCATCGCCTTCGCCATGGCCAGTCAGATCGACTCGCGGACCATCCTCGACGCGCCCGGCGCCGAAGACCTCATCGGACGAGGCGACATGCTGTTCCAGCCGGCCGACATGCCTCGTCCGATCCGACTCCAGGGCGTGTTCGTCGCCGATAGGGAGATACGGAACATCACCGAGTATTGGCGAAGCTGGGATCATCACTACGATCTGGCGATCGTCGCCAGCGACGATGAGTCGACCGGAACGGTGCCCGAGCAGGTCGACGACGATGCGGATCGATTGCTCTCGGATGCCGTCGACGTGATCCGGGAGTACGATCGTGCATCCGCGTCGCTCCTCCAGCGGCGACTCCGGGTCGGCTACGCACGAGCCGCCCGGATCATCGACCAGCTGGAAGCACGCGGCTATGTCGGACCGTTCGACGGTTCGAACGCACGACAGGTCCTTCGCCGAGACCTCTCGACGGGCGGAGGAGAGGACGACTACGAGAGCGAGGCGTGACGACAGAGGACCGGCTCAAGCGACCTGACGACGGCCGAGCCCCCCGAGCGGGAGCGCTCCGCATCGATCTGGCCGCCGTCGATGACGACGATGGCCACGGGCGGCAAGACGCGGCCGCAGGCCGATCGCTGCCCGAGCGCCTGTACGCCGCCCGCGACGCCAAGGGCGTCGACCTCTACCGAGCCGAGCGTGACACGAAGATCCGATCCCGGTACCTCGCGGCAATGGAGCGCGGCGACTGGCGGGAGCTGCCGGGCAGCGTCTATACGAAGGGGTTTCTGCGCAATTACGCCCAGTACCTCGGCCTCGATCCCGACGAAGCCCTCGCCCAATGGCATCGCGAGCGCGGGGATGCCGGCAGCCCTGATCCCGAAATCAGCGCCCCGCGGCCCCTGACGGCGCCTCGCAAGCCGCTCACGGTCGGCCCGTACGCGGTCGTCGCCACCTTGATGACCGTCATCGTCCTCCTGTTCGCGGCATATATCGGCGCCCAGCTCTTCCGCTTCGCGAAGCCGCCGGTCGTAGCGGTGACGCAGCCGACAGCCGCGGTGACAACCGCGCCGGCGGACGCCACCAGCTACACCCTCAGAGGCACGGCGACCGCCGGCGCGTCCGTGGAGATCACGGGGTCAGGAAGCGAGCAGCCGCGGCGGACGACAGCCGGACCCGACGGGTTGTGGAGCGCCGTCGTCGATCTGCGACGGGGCAAGAACGAGTTCGTTGTCTCCGCCCGCGACCCGGAGACCGGGAAGACCGCCGAGGCTGTGGCCAGTCTCGTCATCACGGTGCCGTTCGCCGTCGTCGTGGCGCCCACCCTGACGGTCGATTCGCCGGCCGACGGTACAGTCGTCGAAAACGGGGCGATCCCGGTATCCGGCAAAGCGACGAACGCCGTGACGGTGGGCGTCGCCGCCACCTACGTCGGTCCGACCACCGAGCCGGCCGCGGGCAAGGCCGCCCCCTCTCCTCCCAAGGCGCCCGGACCCGTGACGGTCGAGCCGGCCGAAGACGGCGCGTTCAGCGTCCCACTCGAGCTGTCGGAAGGGCGTTGGACGATCGCCGTCACAGCGACCTCCCAGGAGCTGAAAACGACCACCGTGGCGCGAGCCGTGACGGTCCAGTTCAAGGGGGTAAACCTCGTCGTCTCCATCAAGAATGGCCGAGCGTGGCTCAAGGTCTGGGTCGACGGCAAGGCGTCCGAGGTCACCGGCCCGGCCGGCCGGGTGTACGGTGACGGCAAGGTGCTGACGTTCACCGGCAAGGAGAGGATCGAGGTTCGGACCGGGCAGTCCAGCTCGACGTACTTCACCCTCAATGGCGAGGAGCTCGGTCACCTCTCCGAGCAGGGCAACCCGGAGACATGGCTATTCGCCCCGCCCGATCCGCCAGTCAAGACGAACCGCCGTTGAGCCGTGGCCGCTGACCCGCTGGTCGGCCTCGCGGTCAGGCTGCAGGACATCTGTCTCGCCAGGGGTCTGACGGTCGCCGCGGCAGAGTCGTGCACCGGGGGGCTGGTCGCAGCCGCGCTGACCGCGGTGCCCGGGTCCTCGGGCTATGTCCGGGGCGCGATCGTCGCCTATGCCGACGAGGTCAAGATCGCCGCGCTCGACGTCCCGGGCGCGATCATCGCGATCCACGGTGCGGTGTCGGCGGAGGCGGCGATCGCCATGGCCGATGGTGCACGACGGCGCCTGGCCACCGATCTGGCGGTCTCGGTGACGGGTGTGGCGGGTCCGGGCGGCGGGACCGATGCAAAGCCCGTCGGTCTCACCTATATCGGTGTGGCGACGGCGACGGGTACCGAGGCTCGGCGCTATCTCTGGGACGGCGATCGCGAGGAGAACCGCCGTGCCAGCGTCCGCGTCGCTCTGGAGGCTCTCATCGCGGCCGCCTCGCGACCGGAGTCGGGACCGTGACACGCGACGCGGCCGACATCGGCCGCGGGCTTGCACCGGCGCGCCCGACGCGAGCGATCGCTGCCGGTGAGCGCATCCACGTGATCGGCGTGGGCGGTGCGGCGGCATCCGGCGCGGCCATCCTCGCCGCCGGGGCTGGCGCGATTGTCACCGGCTGCGATTCCTCTGGCCCCAGCCCGTATGCCGACGCCGTCACGAGGGCCGGGATCGTGATCGCCGGCGGGCATGCGGTCGGCCACGTCCTGGGACCGGATGGCCCGCTCGTCGACCGGGTCGCGGTGACCAAGGCCCTCACCTCGGTCGATCCGGATCATCCCGAGCTCGAGGCTGCCCGTCGGGCGGGCGTCCCGCTCGAGCCCATCCAGCAGGTCATCGCCGATGCTGCGGCGACGCTCGCGCCGAGACTGATCGGCGTGACCGGGACGCACGGCAAGTCCACGACGACCGGCTGGGTCCTCCACCAGCTCGTCGAAGCCGGGCGAGATCCATCCGGCTTCGTCGGTGCCCTCCTGCCCACGACGCTGTCCGGGACCGGTACACCGGCCACGGCTCGCCTGGGTTCCGGCAGCGAATTCGTCGTCGAGGCGGACGAATACGCCGGCAACTTCGACCCGTACCGTCCGGTCATCGGCGCGGTCGTGACCGTCGAGTGGGATCATCCCGACGTCTTCGCGGACGAAGCGGCGGTCGTCGCCGTGCTGGAGAGCTGGATCCGTCGATTCGAGCAGGCTCGTGAGACGGCGGTCCTGGTCGCCAACGTCGGCGACCGAGGTGTGCGACGACTGGTCGAGCGTCTGTCGGACTGGCCTGGCCGGTTGACGACGGTCGAGCTCGTGGAGGGCGTGATCGACGCGCCCAGGCCGCCGTTCGCGACCGCCATCGGCCCCGCCCGCCAGCTCGTCGCCAGGATCCTCTCGAGCGATCCCGGCGGTGCGGACCTCCTGATCGGAGGGATCGCCCAGCCCGGGCCGATGTCCGCGCGGATCGACCTGAGCGGCGATCACATGGCCGCCAACGGCCTGGTCGCCCTGGGCGTCGCCCTCGAGGTGGGTGTCCCGCCCGAGCAGGCGGTTCGCTCGTTGGCGACCTTCGGCGGCGTCGGGCGGCGGCTCGAGCTCAAGGGCGACGTCGGCGGCGTCGTCGTCCTCGACGACTACGGTCATCACCCGACGGCCATCGAGGCGACCCTTCGGGCCGTTCGGCAGCGCTATCCGGGCCGGCCGATCTGGGCCATCTACGAGCCGCTGACCTACCATCGCACGGCGGCGATGCTCGATTCGTTCGCGACCGCTCTATCGACTGCCGATCACGTGGCGATCGTCGACATCTGGGCGGTCCGGGACCTCGATACGACGACCGTCTCGGCCGCCGATCTCGCGGCGGCGACGGAGGCGAAGGGGACGGCAGCCGTGGCGACAGGGACCCCCGAGCAGACCGCCGAGCGTCTGGCCCGGCTCGTCGCGCCCGGCGACGTCGTGCTGGTTATGGGTGGCGGACGCTCCTACGTCGTGTCAGAGCGACTCGTCGACGCCCTCGGCCGGGTGGGACGCGGCGGGTAGCCGTCGCAGGTCGGACGCCGCTCGGACCGAGTTCGGGCCACCGCACGGCGACGGGCACTCTGCGTCGAGGCTGGGGCCGATGTCGCCGCTCGGGTATCCTCATGGTCCACTGCGAGCAGGGGAGGGGAGATGGCCGGAGAGGTCTCGTTCGACGTCGTGTCCGACTTCGAGGAGCAGGAGCTGCGAAACGCCCTCGATCAGGTGCGCCGCGAGGTGGCCCAGCGCTACGACTTCAAGGGCGCAACGGTGGAGATCACGCAGGCCAGGACGGAGATCGTGCTGCTCGTCGACGGTGAGTTCCGGGCGACGAGCGTCCGCGACCTCATCGAAACGAAGGCGGTCCGACGTGGGTTGTCGCTCAAGATCTTCGACTGGGGAGCCATGGAGCCGGCCAGCGGCGACAAGGTGCGCCAGCATGTCGCCCTGCGACGCGGCCTCCCCGAGGATCTTGGGCGAAGGATCGTCAAGTTGATCCGCGACGAGTTTCCCAAGGTCCACGGCCAGGTCCAGGGGGATGCGGTGCGTATCTCGTCGAAGAGCAAGGACGATCTCCAGAAGGTGATCGCGCGGCTGCGCACCCTCGACGAGCCCGTCCCGCTCCAGTTCACCAACTACCGCTGAGGAAGCCAGGATGCCCGGCAGCCGAGTCGCGCGCGGACTCATGATCGTCGTCGCCATCATCGTCGTCCTGGGCCTGGTCCTTTCGACAGCGAGCTACCAATGAGCGACGATCTCGGGGCGGCGTCCGCCGATCTCCCGCCCGGCGAGACCGGGACGGGAGACGGTCCAGGGACTCCGATGGAACCTGGGCCGACGTCCACCGAGACGGCCGAGCCGGAGGTGGAGACCGACGAGCCGCGGGCCGAGCCCGATGCGGGGAGCGCGCCCGAGTCCGAGATTGAGCCCGCCTTTGCGACCGAGGAGCCTGCGCCGGAGCCTGCGACACCGGAGCCCGCGACCGAGCCGCCATCCGAATTCGAGCCGTCGACAGTGGGACACTATGTCGCGGCCGCTCTGCGGGTTGCCGGCGTCCGGGTCGCGTTCACGGTGCCGGGGGAGAGCTTCCTCGGGCTCCTCGAAGCCCTGCCGCCGGTCGGCATCCGCGTCGTCGCGACCCGTCACGAGGGTGGCGCGGCGTTCATGGCCGAGGCACACGGCCAGCTGACCGGTCGCCCGGCGGCATGTCTGGCCACCCGCGCCGTCGGGGCGGCGAACCTCGCCATCGGCATCCAGACGGCGCGCGAGGACTCCACACCCCTGTTCGCGATCGTCGGTGGGGTTGATCGGGGCGTCCGAGGGCGCGAAGCGTTCCAGGAGGCTGACATCGTCGGCTCGATCGGGCGCCTGGCGAAATGGGCCGTCGAGGTGACCAGCGCCGCCGCAGTCCCAAGCGCGATGGAGGAGGCCATCCGGCAGGCGCTGTCGGGCCGACCTGGCCCGGTCGTACTGGTTCTTCCCGAGGATCTGCTCGACGATGCGATAGCGGCCGGCCAAGCCGCTCCGACCGTATCGCGAGGCGCCCCCGAGCGTGTCGATGACGGGACGGTTTCTTCGATTCTCCGCATGCTCACGGAGGCCCGCCGTCCGTTGATCCTCGCCGGAGCCGGAGTC
>Ga0209341_10003171_pt1 | contig 15418 bp, 18 predicted proteins | sample RifCSP13_2_FD_184020 | JGI IMG/M metagenome (GOLD analysis project Ga0209341, IMG submission 184020) | Soil microbial communities from Rifle, Colorado - Rifle CSP2_sed 13_2 (SPAdes) (version 2) | ecosystem: Environmental > Terrestrial > Deep subsurface > Rock core/Sediment | place: Rifle...
TCTATTGAGTTAATACAGAATACAGGATAGTTAACATTAAGTTTGTATTAAAATTTAATGTTTCTCATGTTGTCTGTCTTTCTATTCATATGAACTCGGCTTATAATGAGATATATAAGAATAACTATGACAAAAGTAATTACCGGAACAATAAAGAAAGGGAAAATTATTCCTCACCAAGACCTGCCTCAAGAAACCAAGAATGGCAAAGTTAAAATATTTATTTTCACTGAATCACCTAGCAAAAAGAGCTTTTTTGGCAAGTGTAAGGGGGTTTTTGGTGATGCTCTGAAATTTCAAAAGCATATGCGCCGCGAATGGAAGTAATGAGTATGTCGGGATTATCGGCGAATTAATAGAAATTGTATGCAACAACAAAGAGACTTGATTGAAATGACAAAAATAGCCATCTTTAAGGGCAAAAAAATTAGAAAACTTCTGCTTGGTGGAGAATGGTGGTTTTCCATAGTCGATGTGATCGAGGCGCTGACAGACAGTACGCAACCAAGTAAATACTGGACAGCAATGAAGGTAAGGATACAGCGTGAGGATGGTTTTCAGTTATCTACAATTTGTAGACAACTGAAACTGGAATCATCTGATGGGAAAAAATATGAGACTGATTGTGCCAATACCGAGGGTGTTTTTCGTATTGTCCAATCAATACCTTCGCCCAAGGCTGAACCATTTAAACGCTGGTTGGCTAAAGTGGGCTATGAACGTGTGCAAGAAATAGAAAACCCTGAGTTGGCGACCAAACGTATGCGAGTACTATATAAACTCAAAGGCTACAGCGATAACTGGATTGAAAAACGCATGCGTGGCGTCGCCATTCGTGAAGAACTTACTGATGAATGGAAAAACCGCGGAGCCAAAGGTCACCATGATTATGAAATCCTTACGACCGAAATTTCAAAAGCTACATTTGGCCTTACTCCCAGCGAATATAAGAAACTGAAGGGACTAAAACGTGAAAATTTGCGCGATCACATGGACGATTTTGAGCTTATTTTCAATATGCTTGGCGAGAAAGCAACAACTGAAATACATCGACAGGAAAATTCTAAAGGTGTGATAAAGCTGAAGCTCGATGCTAATCGAGGTGGAAAGGTGGCTGGAATTTCGCGAAAAGAACTTGAAAAAGAGCTTGGAAGATCCGTGGTATCAAAGCAGAACTTTCTAAAGAGACCTAGGGTAAAGAAATCTTTAAAAGGGCCAAAGAGAAGCAATTAGAAGCCAAAAGTTTAAGGTCACAATTTGTGACCTTTCAAACTACTCGAGTTACATGGCTTCCTTTCACATTTACTGAACAAGGAGGCGGAGATAGAAAGATTTAAAACTCCTTAAAATTTCAGGATACTTTAATGATGGTGTTTTACAGTTTGAGGGGCTTTCTATTATACTAAATCTATCATATAATAATGTGTAGAATAATACACATTACTATATGTCAAATATCTTCCAGTTTCTTATGAAAGAAAATATCGTTTCTATTACAGACCTCCAAAGGAACCCACTTAAATCCTTACATGGGGTGACCAGAATTATGCGGCATGGCAAGACTTTTGGGTTCTTTTTTGATCCCCAAGAATATGATGAGATGCGGGAAATGATTGAGATGTTAACCAGCAGATCGCTGGATCAAAGAGAAGAACTCGTAAACAGAGAAATTAAGAAAGGTAAGTACAAGACTTTAACCGAGATCGCAAAGAAACATGGAACATAGATTTATATTTTCTCAGACAATAGAAAAAGAGCTTGCTGCCTTGGATTCACAAATTCGTCATAGGATTGTTAGGAAATTGTTATTTTGGGAAGCAACAAAAATTCCTCTCTTCTTTGGGACGAGACTGATTGGAACAAAAGACCGTATCCGGTTTCGTGTAGGGGATTACCGAGTGGTTTGTGCTGTTGAGGGTTCAGTACTCAAGATATTAAAGATTGCTCATAGAAAGGAAGTCTATGAATAGATTCTCGGGATATGCTCCGGGATGCGACTTAAAAGTTCATAAGAAATAGTGCCAGCTAGTTCAGCTTGTTTATCAGCCGAGATCCCCTTACCAATCAGAGTTACGTCGCTATTTACTGTGGCTTCGGGGATGTCAGTAATATCAATCATACTCATATTCATACAGATGCGACCCACAAGAGGAGCCTCTTTGTCACAAGTCACAACCTTTCCTTTGTTGCTGAGACTGCGGGGTAGACCCTCGTAATAACCAACCGGAATAGTAGCGATGCGGCTCGGACGACGGGTGCGATAGCTCCCCCCGTAACCAACGAGACTACCCGCGGGGACATTCTGAATACACATAATTTTTGTCTGGTAGGTTAATGCAGGAAAAAGTTCTAAGTTCAAAGCCTGCCCTGAGTGGAATCGAAGGGTTCTAAATTCTAAGTTGGAAGATGAAGATGAAGGTGGAGTGGAAGATGAAGATGGAGGCTGCATAGCATGCCAGGCGTCATGTGTTTCTTGTGACGGCCAGAGGCCATACATGCTAATACCGATACGTACTAAATCAAAATGACTGTTAGGAAAAAGCAAAGTGGCGGATGAGGCGGCGATATGCTTTTCGATGTTTTTTGCTGATTCGGGAAAACTATTTATAGCTTCAGTGAACGACTGTAATTGTTCCTTGGTCTGGAGAGAAGCCGGGTTTTCGGCATCTGATAAATGTGAAAAAATTCCCTGAGTGACAATATTTGGATTGTTTTGAAGTTGAGGGAGAATGGTGCTGAGATCCTGTGGTAAAAAACCGAGACGGTTAAGTCCGGTATTTACTTTGATATGTACTTTGAGAGGGGGGAGGAGATTTGAAGGGAGAGCAAAACGTAAGTATGTTAAATCTTCCTGTTTAACAATTTCTATTTCCAGATTGTTTTTTTGTGCCTCTAATAATTCTTCATGACTAAAGAACGGACCTAGGACCAAAACACGTTTTTTGAATCCTAGTTTTCTTATTTCCAATCCCTCGGCAACATTAACGACAGCCAAGCCATCGACAAGTGGTTCGACTGCAGAGAGTATGCCAAGACCATGACCATAGGCATTGGATTTTACAACGCCAAAGAGTTTTGTCTGTGGTTTGAGTAATTTGCGAAAAGCCTGGAGATTGTGCGCTATGGCTTGGCGATCGATGGTAAGCCAGGAAGATAGCATAACTATTCTTTGAAGAGGGCATCATCAATTAAGCGCTGAATCAAACCCTTGATGCTCATGCCTTGAGACTCGAAAAGTCGCGGATACATGCTGACCGAAGTGAATCCGGGCAGAGAATTGATTTCATTGATGAAAATTTCATCATTGGTAACAAAAAAATCTACTCGGGCAAGGCCGCGCATATCGAGAATTTCAAAAGCTTTTTTTGCCATGGACTTAATATCACTGATCGTCACTTTGTCGAGGATAGCGGGAATAATCATTTGGGTATCTTCATCTTCGTATTTGGCTTTGTAATCATAAAATTCCGCCTTGTGTGTCACTTCGCCAACGGTACTGGTTTCTACTTTTCTGGTACCGAGGACCGCACATTCGATCTCACGCATATTGGTGATACCTTGTTCGACGATGATTCGATGGCTGTGCTCCGTGGTTTGTTCCAGCGCATCTTGTAGAGCGCCATTGGTTTTTACTTTTTTGACTCCGATACTGGAGCCCATATTGGCGGGCTTCACGAATATAGGATAATGCAGGTTTGCGAGGATTTCATCACGGACAACCATGATGTCTGTTTTGATTTGTTCTTTGGTAAAAGGCAAAAATGGCACTTGGGGGAGGCGATACGTTGCAAACACTTTTTTCATGATGATCTTGTCCATGCCGAGAGCTGAACCCAGTACGCGGCTACCGACATATGGTACGCGGCTGTATTCCAAGACGCCCTGTAGGGTGCCATCTTCTCCAAATGTGCCATGAGTCATAGGGAAAAAGAGATCGACTTTTTGAAAAACATGCTGTCCATCCTCCGTAAAGATAAAGACACCGGGAAATTCAGGATTGGAGCTGATCGTGCCTTGTGCTACAGTAGTCATGTCTTTTTTGTGGCGCATAGACATGAGCACGTCAGGCCCTACATACATTTTGCCATCAGTAGCAATACCAATTTGCAAAATATCATATTTGTCATGGTCGATATTTTCTATGATAGTGACGGCTGACAGTAAAGAGACTTCATGTTCGAGAGAGGTACCACCAAAGATAATGCCAATAATCGGTTTCATAAAAGTTTTCTGTTAAGACTGACTGAGCACACGACGGCCATGAAAGGCCTGACTAAGAGTGATTTCATCTGCATATTCGACACTGGAACCTATGGGAATACCGACACCGATACGCATGACTTGGACATGTGGTAGGAAGCGCAGCAATTGCGCTATATATGATGCGGTGGATTCGCCCTCAAGACTGGGACTGATGGAAAGAATGACTTCCACACTAGCTTCTTGACTGAGGGTTTTTACGCGTTGTACCAGTTCTGTGATCTTCAGCATCTCCGGTCCTATGCCGTCCATAGGTTTTAATATGCCATGAAGCACATGGTAGACACCGTCATATTCTTTCATGCGTTCAAAGGCCATCACATCAAGGGGTTCTTCGACGACCATGATTTGTTTTTGTTGACGCTTGGTATTGCTGCAAATGCTACAGATATGGTGATCGGTGATTTGAAAACACTGTTCACAAAAACATAAATCCTTTTTGAGAAGCATGAGGGAGCGACCCAAACTCTCTACGTCTGATGCCGGTTTTTTGATCAAATGATAGACCAGGCGGGAAGCCGTTTTGGGCCCTATGCCCGGCAATTTTGCGAGGGACTCAATGGCGGCCGTTATTTGTTGTGGTAAAGCAATCATAATATTATTGACATTCTGGCTATTTTATAGTATAAAGACTCTTTTCTTTAATTTTGCTATGCGTATATCTACTTGGTTTGGAGCTCTTTCTCTTCTTGTTTCCCTTCTTGTTCCTAGTACCGTTCTGGCTCAAACTTTAGCAGAAGGTAATAATTTTACCACCCCGTATTTTAGCGGAGCTACTACTATAGCAATTAATGATGCGAATGTCCCTAGCAAATTGTATGCTAATCCTGTTTTTGGTGGTCATATTAGTCGAATCATTCCGATATTTTCACCCAATAGTCCTGCCTATTACTTGGTAATTGGGAATATTTTGTATGTTACCGGACATAGTCCCGGATACATGCATTTTCAGATCGAGGAGACACTTCCTGATGGTCGAAAAATACTTTCACAGCCTGTTTTGTTTGCTTTTTATCGTCTCCGTGTCACGACACCTGAAGCGTGTCAGGGATATGACTCTTCCAGTCATTTTGCGGCAATTTCGCCTGTGTCACCACTTCGTCTCAATATTGTCACTGAACCTGCCGGCATTGATCCGAAGTTTTATGTCGGCCTTATTGACCCCAGTCTGGGAAACGTGCAAGGACCGTATCCCAATAGTACATTTGGCCAGGAAATCAGTGTGAATTATGTAAATAACGGATCTACCACACTACAAATCTGGCAATTAAATCCTCAGAATACACCACTTGTATTGTATTCGCTCCCTCTCGATTTTTTGGCGGAGAAGGAAGTGAATTTGAATCTCTATTTTGTGCGTGATGCCAAAGGTTATGCTCCTCAGAAACTGAGTCAAAGAGCAATGACGGGGTATATGCAGGATGCTGAAAGAATACTCAATCAAGCCGGTATTCGACTCAATATCGCGCGACAAGAAGAGCTCTATATCCCCGAAAGTTTAGGTCGCACAATTGATGCTTACTCGGAAGGGATTTCTCCTGAGGAGGAAGCTGTTTTGAGTCAAGCCGTGTCCGGATCCAATGATAAATATGCAAGACATCGTGATACGAATGAGGTTCGCTATCGCAGTGGTCGAGCTATCAATATTTTCTTGGTGTGGGACTATAGTATTGATGGACAGGCCACTGTAGGCGTGAACTTTGAGACGAGTACTCTTGGCAAAGTGATTTTTGTGGGAGATCGCACATACAAACCAGGCGAGACGCTTGCACATGAAATAGGCCATGCTTTGGGGCTTGAGCATAATAATCTTGCTCAGAGCTTTCTCATGTCACCCAATGAATACGGCAACGGCACCCAATGTGCGCTAGCACGCAGTGAATGGAATACAATGAATGCGAACGCCTAGCGCTAACGCGCAAATTCTAAATTCTAAATTAAAAAAATCAACTTAGAATTTAGAACTTAGAACCGAGTTTTTACTACATTCCGGGCATTCCACTCATGGGCATATTCTTTCGCATGGCTTCACTACTTGATTTCTTGGCTTTGGTCATAGCCTTTTCAATTGTTTCAATAATGGTTTTGGCGAGTCCTTGTTCATCATAACTTGCAAATGCACCTTCTTTGATCGTCATATTTACGAGTTCCAAAGCGCCATTTACTTCGACATGAACCATCTCATCAGGTGTGTGAGCGGTGAAGACTGTCTTTTGCAGCTCTTTTTGCATAGTCTTGGCTTGTTTCTGCCATTTGTACATGTCTTTGAATTTATCAAACATAGATGTGATTAAAGCAAACTGATAGTATCTCCTTAGCTTCGCTGAAGCAATTTATTTGTCATGAACATGTAGCGTATTGTTTTCTTTTTTATTAAGCCTCATATATAATCATCCTTGTTTATCACTTCATCTATATGTCATTTTTAGCTGTATTTACACAAGAAAAAAGCGGAGGATTCTCTGTTTCGGTGCCGGCTTTACCCGGGTGTTTTTCACAAGGTAATGATATTAATGAGGCAAAAAAGAATATCAAGGAAGCTATTGAATTGTATTTGGAAGATGAAAATATCGATCCATCACATGAAAATTCTTGGTATTGATCCCGGTACGGCTACTGTGGGATATGGCCTCATCGAAGCGAAGAAACGTGAGCTTATCTTCAGAGAATGTGGTGTGATTGAAACACACAAGAAAGTGCCGATGATTGAACGTCTACGAGAAATCGGCACTGATATTGGCGCACTCATCAAAGAAATGAAGCCGGATCTCTGTGTGGTAGAGCAGCTTTTCTTTTTAAAAAATGTTACCAATGGCATCACGGTCGCTCAGGCTCGTGGAGTGATACTCTATGAAATTGCCAAGGCAAATATCCCCTGTGTCGAGTTCACTCCCTTGCAGATGAAGCAATTGATTACCGGGCATGGACGAGCCGAGAAAAAGAGAGTTGGCATGATGATCACGTCGATGCTGAAGCTCGACAAAGTACCGCGTCCCGATGATGCAGCGGATGCTTTGGGACTCGCGATATGTGGGTATTTGGCATCACGAATGAGGCGTGGGTGAAAATAATACATGTCAAATAGAATTATTTCATTTTTGTCCTGATAAGATATGGAGACATTTAATTATTTTCTATGTCTCAAAAGTCAGAGTTGGTTTTTGTGCCTATTGAGATAGTCCAGAACCAAATTCTGGTAATTCGTGGTAAAAAAGTAATGTTGGATAGAGATCTGGCAGTTTTGTATGGAGTCGAAACGAAAGTATTAAATCAAGCTGTAAAAAGAAATAGAGAACGCTTTCCTGATGATTTTATGTTCCAATTGAGTGTTATAGAAGCTAACGGATTGAGGTCACAATTTGTGACCTCAAAGAAAGGGGGATATACACGCCTTCCGTTCGCTTTTACTGAACAAGGCGTTGCAATGTTGTCTAGTGTTTTGAAGAGCAAACAAGCAATTGCCGTAAATATTCAGATCATGAGAACATTTAGCAAGTTGAGAGAGATGTTGAACTCTCATCAAGAATTGCGAAGAAAGATAGAGGATCTTGAAAAGAAATATGACGGTCAATTTAAGATAATATTTGACGTGATCAATAAATTTTTAGAGCAGGACGAACTGCCAAAAAGAACAATCGGTTTTCAGACAGATTGATTAGGGGAAGGGATAATACTCGTATTATTCGTAATACATACTTGATTCATCGAGGCCGTTTTTTCGCTCCGCAATCGTAAGCTCGAGTAATTCTTCCGGATCGGAAGAAAAGAACAGTTTGGCACTTGTTTTATAAGCTAAAGCATCGAGTACTTCTGATAGTTTACGAGTGACTCCGCTTGTTTCTTCTAGGATGCCGATGATTTTACTTTCATGGTAAGCGAGAGTGAATTCATTGAGGGTGCCGATACCACCACCGACAAAAATAACAATTTCACTGTTAAAAATGTTGAGGTGATCACGAAAATCAAAGCCCATGCCGGTATAGGTGATGAAGGTGTACGGCTCGATGGGAAGATGCCAGTGTTCTACATGGTCAGTGGCATTTTTGGCCGGAGAAATACCAAATGTTTTACCGCCTTTGCTATTCGCACCCTGAGCTGCAATATGAGGTAAACCATTTGTAGCACCATTTATCAAATAGTGGCCTTTCTCAGCTATCAATTCTCCCAGGCGAAAAGCTTTTTTCTCAGAAGTTTTGGTAATATGTCCGCTGGCTGAACCCATGACGCCGATACGGTAGGGACCCTTTTGGTCAGGCATGTGATGTATTTATTCCTATTATTATAACATACATCACATGCCTGTTGGCCATCGGCCAAAACGTAGATGCGCAAGATCTTGCGCATCTACCCAAAGGGGTCCCTATTTCAATTCGACCTGTAACACCTTCCCTGATCTCGTCATCACCATGAGCTGATCTTTCGTCAGGCTGGGTACCAATTCGATATCGAGGAGATCATTATATCCAGGGAAAATGTACTGTGCTTCATATTTACCGCTTTTGCTGAGAACCACAACACGACTATTCTTGGGGTCGAGTATATAGAGTCGTCCCGTGTCTTGATTCTTGTCTGCAAGGATCTTCGTTGGTTCACTCAGAGGATCGGTGAGACCGTCTATCTCAAAGTCTTTTTTCTCATCAGCATAGGTCTTGGTGATATTGCCGTCGCTTGTGAGGACATAGACAGCGCCGTCAATTGCCAAAGAAACAGCCTTACTAAAGTCCAATTTGGCAACATTTTTTGCTACTGCTGCTTGGAAAGTATTCTGATCTCGACCATAGCGCCAAATAGTATTGTTTCCCGGGTCGAGGAAATACATGAAGCGACGATCGACATATTCAGCGACATCCACAGCATTTTGCCAGTTGGCATTTTCACCCGGCGCTGTGATTGGTGTGAAGTTACCGCCTTTGTATTCGATGAGTTGTTTGTCTGTCGTGTATAATTCGATGATATTGTCCTTGGTGATAGGTGTAGCAAGCGCAATGCTTGATGTGGTATTACCATTCACAACAACGGTGCGACGATCAATCTTGTCGACAACCAATTTGTAGAGAGCATCACTGTCAAAAGCATACATGTCATTTCCTACACGTAGCATTCCTTTACCGTCAAAATTGCTTCGTTCTTTGCTGAGATCAAAAGCCACTTTGGGATCTTCGATACGGAACACATTGTCGATAGTTTCCAAAAGTGTTCTGATCTCTACCAATTCACCATTGATCTGAGCCACCAAAACGACATCCTTGGCACCAGGAAGAGCATCGCTTAGTTTCTTTTGATCGGCGAGCAGGAGATTTTTTGCACTTTCTTTGTCATAAATGGCACGTGTCTTGGCATCTTCGCGGTCACGACTAGCTTGCGCAACAAGAGTCTCGATGTTTTGACGATTGCCACTGTCACGCTGATACGAAATGAGCATATATATGCCAACGACGACGATTAGACCGATTCCGGCAAACATCAATAATTTACTCAACGTAAAAGGTTTTCTCACAAAAGGACGGTTGCGATCGAAGATTCTTTCTATATTCTTTTGTACATTGCCTTTGAGAATATCCCAGGTATTTGCCAATTTGCTCTTTCCCACACTCATTTTAGTTGGTATGTATTTCTCAGTTTTTGATTCTGTTATGTCTGCAGTTTTCGCTCTTCCTCCGGATGTCGCAATCTGACAAGAGACAATAGCAAGAGTGGCATGACTCAAAGCGGGGATTGATTCTCCTTCAGTGATGTGATCTGATCCTAATTTTGCTTTTAGTGCGTTGAGATCCACTATTTCACCGAGATTTTCTGTACTCAGTACGATTTTGTCGGATGCCAGGAGATTTCCACTGGCGAGAGAGAAGAAAATTTTCTGAGCTTGATGATCACTTTCAGGATTCAGTCCTTCACTGATATTGGTCAGATGTTTACCACGAAGTAGATAAATGCTGCTTTGTCCTCCAACTGAAAGATGGAGATCATTGCCGGAGAAAACTACCATTGCGACATTGAGGCTTTCGCTCCAATCAATGCCTTCAGCATCAGCTAATTTGCTTCCGTTGTCATTGATGGCTTGCAAGGTTTCCTCAAAACTTTGCTCGGGATTTCTCTCGAGATCTTGATAAAAATGTTGTCGAAATCCCTCCAAAATGATGCTTTTTATTTCTGAAGCAAGCTCTCGAACATCTTTTAATGTAAACACGAAAAAAACTGATCCATATTTGGCCTCCTCTGGATCGGTGGGGATATATGATCCGCTCACGATAACGTGATGTGGATCGCGCTTGCCGAGAAGTAATGAAGTCTGCTTGAGAGCAAACATGGGTAGTATAAGGGCAAATCGCTTCGATGGTACCAGAAAACACTGATTCGTTAAAGATTTTCATCGAATACATCAGCACATATGGTCGTTTTATGGTATAAATATAATAACTCAGTTCAGAGTTCTAAGTTCTAAATTCTAAGTTGGAACTAACCTTGAACTTAGAACTTAGAATTTAGAATTTCAATGTTTTTTCCTCAAGATTTGAAAAATTGGCTAGAAGAAAGAGGTGAACCTTCGTATCGTTACAAGCAAATATTGCAGGCATTCTTTCGTGAAGGGAAATCGTCTTTTTTGGAAATTCTTACGCTTCCAAAGCCACTTCGTGAAGATTTAACGAAAGAATTTGCATTGTTTACTGTGCAAGAAAAAATAACAGTACATTCGCAAAATAACGATTGTACCAAGGTATTGTTGGCCTTACCTGATGGTGAAATGATAGAGGCTGTGCTTATGGAATTTGATGATGGACGAGTGTCGGCTTGTGTCTCTAGTCAGGTAGGTTGTGCTCTCAAATGTACATTTTGTGCGACAGGAGACTTTGGTTTTCGACGCAATTTATCCGCTTTGGAAATTTTTGAGCAGGTATGGTGGTTGTCACGCAAATTACAGGAGAAAGGCGAGAGACTTTCAAATCTCGTCTTTATGGGCATGGGAGAGCCATTGCTCAATTACGATGCTGTTATACAAGCTACAAAAATGATCAACGATCCTGATCTCATCGGTCTTGGGATGAGGCATATTACTATTTCCACATCCGGGATAGCTCCCAAGATTTATGATTTGGCGCGAGACCTACCCCAAGTAAATTTAGCAATCAGCTTACATGCTCCGACGCAAGAACTCCGTGAGAAAATCATGCCAATCGCCAAGAAATATCATATTGATGAATTGTTTGCGGCTATCGAACATCATATCGAGGAAACACATCGTCGAGTAACGTATGAATATTTACTTATTGATGGACTCAATGATACCGCGGAGCTTGCTCATGTTTTAGGTAAAAAGATTCGTAGTCAAAATTGTCATGTCAATCTGATTCCCTGGAATCAAACGACGCACCCTACATTTAAACCTGCAATGAAGAAAAATATTTTTCGTTTTGCGCATATTCTCGAAGACTACGAAATTCCCGTCACCATACGTGTGACGATTGGAGCGGATATCAATGCTGCATGCGGACAATTAGCAAATAAGGTTTAGCTCTCATCACTAATCCTTACCCTATTCTTTATTGAGCATCTCGAAGTTCGTTGCGGATAGTGGAACCGGCAAGTATGCCATATTTAGCTGAACTGCGATTTTTTCAGCTTCTTGTTGATTGTAGGCATCGTCGATTTTGAGAATACCGCTTGAGTCTTTCTCGGTATATGTGACTCGGGCATGTGGGAGACGATCAATAAAGAAACGTAGTTCCTTGCCTTTGTACTCCTCTGAAATACGTTCTAGTTCTTTTTTGCCTTCCTCATTCATATAGACAGCGATAAGATAATTCTTATTTCTCTTACTGTTTGGATCTTTTTTCTCGACTAATGCTTTTTCAATATACTTGCTGAAATGAGCGACAGGTACCTGATCGAGGCGAGGTTTGGGGTCTTTGTAGAAACGTGTGATTTCTTGGTAACGGATGAGAGCTTGATCGCCAACTGCGGTTTTGACTGTCTTTTTCTCCAATACTTTGGCGAACCATATACTGCTTCTTCTTTCGATAACTTCTGTTATCTTGCCTGCATCAGTAGCAAGCAATGTAGGCCAATATTCCGAATCTACTTTTGCTTGGGAAGATGGACCGCGGATCCCCTTGTCGAGAAGATTTACTTTCTCATGATACTGGAGTACGAGTGTCTCGATGGCATCAGGATTTTCCTGAGCTTTCTTATGTGCTTCCAAGAGTAGCTCTTTTTGTTTGGCATTGTAGGTTTCTATCTCTTTTTTCTCTTCGGAAGTAAATTCGGTGCGTGATTCCTGAAGCATGAGGTAGAAAGGATTTGCAACAGTGGTTGCTTTGGCCTTGTCGAATCGAGTAGCGCCGATATGAGCAACTAATGTCTCTCCTTCCTGTGTTATTCCGATCTCTTCTAGATTGAACTTTTCAAGTCGACTTTGAAGAATCGGTCGGATCTGATCCAGAGAAATATTTTCCGCATCGGGCGCACGAATGGCTTGGTAGGTGACTTTGTATTGCGGTAATGTGCTTTGTTCCAATGAACATGCTGATAAGGCCAGTATTGGAGCAAGGAAGATGAGAAGTAAGCGTTTGGTCATATGATTATATAAAAATGTCGCAGGTAGGAGTTTAACTGATGGGAGAATGTAAGTCTACATAGAATTCTAAATTCTAAAGCCTGCCCTGAGCGGCAGTCGAAGGGTTCTAAATTCTAAGTTTTGATTTTGAGCATTGAAGCTCGAATTAAATACAGTCCCCAAATCAGAAATAGTATGGATAATACTTGTCCCATAGTGAGTAGTCCGAAGAGGGTTTCACCGGTGAAGCGAATATCGCGAATCATTTCAGTGAAAAAACGGCCGACACTGTAGAGTATCAAAAATATTGCAAGATTGCCTCCGGGTTTTAAACGATATCGGTCGATAACAAGAAGAATAATAAAAATGAACAAAAATAATGCTGCCTCATAGAGTTGTGTGGGATGACGATAGCCCGAAATACCAGGAAATTGCATTGCCCAGGGTAGATTGCTTAATGGACCATAGAGTTCACTATTGAAGAAATTTCCAATGCGTCCTAGGAAGAGAGCAAACGGCGCAATTTTGATAACTCTATCTCCCAGCGTGACGAAGTTTATTCTTAGTTTTGGATGACGATATAAGAAAAAAATTGTCGCTATAAGCACGCCGAGCACTCCACCATGAAGTGACATTCCACCTTCCCAGATGGCGAAGACTTTGAGAGGATTTTGCAGGTAAAAAGCAAGATTGTAAAAGACCGTATAACCGATCCTTCCGCCTATGATGACACCCATTGCTGCATAGAAAATATAGTCGATCAGTTCATTTTGATTGAGTGGTAAGCGTTTGTTTTTGATGTCTTGTCGCAAAAATAAAAAGCCCAAAATAAAACCAGCTAAATACATCAGTCCGTACCACCGTACTCCCCAAGGACCGACGTAAAATGCAACAGGGTCGATATATGGTAAATCAATTTGCAGGAGAGGCATGAGATGATTTTGTTGTGGGAATTAAAGCACTTACAATCCAAATATGTACGAGGAGGAAAGGATAGAGCAGACTATTCATAAATAATGAGCTGATGACCAAAGAAAGCAGTGCCGTGGCAATTGCCAATCCTTCACTGCGTATTTTATAGGGAAGTTTTTTTCGAAACCACAACTGCAATGCACTCTTAATAGTAGCTCCCCATAACCATAGATAAGTGAGTCCTCCCAGAATTCCCGTTGTTACTAAAATAGTCAGAAAAGAATTCTCAAGTCCGGCGCGATTATTGACATCAAATTCGTCTACCAAAGCGTAGAAGTCTTGTACCGGAGCGAGATTGTTATAGCCGATTCCTAAGATGGGGAAATTGGCGACTAAGCGAATTCCTTTGTCCCAGGAATAAATTCTTTTGAGTCCAGTTTCATCGACTGAGAGACCATCGGTGATGCGCTGAACGGCTCTGGGAGAATTGATAAATGCCAAGATGATAATCGTCATGCCAACTATGAGAATCTTGGGTGAACGAAGTATACCGATCATAATAAAGGCAAATAAAAAGGCCAGGTATCCTGTGCGAGAGAATGTGAGTAATAGTGCTACTGCACAAAAAAGCACAGCGAGAGCTATCAATACTTTTTGTCTCTTGGTAGTCGCAGGAAACAGACCGAAACCTAAAGCCATGATAAAGGCGAGATACGTGCCGATAAAGTTTGGATCGAAGAATGTCCCAAGCAAACGATCGATATGTGGATCCCAGCCATAATAATGAGCAAAACTCGTGAAGTCGGGTACAACGATGAGCTGTATAAATCCACCGATACTGACCAATATGCTTGTAATAAATATGAGATTTACAAGAAAATTTCTGTTTTTTTCTGAACCATCAAGAAAATCTTTGGCCATAAAGTACAGCACAGCATACGCAGCAAATCTGAGAAGGTACGAAAAGCTGAGCAGTATACTTTTCAGATCGAAACTGTGTACTTGTATCAAGGTGCTAAGACCGACGAGAAATGAAAGCAGCGCTAGACTCAAAAATATCAGCAGTGGTTTTCCTAATGGATACGTATGTTTTTCATGTCTACCGACACTGATCTTCTGCCAAATCCAGCTAATCGCAAGAAGAAAAATAATGATATCCGTACCGACAATCGCTGATCCGCCACGTACATCAGTGCTGAGCGATATACGAGCCAATTGTCCACCGACAATACTTAAAAAAAGCAAAATAAAACCCAGCTTGGGAAAGCGAATTGTGCTGACAACAAATATCACACCTCCAATAATTCCCAATACAACTCCTAAAATTAGCAAGTGATCAAAGTACATGAATGAAAAGAATACAGTACTACAATAGCACAATTAAAATAGACAGTTTTCTGACTAGAATCTACCACTGACACCTATTGTAGCCCCTCCTGCTCGTGGTGCAACGGTTGGTGTAATTGTTGTTTCTTCAACTTCATATTCACCAAATGCGATAATTCCTGCACCTGTAAGTGCTGCAGCCGCTCCTACCCAGAAGAGACTATTGGATACGCCAGTGATGACTTGATCTTCATTTGCTGATGTTGGAGAAGTAGCAAAGTACGTAACAAGTGATGCTCCCATCAGGGCTACACCGCCACCGGCAACACTAAGGCCAAGAGGCCAAGGGCGCTCGGTATGACGTGGAGA
>Ga0209341_10003172_pt1 | contig 15416 bp, 15 predicted proteins | sample RifCSP13_2_FD_184020 | JGI IMG/M metagenome (GOLD analysis project Ga0209341, IMG submission 184020) | Soil microbial communities from Rifle, Colorado - Rifle CSP2_sed 13_2 (SPAdes) (version 2) | ecosystem: Environmental > Terrestrial > Deep subsurface > Rock core/Sediment | place: Rifle...
ATAATAAAGATTGAGTGAGAGAGTGTCAAGTCCCATCAAAAGCGCGGAAAACAGGCCTTTTCGAGCATAACTTTCAAAGTGGCCAAGCCCGAACCAGAGGCACAGCACAATGGTTCTTGCAGCTTCCTGGAGGGGCAACCAACGGAGAATTAATTCAAGCCAAAAAATCGCTTTATCGCGGAGAGAATCCCTGCAGACGCTTCAGCACCGCGGATTGAGGTCTCGGCAGGGGCGAGGAGGCCCTGGCGGCGTTCGCTGATGATGTGGCTCAACGACTCGACCAAATCAGGGTTCGTATCAAAAAGTTTTTTCATGGCCTCGTGCTTTATCTCAAGCACTTCGGTCTCTTCCAGGGCCACGACGTGTGCAGTCCGCGGTTCCCCGGTAAAGAGCGCCATCTCGCCAAAGAATTCTCCTTCGCTCAAAGTTGCTATGGTGCGCGGGCGCCCGTTTTCGCTGACTTGCACGCAGACCCTTCCATTGTGAACGACGAACATTGAAGAACCGGGGTCTCCGGCGCGTATCACGACTTCTCCGGGCGCGAACACATGACTCACGGCCGCCTGAGCCAGCATCGCTGTCTCTTCCGCAGTAAGGGGAGCAAAGATATCGACCGCGGAGAGCCTCTCAATAATTGCCCCGCCGGTGCCATCCAGGGCCGTGGGCTTGCCCTTTCTTTCGACGAGCAGCGTGCGAGTCGGATAAGCGAAGTTCAGTCCCGCTCGGCGGAACGCATACCAGATTCGCTGCCTTACCAGAGCATCCGTGTCGTTATACTTCGCATAGTCTTCCAGCCAGTATTTGACCTCGTAGTCGATACCGTTGTCACCGAGGTTTCGGATCCGGACGATGGGTGGAATCTTCATTGACACGTTATCAGCTTCTCGCACCGCCTCGCGAACAACGTGGATAGCCTTTGCAGGTGAATCCGTATAGAGCGTGTTGAAGAAGACCACACGGGCATTTAAGTTGCCGCGGGGACAGACCTCAATCGCCTCCTTAGCCGCCGTGCTGTTGTTGACGAGAACAACATGGTTTTGAAAGGTCCTGATCTTAATCGCCCGCCAGGTTATCTCTTCGACAACTCCCGTGTGTCTCTGCGCGCCTACGGTAATCACATCACCCACCTGGAACGGCCGGTCCGCCTGCAGGGAAATGCCGGCAAAGAAATTTCCCAGAGTGTCCTGCAAAGCGAGGCCGAGGATTACGCCGAAGATCGCCGAGGTAGTGAACAGCGCGCCGAGGTTTATGTTGGGATAAAAATGACTGAAGACTAGAAAGAAAAGAAGAGTGAAAGCGATGATAGAGAAAATGTTACGAACTAGCGTAGGGGCTTCAAACCCTCGTCGCAGCCGGAAGATTAGTCCAAATATTAGTGCATTGAGTGCCCGGACAAGCAGGTAAGCAAGTACTGCAAAAAGAACGAGGTAAAACACTCTGATCGTATCTTGCGAGGCGGCGCCCCCCATGCGGCTACCCAGCAGATTTCTTACTTCGCCTTCAAAGATATAGAGCAGATAAAGCAAGAGTAGAGCCACCGTTGTGGCAACGACGAAGAGTACCGATTTGTTACTTGCGCGTGATCGATTCACTCGGTTTAGCCGTCCGCGAATTGTAGGGTATGTAAGGCTAACTAACGCCTAGTTTTACCACCGAATCAGGCTAATGGCGAGCAGAAATCCGCTGTCTGAATGGGCGATCACTTGCCGAAAGAGCCGGGGAAAAGCGTGACCACGATAAGCAACAACGAGAGTGAGGTAACGAGAGTTGCCGTAAGCCAGGAAGCTATGTTGTAGAACGGTCCGTTGACGTGTGCGCCCATCAACTCCCGATTGTTGACGAGCCTCAATACGGCGAAAAGGACAACAGGTAGTAGAAGACCATTTATTACCTGAGTTACTAACAAGACCTTGATAAGCGGCAACTCCGGGATGACGGCAATGCCCGCCCCTACTGCAACAAGGAAGGTAAAGATGCCCAAAAAGATCGGCGCTTCACGGAAACTTCGCGAAACGCCTTTTTCGAAGCCCAGGGCCTCAGTAATGGAGTACGCCGTGGCCAGCGGCAACACGCCTGCGGCGAGCATTGAAGCGCCAAACAGGCCGATCGCAAAGAGTTGCTCAGCGTAAACTCCAGCGAGGGGAGCGAGAGCACGCGCCGCATCGGCCGCGGTGTCGATCTTTATCCCGCCATATTTATGAAGCGTGGCAGCAGTTGAAATAACAATAAAGAAGACTATTAGGATTGCGAATATCGTTCCGATCCAAACGTCGGTGCGGGTTTTGGGATAGTCCTCCGGGGTGACTCCCTTCTCCACCACCGAAGATTGAACATAGACTTGCATGTAGGGTGAGATGGTTGTCCCTACGACGGCAACAAAAGTGAAAAGGTAAGCGCGATCGATTTGGAAGCTGGGCTTGACCAGACTAGTGAAAACAGTTCCCCAATCAGGATGCGCGAGAAATGCCGAGACAATGTAGCCAAGAAAAACGAGTGACATTAATAGAAAAACTCTCTCCACCCTTTGATAGGAACCCTTGACCACCAGCCACCAGATGCTAATCGCTGCCAGTGGTACAGAAATGAATCGAGAGACTCCTAGCAATTCCGTAGCAGCTGCTATGCCGACAAACTCTGAAACTGTGACGCCGCCATTGGCGATCAGAAGTGCCAACATCACGAGCGCAGTCCAGCGCACGCCGAAGCGCTCGCGAATCAAGTCAGCAAGTCCCTTCCCGGTAACGGCGCCCATGCGGGCGCACATCTCCTGAACCAGACCAAGACTAATTGTGATAGGGATTAGGACCCAGAGAAGCCGATAACCTAGTTCGGCGCCAACGGAGGCAAAGGTAGCAATGCCGCCGGCATCATTTCCAGCGTTGGCCGTAATCATGCCCGGCCCAAGAATCGCCAGAAACGCGAGAACTCTCCAGCGCTGAAATACAGTCTTCCGCACACCGCGAGCCCCGCGGCGCAAAAGGCGTCTCCCGGCGGTTCTTACCGCCGCGCGTGATTTGGCCACTTGCAGGTTCCTCACTCATCTGCCCAATCATGTAACGCAAACTGTTAGTTTGCGCCGCAGATAATTGGCTGGCGGCGCAAACTAACAGTTTGCGTTACAAGCAACTCAACCAAACAAACGTGGCAGCCGCTGGCGCCAGTCTTTGGGAAGTAAAATCTCCATGGCGTCATCCACAGTGATGATTCCCAAAATATCACCGGTGTCATCCACGACCGGAAGCGCCAACAGATTGTATTCGGCGATGCGTTGCGCAACTTCACGCGCCGGTTCGTCTGCATCTGCCGTCTGCAACTCCGTGCGCATAACTTCTGCCAGCGGAGCACCAGGGTCGGCCAGAATCAGACTTCGCAAGGCAATTACACCAACCAGTTTCCATGAACCTTCACCTTCTACTACATAAAGGTAATAGATCATGTTTGGCGTTTCGGCCATCTCTCGCAATCGCGCCAACGCTTCGCCGACCGTCAGTTCACGTGGCAAGCTGACAAACTCCGTCGTCATCAAACCGCCCGCCGTGTCATCCTCATACGGCAACAATTCGACAACTTCCGCCTGCTCCTCGTCTTCCATCAGCCCGAGCAGTTCCTCTGCCTTTTCTTCAGGCAGATCGCCAAGCACATCGGCGGCTTCGTCGGGAGACATCCATTCGAGAATATCGGCAGCACGTTCTTCATCCATGTCGCTGAGAATCCGGGCCTGGCTTTCCGCCGGCATCTCTTCGAGTGTCTCGGCCGCTGTCTCATTGTCTAGCGACTCAACCACCTCTGAACCATGATGATAAGAGAGCGCTTCTGCAAGACGGGCTATTTCGACAGGGTGCAGGCGGGCAAGCTTGTCACTAGAAGATTTCAATTGCACCGTCGCCGCATCGGTGGCCAGAAAACCAACGTCGGACCAATCGATCACTTCCACCATCTTCCGGGTCCCTACGAAGCCGGCTGGCGCCAACCGGCGCCAGAGTCCCTGGAGACTCACGTCTGCTCCCGTGACGCGCCACTCGCCGGCTGCCTCAATGATCTGCACATCGTTTATTCGAACCACTCGTTTGCCATCCACGTCGATCAACTGCTTATCCAGCACATCGCGCGCCAGCAGGACCTCACCGTCACGTCTAACAAAAGGACGCAAATCGAGGATGTCTGAATTCAGCCTAACTCCCCGTTCATTGAATTCACTTACGCGCCAGCGCGACAAGAAGAAATCTCGCCGCCGGTAACGGGCTACTAGCCCCGTTACCGGCGGGTGGTCCTCTTCGCCAAGACGGACAATAATGTCCTTGACAGTCGCTACCCGCTCTCCTTCAAGATCGCGAATTGGGCGAGCCAGAACCTGCGATAAGTAGAGCATTTAGGTAATTACTTGGTTCTCGAAAGCTGGGCCAAGGCGGCCTCGAGGCCCGGATCTCGGCCGGCGTACAGGTCGCTGCGTTCGAGCTGCACTAAGCGGTCGGATTTTATCGGATGCCCTTCCAAGTGGTTGCCTTCCGAGGTGCGGAAGTCGAGTTCACTGACATCAAGCACACCTCCATCTGGCAACGCGTGGCGCGCACGAATAGCAAGAACACAACCGCAAGTTTCGGTGCCAATTATTTTGGCCCGGTGGGCTGCCTTCATCGCGGACACGAAAATCTCCGACGCGCTTGAGGTTCGTTCGCTCGTGAGAATTACCAACGGCACCAAAGTTCGATTGGGCTTAATCGGCGACCTTGAGTGGGTAACAATCTTCAGACTAAGCCCGGCACGGTCTGTAAACTGGCCCAAAGGAATCCGTTCCCCGAGAAACGCACTCGCGACATCGGCCATCGCCTCTGTGTCGCCGCCTCCGTTACCCCTCAAGTCCAGGACAATGCCGCGCACGTCCTTCAGTTTTTCTTTGAGAAGGCGGGAAAACTCGATTGCAATGCTCTTTGTGAAAGCGTCAAGCTCAATGACTGCATACTTTCCCCTGGCGATGCGCATACGTATTCCAAGCTCACGTTGTTGCCAACGACGCTCGAACCGCGCGTTCTTTTCTGTCCCATCCCTTCCCTTCCAGCGTACCGTGACCAGAGTTTCCGGCGAACCTTCCAGCACGGAGGCGAAGGCGCGCGAGCGCATTGAAGCATGCAAAGATGCGGTGGGTTGCTCAAGCAGCCGTTGCTGAATCAAGTGCAGGGCAGGTTGGCCATCAACGCTTTCAATAACATCGCCAACGCGCAGTCCGGCACGTTCTGGTGCGGAACGCTTGTCAACCTTGACGACGACAGGCATTCCGTCAATTTCGCGAACAGCAATCCCAATGCTCAGGAAGCGGGGATTCCACCAATCAAACTTCTCCTCGGGGCTGAAGACACGCGTGTGAGCATCACCCAACCGGGCGAGCATGCGCCGCAAGAGGGCATAGAATTCGCGGCTTGATTTTGCTTCTGCCGCCAGCGGACGATATTCAGTTCTTAGGGCATCCCAATCAACGCCGCGAATTGCCGGGTCGTAGTAGCGCTCTTCAATAGTCGCGCAAACGTCGTCGAATACAATAAGCCGTCCTTCGCGCGTTGCTGTGGAAACTGTTGTCGAGTCATCTGGGGTAGTCGCGGTGCTGGACAGGCAAATAGGCCAGGAGAAGAGCAGGATAAATATTAGTGCTGCGACAAACCCGTTCTTCAAGCGAGCCCGGCGCTGCCATACCCGATCTGAGGTTGGTCTGTGCATAAATTGCTGGTTCGGGTTCATTCTTACTGCGATGGTTTACGAAAGTTATACCGCAGCAGTACGCGAATGGGAACTGCTGTGCCATTTCGGACGGCCGGAAAGAAGTGTAATTGATGTACTGTATCCACCGTCGCCTGGTCCAATCCAAAGCCCGCCCAGCGTGCTACTTCGACTCGGGTTACTTCGCCGCTTGCATCCAGATCGACCAGCACATCAACCGTACCTTGAGCCTCAGCCCGGGCTGCACTTTCCGGGTAGGCGGGTCGTAAGCGTCTGTAAGGTCGCGGCAGTCGCAATCCCTGCTCAGCGGCATTTTCGTCATCGGGCGGCGCTTCTTCAATGATTGGCGCGGCGCCCTCGGCTGCCAATTCACGCTCGTGGACCTCATCCTCTTGCGCCCGGCTGATTGCTAACAAAAAGCGGTTGCGAAAACTCTCGCTGGCGAGATTGGCCAACAGAGATTCTTCGGCCTCACTCTGAGTGGAAGAGCGAAAACCAGGGCGCTCCCAACTGATGAGTCGTCCGCTGCGCGCGCTAACGAGGAATATTGCGGCATATGCTTCGTAATAGGCGTTTCCATTCGAAGGCGAACGCCTGACCGTGTCGGCTTCGCCGAGTATGAAATAGTCACAGCCGAGCGCCGCTCCTAGATCGCGCGCTTCCGTAAGCGACATGTTTAATGAACCTGAGTAACCGGCTCCCTTCGCTGCTATCCGAACAAGATCTCGGTCCAAAACGCGCCACCCATTTGTCGCTTTAAGATTCGCAGCCAGCCTCTCTGCAGCCAGCTTCCCCGTAATGGATTGTCCAAAATCAATTACACCGAGAGTAAGTGGCCGGCCCATGTCATGTGAGGGAAAGATGTATTCCGCCACAAACAAGATCAGAAGAACCGCAAGAAAGAAGCGGGCTGAGCTTGCAACGTGTCTCCAGACCCGAATACAGAAGCGGGAGCGAGATAGATTGTGTGAAAACTCGAAAATCCCACCAACCGCAGTTGGTGGATGCTTCATACTCAGCCTACGGAAGCAATAACTCCGGCGCGTGAGAATCCCACCAACCGCAGTTGGTGGATCGTTCATACCCAGCCTACAGAAATAACAACAAGTAACGGGGGCTGAGTATGCAGCATCCGCCGACTGCGTCGTGGGAGCTGGGTGCGAGCCGACAGCCGTGATGAAGTTAGGCTCGGTATGAACTATCCACCGACTGCGTCGGTGGGATTCGCCGTCGCGCAACGGTATCAGATAGGTTGGGTATGAAACATCCACCAACTGCGGTTGGTGGGATTTTCGAGTTCTCACGCAGTCTATCTCGCTCTCGGTTCTGTATTGATCGGCGCAATTGTGTGATACCAGGCCTCGCGGAGGTCTCCGGCCGAATTTCGACACAAGAGACTCGCCAGCTTTGAGTATGACTGTCCGCTCCTTTAAAGGCATCTAGCTAAGTGTTAAGAACCTGCTTGACGACCCCACAATTGTTGTGACGCCACGCGCAGCGCGCGATTGAATTTACTTGATGCATTTTCCCAGGCAATGGCCGCCGTCAGCTCTACAATTGCATCTTCTGTGTAGAGTTTTCGCAATCGCGTGAACAGCTCATCACTTACCTCTCGGCCAGTGATAGTTATGCAGTCGGCATATTCAAGGACTAAACGCTCAGCCTCGGTATAGAGCGAACTGGTTGCGTAGTCCGTGAGTGCCGCTATTTTTTCGTCTGCTATTCCAAGTTGACTGCCCACGGCAGCATTGATGTCCTGTCAAAATTCACAGTCATTCAAGGCGGCAACACGGCGGTTTACAAGCGCCTGCAGCCTGGGATCAATCAGACCGGAGGAGTCAATTCCGGTCCACATCGCGCGCACGCCGCGAAAGATAGTGGGCCGGCGCGCATAGAGCAGATGATTTGCCAGGGGCGCGCCCCAGGTCTTCCTTTGTGCTTCGAGCACTTCGCGAGTGTAACGGTCCACCTCGTTCGGATCCACGCCCTGAATTCTTGCCATTAGTCTCCTGCGACTTTCGCTTCGCCAGCGACGGATAGTTTTCCCCCCGGTTGGTGGTAGAGTTTATAGAGGTCCTGCTTCGCTTCTGGAGGAAAACAGACCCGGTGTAGTTCGTACCCGCGTTGTAGTCCGCGCACCACCTCGCTCACCTCGCTAATCTCCCGGATACGCGGGCGAGCGAAACCGTCCTCAACATAGATTCGGCTTTTCGGCTCGTCATTAGAGATAGTGTAATAGTTGTAATACGGAACATCACTCGCCCGATCCTCAATAAAGTAGTATTCGGGATCGAAGCCGGCGTGCGCCACGCATTGGCGCGCAGCCGTCAGAAAATCGGCGCGCTCCAAGACAGGCATGTCAAGATCGATGGCCTTGAAGAGCTGACGAGTGATGAAGCGCCGGCTAAGGTCAGTGAGAATGGGGTCGGTCGATGTTTGCCACTGCTTCACATGAAAGAGGAGGTCGGTATCATCAATTTCGAGATGTTCTGTGATCGAGAGAGAACCCCGGCGAAGCACCTTCTCGAAAGCAGTGCCGGGAGCGTGCCAGACCTCGGATCCCTTTTCCATCAAGCTCAGCGCGCGACGGAGGATTGACCGTAAAACGGCCTCCGCCGAACGCAATGTGCGGTGGAAATAGACCTGACGAAACATGTAATAACGAGCCTGCAGATATTCCTCAACCGCATAGACTCCGCGCGCGGCGACGTAAACACGATCACCCGCTTCGTCGATTGATAACGCGTTAATTATCCACTCGAGGTCATAGATGCCATACTTTGCTCCGGTCATCAGGGAATCACGGAGCAGGTAGTCCATCCGATCAACATCCAGTTGCGAAGAGACCAATTGGCCCAGTGCCGACGGCTGAAATTGTCCTTCGATGATCGCGGCAACCCTTGCAGGTAGTTCGGGCGAGTGAGAACGGAGAAGCCTGTTAACTTCCGTTTCCGGACTCAGCAGGACCTCGACGGTCCATGACTCGTGATGAAAACCCAGCACCTTCTCCATCACGTGAGAAAATGGTCCGTGTCCCACGTCGTGCAGTAGAGCTGCGGCGCGTGCCGCGGCACGATCCTCAGACTTGATATTGTGTGTTTCATTGAGCCGGTCCAGGACACGCGTCATCAGGTGAAAGGCGCCCAGTGAGTGGGTAAAGCGGGAATGCTCCGCGCCCTGATAAGTGTAGAGACCAAGTCCAAGCTGCTTTATTCGGCGCAGTCGTTGAAACTCCGGCGTGTCGATGAGGCGCATCATCAATTCGCCTTCGTCTGTATCGGTGCGAAGCCGAATGATGTTGTGGACCGGATCTCGATAGATACGTTCGCTCATTGTGTGTGAGGATGGATCATGACCGGAGGGAGAGTCAATGTAGGGGAGGCAAACAGGGATTGCGAATTTCGGATTTCGGATTGCGAATTGCGATTTGAACTGCAAATAGCGGTTGTGAATTCGTGTCGGCAGGAGCCGCTCTTCAAATCCGCAATCCGCAATCTGGAAGTGCCCCTACAACTTGGCTTTCAACTTCCTAATGGCCTCCTGAATTTCATGAGTGACGATGCCAATGGACCGCTGACAGCGCTCCTACTGTTCTGGCCCTGCGTCCGTGTGGACCTTCCTCTTAAACAGATACCAAAGTTTTACACTCCGCTCACTCCCCGGCTTTCTTGTTACTAAATTTTTGGATGTCAACCATTTTTTCGGAGCCCCTTACGAGCATTTGGATAGTTCCCTGGCGAAAACAGCCCAAATATTTAACGTTTCCGAGTGTCGCAAGTACCGGCATGCTACTTGCCGAAATTCGCATTCTACACATCCGATACGCCATCGGAAGATTTTGTTTTCTTATCAAAACACCTGAGCGCAGGGCTGAATAGCGGCAAGGAACCGCCGCCGGTCATCCCGAGTTCGCCGAATCAAGAATTAGTTAAATAAAGAGAGAAACCATGAACGCATAAAGGACCCGTCTTCAGCGATGCTTGTAGTATTTACATTGCTTTTGGTGCTGTCACTAGTTGGTCCTGCTGTATTTGCGCAACATATTCGCGGCGCGCTGGAGGGTACGGTCACCGACCCAAATGGAGCACTGGTTCTTCGGTTGGGGTTCATTTGCCCCTGGTATTCCACGGGACTTTCAGTTCGGGTTCCGGGTCGACTCTTAGGTAGGTTTTCAAGCGCGTTGTGCTGAGCTGTTAATCAGTTCGCAAACGCCTTCCTGGCGGCGAGCACCCCGAGCGGTGCTCGCCGCTTTTTCTGTCGCGGAACAGTTTTCTTAGACAATTGCAAGTTGGGAAGAGGCAAGGCAAGTTGAGAAATCTCTCAGGTTATAAGGAACGGGGCAGGCACCTTCTGGTAGGAAATCTCTTCAGGTTAAGGGAAGGCGGAAAGGTAGGCTTCTGCAAAAGAAAGCGACTCTTTAAATAGTTGCAAGTTGGTAAGGCAGGCGCCCGCCAGCACGCTATCAGCTCTCTCAAACTCTCTTCGTGCTTCCGGAGAAACATGGATCTAGCGCTGCATAAGGACTTTCTCGTGGGCAACGACTATCAGCGCTTGACGTTCAGCAAGGCCAATTGCTCGCTGAACGGCAATCCCTCAATCAGCGCCAAGCGCATTACGTCGAAACCGTGCTCGCTCGCTACCGCAAACTACCTGATACTCCCAATCGTCATTCTCGCTATGACCGCCGCCTCGCCCTCCAACTCTACCCGCAGCAACTCCCTCTCTCCCTGATCGATAACGCCTTCTTGTTAGCCACCGCCCGCCGCCTCCTGCGCGATCCCTCCTATCCTCCACACAATCCCATTCGCTCGCTTCATTACTTCCTCCCGGTTATTGAGGAACTGCTCGACCAATCCCCACCACCAGCCTACTTTGCTTACCTCCGCTCCAAACTCGCTCTGCTTCTCAACCCAACCAACAAATCTTGACTTACCCAACCGGCGCTGTTCATATTTCTACGTTCTCTCGTGAGCGCCGACAGGAGCGAAATGTTAGTCTAATTAGCATTTCTCGTCTGTGCGGAACTAGGCTGCGAAGCTCGAATGAGGGTTTCTGATTTTCTCATCTAGCTAGACGGGGTGCCGCCATTCGCAGCAGCATTTGAGTCCCAGCCTCCAGCTTCACGTTCTTGCCATCGCTAGCAAAGACCGTGAGGGGAGGAGGAGCCATCAGATGCCATGAAATGGAAAGTCCTTCATAACCCAAGGCACCTTGAGAATTCTCATTCAGGCGCGGAGGCTCGTCCATTCTTCCCCTAAGTTCCGCAGTCGCTACCGCGGCCGTAGATGCGACTTTGCTGCTCGCGGACAATTCTCCAGAACTCGAACTACTTGAGGGTCTCACGCCAACCATCTTTGGTTCATTGGAACGCATCATTCCATAAGTCGGATCCGACGAGAGTGAACCGTCTCGAGGCGCTGCCACAGCCACAATGATCGCTTGCAAAGGTATTTCCTCGCCGCCCTTAATAACCGCCTTATCCATTACGATCTCCAATACGGATTGCGGCTCCTCTTTTCCTCTTGTGACTGCTCTCGTTACGTGGCCCAGTAACCTAGAGCCTGTCGGAATCACCACCTCTCCATTAACCACCACATCGCCGATAGTTTTAAGCGCGAGTTCTTGACCAACGGTGGCGCTCTTCGACTCAAGGGATTTGGTGAGTGTTGCAAACACCCTGCTCACTTGGCGTCGGTCGCCGGTTTGTGCCATTAGTGAAATTGAGAAAAGGAAAAGAATAGCCAGGACTACGCTTCTGCGCGCGTTGCTATTCATTGCTTCATTCCCCCTGCAAGTTACTTTGAAGAAAAAGCAAAGGGTGGCAGGCAAGTCGCGCCGCCACCCTTCTCAAATCAGGCTGTGCGAAATGCTTCCTTAAAAACTGTACCGCACACCAATTTCCGCAGTAAAAGCATGAGGTAGAGTCACGCTGCTCGGTGTAATAAACCCGACCGGTTTTCCAAACGTGTCATTACGAAGGTTACCGTCGAAGTTGTTGCCAAAGTTGGCGCGATTGGTCAGATCAAAGAACTGGATGAAAGTGGCAATGTTGTGACGTTCCTTGATCTTGAAGTTCTTCGTCACACGCGCGTCAAGCTGGAAGAAAGGCTGACCGCGGAGATTAGCAAAACCAGCGAATGTGCACTGGCCAGATCTTAGGCAGTCTCGGTACTTCCTTCGAATTGCGTTAGAAGTGGCTGGATTACCGAATGACGTGAGCGTCGCGTTCAAGTCGTTCGGGCTGCTGGTAAAGACGACTGCGTGCGCAGGCCCACGGCCGCCACCCTGACCAAGTATGTCGACAGTTGCGCCATAGCTGGCCGTGTAAGGTCGCGCCGATTCCCATTGCACAATGGGAGCAATTTGGAATCCCAGAGGAAGATTGAAAACGCTGCCCATTGAAAAACGATGTTTACTGTCGCTGAATGTGGGACCAAGATCGTATGTAGGGAAGAGATCAAAGGGATTGGATGCGCGATTGCGGAAGGAAGCAGCTCCCAGGTTAGCATTGTAAGAGAGCACTCTGGATCGCGTGTACGTTGCATTAATAGTGAAATTCTTGTACAGGCGACGGCGATAAGAGACGTTCAGGCCGTCGTAACGAGCACGACCAACTGACTGTTCGCTGTCGATCCGATTCAACACGGGAACGCCTGCCGCCTGAAAAGCGGCCGTGAGGGGACGCGATGATATCTCATTTCCATTTGCGTCAAGCAAGAAGTTTCGCGTGGGATTTATATTGACTGTTTTCGACTCATGAAGCCCTAGGACGTGAACAAAGTCGACCTCCAGCACTGAGTACGAATTGATTTGGTACGAGTAACCAACATTCCATTGTTGGGTGTACGGATTGCGGTAATCAGGATCCATGATACGCCCTACGGAATCCTCGGGGAGTTCAGTCGGTGGCGGCGGAATCGTGGGCAATGCATCAATGCCAAACCGCCAATCAGAAAGCAAAATCCCGGTGCCGGGCACTATATCGCCACTAGATATCCCAAGCACCTGCACAAAAATGGTTGGATTCTGCTGTTGAATCATGAACAGTGGAATATTGAGGAATGTCTGACCAAAGTAAAGTCCATAACCGCCTCGTACAATATGCTTGCCAGCTCCTCCTATATCCCAGGCAAAGCCAACACGAGGACTAAAATTCTTATTGTCGTCATGCGGAAGTCTTGCGGCGGCTGGATGGTTAATGGCTTTGAGTTCGAGAAAGGTTCGACTCTTGCCCTGCGCCTTAGTGCCGATAAGGTTGAAGTCCTTGTCCCAGCGCATGCCGATGTTCAAGGTGAGATTGCGACGAACTTTCCAGTCATCCTGAAAGTATACACCGAACATCTTGGCTCCGCCCGGCAAGTCAAAATAGGGATTGCCTGACGTCGCATTCATCGCACCAACAGCACCGGGTGTCGCGAAGCCCTGCGGATAGCACGGCTGATCTTCGTTTGGGCCGCACGTCTTGGGATTACTGAGAATAACGCTGGGCAGATCGTTGAAGTCGAGTTCCAGCGTGGGAATAAACTCGAAAAAGCCACCCAGCTTGCGTTCCCAAAGATAATCGAAGCCAGTTCTGAAGGTGTGATTGCCCCTGGTGATCGAGAGATCATCCTTGAACTGATACTTCGTCTGGTAAGACTCCTGCGGCACGTTTGTGTTAGTGCCGAAGCTAATCGTGCTGGCACCGCCGCCAAAAAAGAAAGTGGGAACTTTTTTCTCGGTGTCAATCAGGTTGTGCCAGTACTGATACCCGATCGTAGCGGCATTGACAACAGTGCTGGTGAATGCGGAATTGAGAGTGACGTTGGCCAACTGCAGTCGGTTCTTTGTGAAGTTGCCTTGAGACAGGTCATTTCTTTGGCCCGACTGATCATTCATCCCTAGATTCGACTGGTCGTTATAGCTAAGGAATATGTTGTGCTTCGAATTGAAATTATGATCAATCCGCGCATTTACCCGCGTATCATGATACGGGAGCGGAATGACCGGAGAAGGTACAGCGCCGAGGCTGGTGACCAAGTTCAATTCAGCGAAGGCATCTGCCGCGACCGGGATTGAGGTGGCCTCGTTCTGGCGTTCAATGGCAAAAAAGAAGAATGTGCGCTTTCCGCCAACGGTACTGGGTCCACCCTCGCCGAAGCGAGGAAAGTAAAGTGGACCACCGATTGAGCCGCCGAATATCTTTCGATTAAACGGAGGTTTTACATCAACTTTTTGGCTGGTCGTCGGATCGACCTCCGTTGCATTCAGTTTCTTATCGCGGAGTTGGAAGAATGCTGAACCATGAAAATCATTGCCGCCGGATTTCGTAACCACGTTGACGGCTCCGCCTTCACTCCGGCCGTTTACGGCTGAGAAACGTTGTGTACTTATGACGAACTCCTGAATTGATTCCAGCGGAAACTGCATCACCGGTCCGCCGACCGTGTTGTCCTTGTTATCGATCCCATTGACGGTGACATTCACGTTGCGACCACTCGAACCATTGATGCCAAAAATCGCTATACGATTTTTCGTTGGATCATACGAATCCACGGGCTTAGCGCCAGGCGCGAGGTAAGCTAAGTTTGCAAGGTCGCGACCATTGAGCGGCAAGTCTTGAACGTCGCGCGGAGTGATGTTCAGACTAATATCAGTCTTCTCTCTGCTGATCAACTCCGCTTCGCCCGCAGTGACTGTCACTGTTCCGGAAACTGTGCCCGGAGTCAGCGTGAAATCGAGGCTGCTAGTCCTGCCGACCAGTAACTCAACGTTCTCTGATGATAGATCGCCGAATCCACGGGCGCTTACCTTAACGTCGTAGCGACCTGCAGGCAACAGATCGAGCCTATATTGCCCCTCGTCGTTCGTGCTTGCAGTTCGAGACGTCCCCGTCGCCCTATTAGTGACCGTTACCGTCGCACCCTTGATTACGCCACCTTTCTGGTCGCTAACGCTCCCGCTCACCGCACTGCTGGCTGTTACCTGAGCAAATGCAGAACTGCTCAAAAGCAATGAAGTCAGGGCAAAGATCAAAATGCCGACACCCGCTTTTCCCAACCTTCTCACCAAACGCTTTGTGCTCATGGAGTCCTCCTCGACTTCGTTGTGGCTAGCTGGTAGGTCCTCTTTACTTTTGCTTAGGCAAATACTGTTCTGATAACTCATTGTCTATCGAACTGGTGAATTTCCCTCGAAAATCCCGCGAAAAACGTAATAACCCCGAATTGGTAGAGCTATCCCAAATTCAGTTTATTGTATTCGTCTCCAGTTTTTTGGATTCCGGGCGGGCTCATGCTATCCCTTCATTGGTGTTCAGGCAATGCGTTTTCTGAACCGGGAACCACTGGACTTCCTTCCTTATCAGCGGCAGCCGGCATTATCGACGACACCACGCCTCTTAATTGCAGCAAGCGGGATGAACTGGTTCGGGTTCATTTGCTCCCGGAATTCGGTACTGCTCCGGAGCAGCACCCGGAATTCCCCGGGCGTTCGTTTCAGTACGGCTTCCGGGTTGACTTTTAGTTGAGTTTTTCAAGCGCGTTGTGTTGAACTGTTGACCCAGTTCACAAACGCTTCCCTGGCGGCGAGCCTCCTAACGAGTGCTCGCCGCTTTTTTTGTGTCGCACCGTTTCCTAGAGAACTTCGCAAGTTGGGAAAGGGGGCAAGGCAGGCTTCAGGGCGGAAAGAAGCTACTCCTAAAGAACTGCAAGTTGGGAAGGAAGGGG
>Ga0209341_10003179_pt1 | contig 15400 bp, 8 predicted proteins | sample RifCSP13_2_FD_184020 | JGI IMG/M metagenome (GOLD analysis project Ga0209341, IMG submission 184020) | Soil microbial communities from Rifle, Colorado - Rifle CSP2_sed 13_2 (SPAdes) (version 2) | ecosystem: Environmental > Terrestrial > Deep subsurface > Rock core/Sediment | place: Rifle...
ATATGCAAACAGGTCGCTCCTAACGGAGCTCATGCTTGTCCTCGTGAAACTTGTCCTCGTGAATACGGGGAACGGGGAATTGATAAATTTTTTAAAAGACCAAATTAATACAATGTTTATAACAAGACGTTTTTTGTGAAGTATACGCCAAAACCCTTGAATAATCTTGTCCTCGTGAAAACGGGGAAAGGCGTCTCCTATCCCCATTTTCATGAGGACAAGTCTTAAACCTGTCCAGTAAAAAATTGTCCAACAGTAAGCTCCATGAGGGGGACAGGGGGAGGAATTAGTGTAAATCAGCGTTTATCTGTGTCCGACTGCAATTATTAGGTATTATTATTTATCCGTAAAAAACCCTTTCCAGGGTGTTTTCCGTAGAAATGACCGTTCGTTATGTTTGCGGGTAACAGTTCAGCGCCCCCACCCGACCTCCCCCATCGTTCGACTGAGCTCACGACGAAGTCGAGGGGGGAGCGAAGAGCCTCTTCGCTCTACATGGGCAAAGCCGCCGAAGGCCTAATTTAATGTATAGGAATTTCAAAGTTGTGTTTGTAGAGCGTTTTTCCCCCGCCCCTGGTGGGAGGGGTTAGGGGAGGGGGGTGAACTGATACGTTTGCGGAATATAGCGTATCTTGTACAATTGTTATAGAATATATTCTATAATATTATGGAGATGGCGCTATAATTGTGCATCACGCCGATGGGTTATTCCCGATAATTTTGTATTACACCGCTGCAGAGATTCACAATGCAAAAGCGATCATCAGGCGATTTGCTGATGACGCCCAAAATACCAGAAATTGTAAGGTAATTAAGGTTTTTTGATTACCTCATTTTATTTGGCGGGCATACAGATGAATACCCGGTTAAAAAAGGTTTTTAACTGCAAAAAACTAGAATTGGTACTCATTTTGTGACGCCCTATATTTCAAAAGAAAGGAAGTAAGAGGGATATGATTAATAAAACTATGGCGTCTGATTCCAGTAACAGCGTCCTTGTTATAGATGACGACGCCGGGGTATGCGACATGCTCACACTCATCCTGAATGATGCGGGGTACAAGACTTACGTGGCAAACCGCGGGAATGCCGGGATAGCGCTTTTTCACGGCAAATCACCCGATGCGGTCATTCTAGACCTTCGTATGCCAGGCATGGATGGAATAGATGTCTTAAAACAATTAAAACAGGCCAACAGCGAGACCCCCGTGATTATTATCACGGCCTATGGGAAGATACAATCGGTGGTTGATGCCATGAAACACGGCGCTTACGATTATATCACCAAGCCCTTCGTTAATGAGGAGATTGTGCTGACCATACAAAGGGCTATCAAACAAAGGTCGATGCAGCAAGAAATTCATACACTCAAAACACAACTCAACCTTGCCCTGCCCTTGTTCGAACAAATGGGGTCTAGTGATGAAATTGTGAAGATTTACAAACAGATAGAGCGTGTTGCTCCGACCAGCTATACCGTTATTATTTACGGTGAGACAGGATCGGGGAAGGAATTAGTCGCACGGGATATTCATAATAGAAGTCCCAGGAAGGACAAACCATTTGTGGTGGTGGATTGCGGTTCGATTCCGGAAACCCTGATTGAGAGCGAGCTCTTTGGATATGAAAAAGGCGCATTTACCGGCGCGGATCAGAGAAAGGCCGGACAATTTGAAATGGCCAATGGCGGCACATTGTTCCTTGATGAGATCGGGAACCTGCCCAAATCCATGCAGGGTAAATTATTGCGCGTGCTTCAGGAACGGCGGATCCGGCGACTGGGGGGCAATAAAGAAATCGACGTCGATTTGCGCGTTATCGCAGCGGGCAATGAGCGGCTGGAATCCCTGGTAGTATCCCGACATTTTCGCATGGACCTGTACCAGCGTTTAAACGAATTCCATATTGAGATACCGCCGCTGCAACAGAGGAAGGATGACATCATATTTCTCTCCAAGAGATTCCTGGATATTACCAATAAAGAACTCAACAAAAACATCAGCGGGATTACAAAAGAGGCGCTGGGGCTATTAATGGCTTACCACTGGCCAGGGAATGTGAGGGAACTGAAAAACGTTATCAGGCGCGCGGCCTTATTAGCAGAAGATAAAATTGATACAGGGCATCTTCCGGTAAATGTACTGGAACCAGGACGAGGGCCAGAAGATATATCGAAACAGACAGGAAAAGAGCCGGTTCAGAAGACGGGGCAGACCATGTTACTGGATTTTGATATCAACGCCGGCAAAGGGGCTTCTTTTCATGATGTGATTGCTCAGTGTGTCGAAAGCGCAGAGAAAAAGGTGCTTACAGAGACACTAAAACAGACACATGGGAACAAACGGTTGGCGGCGAAAATACTGAAGATTGATTACAAAACCATATTTTACAAGTGCAGGAAATACGGGATCGAGGCAGATAACTTCAAGCTTGAGGCATAGAATTTTCACCTTTTAAGTCTCCCCTCTATAGTAAAGGCTATAAGTAAGTAGACATATAATTAGGCTTTCGGCGCTTTTTAACAGGTGTAGTGGCAATTCATGAATTGCCACTACATAGTCGTTTTGAAAATTTCTGTGCATTAAACCAGAGGGATTTAAACGGAATACCTTAAAGACTATTGTGGGAATTATTAACGTGATGAAATTAAAGGGATCGCTTACAACGCGGGCATTACTGGCAATTATGATTATATTCTTCCCCATACTTATGGCATTTTTTGTAAATTACCATAAAAATAAGGTATCTGTGGTAAATCGTACTCTCGACAATTTATCGGTTATAGCAGATACATACGAAGGGCTGGTATATTTATTTCTGGAGAAGCTTCAGCGCCGCGCTGAGGATTTTGCCAGCGATGGTTTTATAAGAAATCAGCTCCAGGAGGTAACTCATGGTAATAAACACGCAATCAATGCCCTCAACGAACATCTCGCCAAAAACAAACGCTCCCTTGATAAAACAATAAACGCCATTCATATCCTCTCTTTGGACGGACGGGTTGTGGCATCAACGAATTCTTCAGAAATTGATAAAGACTTGTCCGGTGATCCCCTTTTTACGAATGGGGAAAAAGCCGTTACTATTGCAGAAAAGTGTTTTGGGCATGGTAAATTGACCGAAATTGCTGTCTCTGCTCCTATCCGAAGCAGAACGGGAGGCGAACTTATAGGGGTGATTGTCAACTTTGTTACGATTTCAGAACTTAATAAAATTTTAACCGATGAATTCGTAACGGAACGGAGCGCAATCCGTCAACCTAATAAAAGAAGATGGAAGACCATGGAAGTCTATCTGGTTAACAGAGACAAACTCATGATTACCGAATCTCTGTCTGTGAAGGATGCGGTATTAAAGCAGGAAGTCGATACATTGCCGGTTGAGGCAGGCTTTACATCACAGAAAGAGATTTCTGGATTCTACAAGAACTACAGGGGCGTTGAGGTGCTGGGGGCGTCCATGTATATCCCATCGTTGAAATGGGTGCTCCTGGCTGAGATAGAAAAAGACGAGGTGTTTGCTCCAGTAGTGGATTTGCTGAAAAATGCGCTCATAACAGGCGCTGTTGTCGTTACGATGCTTATTTCACTGCTTATCGCTTTTCTGAAAAAACTGGCGCATCCTCTCCGTATAATTTCTAAAGCTGCACAGGATGTTGCCCGCGGCAATTTTAACGTTGTTATTCCGGTGAAATCCCACGACGAGATCGGGGCGCTTTGTAAATCGTTTAACAACATGGCGTATAATCTTAAAATCAAGGCGACGACACACTCACGCCTTACCGCAATCCTGAGTGCGACTCCTGATTTTGTTGGGATAGCAGATATGGATGGGAAAATTCAATATCTCAATCCCGCCGCCAGAAGAATGTTAGGCGTCAGAGCAGACGAGGACATTTCTGACTACCGTATCTTCGATGCACACCCTGAATGGGCAAGGACGGTGATTCGGGAGCAGGGAATTCCTGCCGCCATTTGTGATGGGATATGGAGCGGAGAGACTGCTTTGCTGGCATGCGATGGAAGGGATATTCCTGTTTCCCAGGTAATAATCGCCCACAAAGACTCAGATGGTTCGATTAAGTGTCTCTCTACCATTATGCGTGACATTACGAATTACAAACTGGCAGAAGACGCCCTGCGGAGAAGCGAGAGTAATTACAGGACGCTCCTGGATAACCTCCAGCAAAAGATATTTTATAAAGACAGAAATTTACTATATGTCTCCTGCAATAAAAGTTACGCCAGTGATTTAAAGATTAAGCCGAATGAAATTGGCGGCAAGACTGATTATGACTTTTATCCCAGCGAATTGGCGGATAAGTACGGGGTTGATGATAAAAGAATCATGGAGAAAGGCCGGGCTGAAGATATCGAGGAAAAATACGTCATTGCTGGACGTGAGATGACCGTGCATACGGTCAAAACTCCGCTACGGGATGAAAGGGGCAATATATGCGGCATACTGGGTATTTTCTGGGATATTACGAGATTCCAAAAAGCAGAGGAGGAACAGCAAAGATTGAGGGGGCAGCTTTATCACATGCAGAGGTTGGAATCTATCGGCACGCTTGCAGGAGGCGTTGCCCATGACTTTAATAATCTCCTTGCGCTCATAATAGGGTATGGAAGCTTGCTAAAGAAGAAGATGGGGAAAGACGATCCCTTAAAGGTGTACGTTAATAAGATACTTGATTCGTCGGAAAAGGCCGCGAATTTAACCAAGGACTCCTTGAATTCAGCAGAAAAGAAGTAACCAACCAGAAACCGCTGCGTTTGAATGAACTTATAACAAGGGTCGAAAATCTTCTGCCGGGCCTTATTGGTGAAAATATTAAACTCAAGACAGTCCTCACCTCTAAAGACTGTATTATATTGGCAAACGAACGTCAGATAGAACAGACGTTGATGAACCTTGCAGTAAACGCCAGAGACGCAATGCCTGATGGCGGCGTGTTGACTATCAGCACGGACATTGCGGTATCGGACGATACGTTTATAAAAGACGCCGGCTGCGGAGAGTCTAAAACGTATGCGCTGATAACTGTCTCGGATACAGGCGTGGGTATGGATGAGAGGACGAGGGAGAGGATATTTGAGCCGTTCTTTACGACCAAGGAGGTTGGAAAAGGCACCGGCATTGGACTTTCCATCGTGTACGGGATAGTTAAGCAGCATAAGGGTTACATCGATGTTTTTAGCAAGCCTGGCGAGGGCGCTACATTCGGGATATATCTGCCGACAATGGAATCGGCAATTGAACCACAAATACCAGAAGCCGCGCCAGACCCTGTGGGCGGTATGGAGACAATACTGATAGCAGAGGATGAACCAGGGGTTATGGAGTTTACTGAAAAAGTATTTGAAGAATAATAGTTTTTCCAGAGGGCGCTCTATGAAAGTAATTGCAAATATTAAAAGAGTTATTTCGAGACAGCCAAGGCCGTTTGTTCCTTTCAAAGATTTTTCCTGTCTTTTAAGCTTACTCGTTGATAAGCTCACCCCACTGCATCGTGACTCTGAGGAGAAATTCCTTTCTATTGGCTCGTGTCTTCAGGATTTTACGGTAAGGTCCAGGGGACTGTCGGAAATGTCAATGTCGGCGGCCAGACTAACCTCCGGAGACGAGATTGGCGCTTCTATCAATGGGCTTCGCGTGCAACTGGATAAGATGACACAGTACCTGGATGCCAGCGAAAAAGATTCCCGCAATGGCATCAAAAAGCTTCAGCATATTCTGGGAATTGTTGAAGGGTTTAACCGTATTTGTGATGGTTTTACGCAGATAGCTCATACCCTTCAGTTTCTCAGTATTTCCATACTGGCTGAAAGCGCGCGATTTGGCAATAAGGAGGCAGGGTTTGGCATTTTTTCTGATAGTGTAAAAAAGCTTGCAAAACTCATCAACGCAAAGTCTATCGATATCCTTCATAATTCTCAATCCTTAACAGCGCTGGTCAACGATGCCCTTTTCAGAACACGGGAATTATTGAATCTCCAGCATGGTTCCGCCGTGAATATGCTGCGGAGCGCGCAAACGAGCCTGGAGTCGCTGACTGGCCTGAATAATAAATCTGCCGAGGTGTCAAAGCGGATTGCAGCGCGTTCTTCTGAAATATACCAGAACATCGGCGAGGTGGTAACCTCTATGCAGTTCCATGACATTACCCGGCAGGAGATGGAACATGTTGGAAAGGCGATGGAAGACATTCGGGAGAGACTCGATGACGTTGTTCAGTCCAACGGGAGAATCTCAGATAACCGGCAAAGAGCGTATGCCGGGTGGATAGGCGGAGTTTCTGAAAATCAGAGGACGCAGCTTCTTCGTACAAAGGGTGAGCTTGTGGACGCCGTTGATTGCGCGATTGAGAATCTGCGGCGGATATCAGGAAATGTGAAAACCATGATCGGTGAAACGCAGGATCTGTCCGGTTCCACTCATCAGTCGGGATCGTCGCTCATGTCTCAGGTGGAAGATGGAATTACTGCCGTTATTCAATCGCTCGGAGAGAACGCAAGGAGAAGCAGGGAGATATCCGCTTCCGTGGGCAGCGCGGTAAATGGCATGACAGAATTTGCGAAGGAGATTGAAGAGATCAGCGAGGAAATCAAGCTCATAGCCTTTAATGCCATGGTGAAGGCTAAACACACGGGGCAGGAAGGCGCCACGCTCGGAGTTCTTGCAGATTGGATCCAGAGATTGGCAGTAGATGCCAGAAGCTATACGGCGATTGTGCTGGAAAAGCTCAGGGCGATTGCCTGTGAGGCTGAAGTATTTCATGCCAGCGCTGATGACAGCGGCGCCGAGTCCGGGGGAATGGTTAAAACCTTCGAAGGGCTGCTGAGTTCCCTTCACCGGATCAATGCTGAGTTTGCCGCTCTTTTATGCCGGATTACTGAAGATGGACGCTCTCTGGGCGACGAGATTGAACTGCTTGCGAACCAGACGATGTTCCACAAAGAAATGGCCTGGACAATTGACAGTATTACGGCGGGGCTGAATGAGATAGTGAACCATTCACGCAGTATAACGCCCTTATCGGTGGAATATAGTGAGTGCAGCAACCCGGAAATACCAACATATTCCTGTGCATCGGACAGAGAGCAGGAAGAAGAACGGTTAGAGAAATCACAAGTGACCACAGGAGTAAAGATGGACAATGGAACGCATATCAAAGACGATAATAACAAATTTGGAGATGGTGTCGAACTTTTTTAATGTCCAAGGAATTTTCATTTTATTTATGCGGGTTAGCGGGTAGGTTGTGCTGTAAGTCAGTCAACCATGGAATGATATACCAGCTTCCCCTCTGCGTAACTTAATTTTAATAGATAACATATAACAAGAAATGAAAAATGTTTAAGTGTTTTTTACTTTTTAATTATTCGTTTCTTGTTATATGTTATTGATTCATGAAGGTTATTTTCACGGTATTTATTCTTTGATTTGGAGGTAACCAGGGGGGAGAAACGATGAATATTCATGCAGAACAACCCGTCGCTGTGGGGGCGCTGGCATTAGAGGGAGAACTGACGATCGGCCGCGCCGGTGAACTGAGGACGGCATTGATAAATGCCCTGGATAAAGTCACCCATCTGCAGTTAAATTTTGAAAAAGTGACGGATATCGACCTCTCGTGCCTTCAGCTCATTTGTTCAGCTCATAAGACCGCTGCGGGTATGAAAAAACGACTGACTGTTACCGGCAACTCAGAGACATTCAAAAAAGCGATGGAAGATGCGGGCTACGGTCACATGAGAGATGACATTTTAATTAATGGTTAAATGGTCATATGGTTATATGGCTAATAGCCATCCAGCCATTTAGCCATTTAACCAATCTGTGGTTTGTAGTTTTAGGACAGGAGGATATGAAATTATGGTAAAAAAAATCATGACGGTTGATGATTCTGCAAGCATGCGGCAGATGATTGGCTTTACGCTCAGGGATGCAGGCTATGATATTGTTGAAGCTACAGACGGCAGGGACGTAAACATGCCTAATATGAATGGTTTTGAGCTGGTTGGTCAGGTAAGAACAAATCCTGCGTACCGGTTCATTCCTATCATAATGCTGACCACAGAGTCGCACGATTCAAAAAAACAGACGGGAAAGTCGGCAGGCGCTACTGGCTGGATTGTAAAACCCTTTAAACCAGAACAACTCCTTGCCGTGGTAAAGAAGGTGTTGGGGTAGAGTTTTAGATACGGGGAACGTGACCGTGATACTTGAGGACGATAGTGCGATATAAAGCGTAAAAATCCCCCCTGTCCCCCTCTGTGAGGGGGATAAAGGGGGAGGGAAAAAGGGGGCAAAGGGGGTTGTAAACTTGTCCTCGTGAAACTTGTCCTCGTGAAAACGGGGAACGGGGATTGCCCGGAAAAAACAACCCCCTGAATCCCCCTTTATTAAGGGGGACTACGTAGGACTAATTTAATTGTATAGGAATTTCCATTTTATTTATGCGGGTTACAGGGTGGCATGGACAAACTTTGTTTGTCCGTGCTTAATTTAATTTGTTATCCACGATAACTGACACGATATTTGGAGGCCATTATGGCACAGATGGACAAGCATCGAGAAACGTTTAAAGAGGAGGCTTATGAACTCCTCGGAGAGCTTGAAACCGCACTGCTGGAGCTCGAAGAGTCCCCTGATAATACGGAACTTATCGGACGAGTCTTCCGGGTAATGCATACAGTCAAAGGTTCGGGCGCGATGTTCGGTTTCGATGATATTGCGGATTTTACCCACGAGGTTGAGACAATTTACGATCTCGTGAGGAATGGGAAAATGGCCGTTACCAAAGAACTCGTTAACGTTACGCTTCTTGCCCGTGACCAGATACGGGTGATGCTCGACGCATCTAGTGGGAACAATCCGGTAAATGAATTACAAACAAAGAAGATACTCGGATTATTGAAAAAACTGGTTCCGGCCCCGGATGAAGATGTCGAGGCGCAAAAGCCGGCAAAATCGCCCAGAGCCAATGTTCCAGGGGATAATATTACCTGCAGGATTACCTTCCGTCCACAGAAAGATATATTTATGAACGGAACGAATCCCCTCGGTTTATTGAGGGAACTCCAGGCGCTCGGCAATTTCAGGATTATTGCTCATACGGAAAACATACCCCCGCTGGAAGAAATAAATCCGGAATCCTGTTACACGCACTGGGATATTATCTTAACTACCCGGCACGGGATCGACGCCGTCAAGGATGTGTTTATATTCGTAGAGAACAATTCAGAGGTAGATATCAAAATTGTTGATGAACAGAGCGGTTTGAATAACGAGGACGCCGGCATTAAGAAACTCGGCGAGATACTGGTTGAACGGGGCGATATACAGCCGGAAGACCTTCAAAAGGCGCTCGACGCTCAGAAGCGACTCGGAGACATTTTGGTTGAGTCTGGATTGGTTACGAAGGGAAAGGTCCAATCTGCGCTTGCAGAGCAGCAGCAAGTAAAGGAAGTGCGGACGAAACACCAGCGCGCCGATTCGACGTCCAGCATCCGCGTGCCAGCGGACAAGTTGGATAAATTCGTGAACCTCGTGGGGGAGTTGGTAATCATACAACAACGCCTCAGCCAGGCGGCAATGGATCAATGTAATACCGAATTGGTATCTATTGCAGAGCAGGTAGAACGGCTGACCATGGACCTGCGCGATAGCGCATTCAGCGTCCGCATGCTCCCCATCGGGACGCTATTCGCAAAATTTAAACGACTTGTTCATGACTTATCGAATGAGATTGGACGGGAGGTCGAGATGAACACGGATGGCGCCGAAACAGAACTCGACAAAACGCTGATCGAACGACTCAACGATCCCCTCGTGCATTTGATTCGCAACAGCATCGATCACGGTATTGAATCGCCTGAAGTGCGTGAGGCTGCCGGAAAACCGAGACACGGCACAATACACCTCTCTGCGGTGCATTCAGGATCGAATGTCCTGATACAGATCAGGGATGACGGCAAGGGGTTGGACTTGGAGGCGATTCGCAAAAAGGCGCTGGAGAAGGGCATGATTGAACCAGATGCGGAATTGTCGGAGAAGGAATGTATCTCGTTGATCTTAGCGCCAGGATTTTCAACTGCAAAAAACATTACCAATGTGTCAGGCCGCGGGGTGGGAATGGATGTGGTAAAAAAGACCATTGACGCGCTTCGGGGAACGATAGAGATTAATAGCCAGTATGGGAAAGGGACGACAATTACCATAAAACTACCGCTCACCCTGGCAATTATTGAGGGTCTTCAGGTAGCGGTTGGCGGAGAGCATTTTGTGTTGCCTCTGTCTGCGGTAGAAGAGTGTGTGGAGCTGACGCATGAGGAAGCTTCGAGGTCAAGGGGGCGGCGTATAGCGAACGTTCGCGGTGAGATCGTGCCGTATATCAAGCTCAGAGAGTGGTTTTTAATCGACGGAGAATCCCCCGATATCGAACAGATTGTTATTACGAAGACGGATGGCCGCAAGGTGGGTTTTGTCGTGGACAGGGTCGTGGGAGAACATCAAACGGTAATCAAGGCGCTTGGCAAGGTGTATCGTCATATACAGGGTATTTCCGGGGCGACGATATTAGGAGACGGGCGTGTGGCGTTGATCCTCGATGTCCTTCAATTAATACAGAATGCCGAGTCTGCCGCCGCTGGCAATGCCGTTACATACGAAAAAGTCCCGGTGATGTCATGATGAACGATAAAGGAGAAACGCAACAGTTCATCTCACCACAGGGATTGACAATAAATAATCTGAACTTGTAGAGTCGACCCGACGGGTCGTCTGTACTTGTCCGACACTGTCGTGGCTGGTTCAATCTTGCAGATTGAACCAAATATTTTGAACCGGGCTATGGGCTTTTAAATGAATATCAGCCATGGAAAAGCCAAATGTTTAGGTTCAATCGAGGACGATTGAACCAGCGAAGGGTGTAAAAATCCCCCTTAGAAAAGGGGGTTAGGGGGTTGTAAACTTGTCCTCGTGAAAACGGGGAACGGGGAATAGCCCGGAAAAAACACAACCCCCTAAATCGTTCGACTGAGCTCACGACGAAGTCCCTCTTTATTAAGGGGGACTGTATAGGAATAACTTGATGTGAGGAATTTCAATTTATACAGAATAACGCGTAATAGGAGAATTGTCATTTTAAAAACCTTTTTTCAGAAATGGAGGCAAAAAATGAGATGGACTGTTAGTAAAAAAATTGTTGTGCTGGGAGTAATCCCAACCCTTGCTGCAATCTTCTTTCTCTGCATGGTTCTCATCGATAAGATTCGCGTCAAGGCTGATGTGGATGAGGTGAAAGAACTCTGCCAGTACGTTATTCAAGCAAGTAAACTTGTGCATGAATTGCAGAAAGAGCGCGGCTCATCTGCGGTTTATCTGGGAAGCGGCGGCAGTAAGATGAAGAATGAACTGGAGGAAAACAAACGGAATACGGACAAGGCAATATCTTCCTATCAGAATTCCATGCAATCCTTTGATCCTAAGCAATATGGTACAGAATTCGATTCAAAACTTACTTCTGTGACAAACCAGCTCAATGATTTACAGGGCAAGAGGAGCGCGGTAGCGTCTCTCTCCATACCAAAAGAAGAGGCAGTGCGCTACTACACAACAACCATTCAGTGTTTTATCCAATCCTTTGAGAACGTCACATTACAGGCAAATCACCCGCAGTTATCAACTCCGGTATCGGCGTATGAATTTTATATATCGGCAAAGGAATTGGCGGGCATTGAACGGGCCGTTATGAGCGGTATTGCCGCGGGCAATAAACCTATCGGTTCCAGTGAACTGGCGCAATGGATGACGGCATGGAAAGGGCAGGAACAGCTTCTTCATAACGTTGAATACCTTGCTTCAAATGAGTTGTCGTCATTCTACAAATCAAATCTTACGGGGCAGGTGGTGGATAAGGTTTCAAACATAAGGAACTTGTTAGTGGAAAAGGCCGGCGAGGGCAATTTTGGAATTGCCGGAGACGAGGTATTTGATGCGGCGACACAGAGGATCGATGTCCTTAAAAATATTGAAGAATTTCAGGCAAACGAGATTCAACATATTTCCGGCGTCATATCATCCGATGCAACACAAGCCGTTATCCTTTATTCAATCATTGGCGGGGCGTCGATTGCGCTGGTATGCACCTTGATCTTCTTCACCGTGCGGGCCATCACAAAACCCCTTAACAAAATGACCAGTCTGGCGGATGATTTTTCAAAGGGCAATATAGACAGGGTAGTAGACGTCCACCAGAAAGATGAAATCGGAGACTTGGCAGACGCCTTCCGGAATATGCAGGTTACCTTGAAGAGTATTTTAAAAGAGTTGGGCGATTTAATCCAGGCAATCAATGAAGGAATGCTCGATACGAGGAGCAATAAGTCTGAGTATACGGGCAGCTGGGGTGAATTGTTACAGGGGGTAAATGGTCTTGTAGAAGCCTTTGTATCGCCCATAAATGTGACCTCTGATTACGTGAATAGGATAGCAAAGGGCGATATTCCCGAAAAGATTGCCACAGAATATAAAGGCGATTTTAATAAGATCAAGACCGACCTGAATATGCTTATCGATGCGATGAATGATGTGACGCATCTTTCTGAAAAAATGGCGGTAGGAGACCTTGCCATAGAGGTCAGGAAACGTTCACCCCAGGATAAGCTCATGCAAGCGCTTGGTATGCTTATCGATGCGATGAATGATGTGACGCATCTTTCTGAAAAAATGGCGACAGGAGACCTTACCATAGAGGTGAAGGAACGTTCGCCACAGGATAAGCTCATGCAGGCGCTTGGTTCGATGGTAAATAAGTTAAACGAAGTGGTAACGAATGTGCAGACCGTAACTGACGGCGTTTCCTCAGGGAGTCAGGAACTCAGTTCAAGCGCCGAACAGTTATCCCAGGGCGCTACTGAACAGGCGGCGTCAGTCGAAGAGGTGTCTTCGTCGATGGAGGAGATGACCTCTACGATCAGGCAAAATGCCGATAATGCGCAGCAGACGGAGAAGATTGCAAAGAAATCCGCTGAGGACGCAAAAGAAGGCGGCGATGCAGTGGCAAAAACAGTAAGCGCCATGAAGGAGATTGCAGGTAAGATTTCGATTATCGAGGAAATCGCCAGACAGACGAATCTCCTTGCGCTGAATGCGGCTATCGAGGCGGCGCGGGCTGGCGAGCATGGGAAGGGGTTCGCCGTGGTCGCCGCCGAGGTGCGGAAACTCGCCGAACGGAGCCAGACCGCCGCAGGCCAGATTTCTCATCTCTCCTCATCCAGCGTGGAGGTAGCGGAGCGGGCGGGTCAGCTCCTTTCAAAAATAGTTCCGGACATCCAGAAAACGTCTGATCTGGTTGTTGAAATCAGCGCTGCAAGCAGCGAACAGAACAAGGGTGTTGAGCAGATCAATAAGGCTATCCAGCAGTTGGATACGGTAATACAGCAGAACGCCTCTGCATCTGAAGAAGCGTCAGCAACGTCGGAAAACCTGGCGAACCAGGCGCAGGAACTCAAAGACGCTATAGAATTCTTCACGACGAAGAGTACGAAGAAAGCGAATGATAAGGACGTTGCAGCAGAAAAAAGAACACCGGCAGCGCCTATTCATAAAACAAGTGTAAGGCATATCCAGAAGGCTGCAAAACCGCATCCTGGCAATGGCGAAAGATTAGTTGCTGCGGTAAAGCAAGGCGGATTTGCGCTGGAAATGGGCGATGGACACAATAACGGCGGGGATGGAGAAGACGCTGAATTTGAGCGCCACTCGCTCCGCAAGTAAGCTTCATAAGAAAGGAGGAGAAAAATGAGCACAGACACAATTACAGAAATGGCGCAGTACCTGACGTTCACGCTCGACGACGAGGTATTTGCCGTTAATATCGCAAAGGTGCATGAGGTGCTTGATTTCACGAAAATAACAAAGGTGCCAAAGACGCCCGACTATTTGCGGGGTGTTATTAATCTTCGCGGCAGTGTTGTTCCCGTGGCTGACATGCGTTTGAAGTTCGGATTGCCAAAGACAGAAAAGACGGTTAATACCTGCATTGTAATCATGGAATTGAGCCTCGACGGCGACAATACAGTACTCGGCGCCCTGGTGGATTCCGTGCAGGAGGTGCTCGATCTGGAGCCGGGTCAAATTGAGCCAGCGCCGAGGATTGGAACGCGGTTGAAAACCGAATTTATCAAGGGCATGGGGAAGAGTGACGATCAATTTATCATTATCCTGGATATTGATAAGGTATTTTCTGCTGAAGAATTAAGCCTGACGCAGAATGTTGCCAGTCAAGGACAGGGCGAGGAGGCAGTCGCGGCGGCATGATTTTATTTTATCCGCAAAGAATAAATTAATTTTTGACAGGATTAACAGGATAATCAGGATGAATTAAGGTAGCTTTTATCTTGTTAATCCTGTATATCCTGTCTAAGGTAGCTGAACTATTACTGGGGATATACCATACATCTTTGTGTCTTGGCGGCTTTGTGTGAGGAAACAGAAAGACTTTCTTTTTCCGACTCGTTCGGGTTAGGACCTGAAACTATGCATCATGTCTACAATTCAATCATAGAAAAGGCGTACAATCCCATCGACCTGCATGCATTGTCTGAGGCAACGATGACGGACAAGGATTTTTACCGATTCAGCGAATTTATTCATTCAAGGTACGGGATCAAGCTGCCTCTTACAAAAAAGACAATGCTCGAAGGGAGATTCAGGAAGAGGTTGGCAAGCCTGGGCATGCGCTCCTTTGGTGAATACTGCGATTACGTATTCAGCCCCGAAGGTATCCAGAAGGAATTGGCGCACATGGTTGATGCCGTTACCACGAACAAGACGGACTTCTTTCGTGAGCCGGGTTGTTTTGATTACCTGGTGCAAACTGCATTACCAGCGCTTATGAAAACCCATGGGGCAGGCATACAAAAGGGGCTCTCCCTGTGGAGCGCGGGATGTTCCAGCGGCGAGGAACCGTATACCCTGGCAATGGTCCTGAGTGAATTTGCCGAAGGCAATCCTGGATTCCGGTTTTCTATTCTGGCGACTGATATTTCGCTAAGAATGCTCGATACCGCCATACGCGCTGTTTATAACGAAGACCGGGTGGAACCGCTGCCTGATGCATTGAGAAAGAAGTATCTCATGGTAAGTAAAAACCGGGAAAAACATATGGTGCGCATGGCGCCGGAATTGAGGTCGCTCATAAAATTTAGAAGGTTGAACTTCATGGAAAATAACTTTGGTATGGAGGAACCGTTTGAGATCATCTTCTGTAGAAACGTCATTATCTATTTCGACAGGAAAACACAGGAAAGGTTGTTGAATAAATTTTGCCGGCACTTAATACCTGGCGGATACCTTGTTGTTGGTCATTCTGAAATATTAACCAACATGA
>Ga0209341_10003183_pt1 | contig 15394 bp, 12 predicted proteins | sample RifCSP13_2_FD_184020 | JGI IMG/M metagenome (GOLD analysis project Ga0209341, IMG submission 184020) | Soil microbial communities from Rifle, Colorado - Rifle CSP2_sed 13_2 (SPAdes) (version 2) | ecosystem: Environmental > Terrestrial > Deep subsurface > Rock core/Sediment | place: Rifle...
TGGGGCGATAGTCCCGACCAGCACAGCCCCCGGGGCGAGGTGGTGGATGGCACGCTGAAGGCGATCCAGAGTGTCTTGCGTCGTTCCGTAAAGGAAGTGCTTCCAACCTGGAGTCAGCCCACTGATCAGTGCTCGGTGCATTAGCTCGGGCCCGTAAACGCGATTCTGCCCAGGTCTCGCCAACGCTCTCAGCGCCCATACCAACGGCATGCCGTCTGGAGTGGCGATGTCGGCTTCGTCCAAGGCGGCCGCCAGCGCCCGGTCGCGGCGGGCCGACATCACTGAATGAACATTGCAGACGGCTACGACCCGAGCGCGGTCCGAGCGGCTGGTTGCGAGGACCTGCGCAACCTCGCCGTACCCCGTTAGCGAGATATGGGTCCCCAGCACGTTTGCACGCACGGGGAGATCGCCGACCGTCACGCGTCCACCTGCTGGGCTCGTGGCCGATAACCGATCCGGGCCATCCGCTCGGGAGTAGTTTCGGAGTGGTCGCGCAACCTCATTCCCTGGCCGCGACAGGAGAGCACCACCCTCAAGGAGAAGTCCTTTGTCTCGTCGAACGGGACTGCTTGACAGCAAGGAACAGGCGTGCTGGACATATCTGAACCCACCCCCCTGCCTCATCCACTCGCCGCGAACCGGGGCACATGATCGTACTACGGTACGGTTACTCGACAAGCATCCGCGCTGGCCCGCGGCGGAACCACGACGAACTCCACTCTGGCTGAGGAGCAACCAGGTCCAACGGTGCGAGGCTTCTCAGGCATGGCACCGCTGGTATGCTGATTTGTACCGGAAGCCGGGGTGGGAGTATGAATTTGGGTAGGTCTTCTGTTGAGTTTTTCGGTGCGGCAAAGTCGCGCCTCTACACATTCCTGAAGCCGCGTCCTCGCCTCAAGAGGGTGGCCCTGGCTGCGTACGCGACCCTGAGTCGGAATCTGATCCGTCTGCGCCCTTCCAAGCACAATGACAGGCCGCTCGAATTGGGTATGGTTGAGCGATGGATCGGTTCGTGGAACTCGGCTAACCCCGCCCGGGCAGCGTCATATGTCCAGGTTCATCCAGCACAACGGATTCACAACGAGTTCCCCCAAAACATCATTGGGTACCACGACCCCGAGCACGAGCGCGTGATTGATGCGGAGACCCCGGCCGCCTTCGTTGCCACGATGCCTGATGGTCACGTGGTCGGCGAGCATGGTTCGGTCATCACGCCCGACGGCATCGTCCTGGTCGAGGTGTCACAACACATTGGCATCGAGGGTTACAACTCTGAGCAGAGCAGGAATCCGCCTGATCCATGGGCGCTCTACGTTGAATCGCACCGGTCCCCTCGCCGCCTCCGTGGGAGTGCGGCCGTGCTCTCAGCCTATTTTGGCAGAGGTTATTTCCACTGGCTGTATGACGTGCTGCCTCGTTTTGGGCTACTTCGGAACGCTGGGATCGACGTGGCCTCGGTCGACCATTTCGTTGTCCCCAGCTACTTCGCTCCCTTTCAGATCGAGACACTTAGGGTTTTGGGTATCCCGAGCCGGCGGCTTGTAAGCAGTTTTCAACATCGCCATGTGGTAGCCGACCAACTTTTGGTGCCATCGTTGCCGCGCCCTCTTGGTCTCATCCCCTCATGGCTATGCGAGTTTCTCCGTGACTCATTCCCCCCCAAGACTCCGGAAGTAGCCCTCTCGCCCGAGCGACTGTACATCGTTCGCAGAATGACCGATCACGGCCTGCTTGCCAATGACGACAGCCTGATGGCCCTCCTCGTACAACAAGGTTTCACTCCAGTCGCCTTGGAGCAGTTCAGTCTCTCGGAGAAGGCGTGGCTCATGAGCCGGGCGGAGGTGATCGTCTCACCGTCAGGCGGAGGACTCTGCAACATCGTGTTCTGCCGCCCTGGTACGACCGTTGTTGAGCTTCGAGTCCAACCTTTTCCGGTCATCGAAGCGTGGGCAATAGCCAACATGGGTGGTCTGCGATTCTATGACGTCCTACCCGACGGCTATCGGCGCGACGAAAAGACGGTTGCGCGGGGTTATATCTCGCCGGACGCGGTTGTCCAGACACTCGACATGGCCGGCTGCCTCCGCTGAAGCCCGGAAGGTATGATCCGTGTCTCGTCAGGTTCCTCAGTTGACCTTCGGTCCGGCGAACACCGAGCCGGACCCAACGACCGCACGATCCGTAATCGCTTACAACTTCCGAAAGGGGAGGCATTGAATCCAAGCGTGATCGGACTACCCGTATGACTCGAATAGTGATTCTGGGCTCAGGCATGGCCGGTTGCGGGGCGGATCATCGACTTCGAGAGAGCGGTCTCCGAGCAGTGATGTATGAGCAGAGCTCCCAGGGTGGTGGCCATACCCGGACCCACGAGTTTGACGGAGGGTGGCTCTTTGACGAAGGGCCACACGTGTCGTTCACAAAGGACACCCGGATTCAGCAGTTGCTTGCCGAATCGGTGGACGGTGCGTACCGCATACACCATGCGAACGTCGACAACTACTGGAGGGGCTACTGGATCAAGCACCCGGTTCAGTGCAACTTGCACGGCTTGCCCGACGACATCGTTGTCTCGTGCTTGAAGGACTTCATTGACACAAACAGTCGCAGTTCACTTCCTGTGACCAACTACGCGGAGTGGTTGGTTGAGACGTATGGGTCAACGTTTGCCGAGACTTTCCCGATGGAATATGCCAAGAAGGTCCACACTACAACGGCCGCCAATCTGACAACGGACTGGCTCGGTCCACGCCTTTACAGGCCCTCATTGGAAGAAGTACTCCGTGGGGCTATCTCACGGCAGACGTCCGATTTCCACTACGTAAAGGAATACCGCTATCCAGACAGAGGAGGGTATTCTGCCTACTTGAGGCCCTTCTTGCAGAGGGCCGATTTGCGTCCTGATCACCGACTCGTTCAGGTTGATCCGAGGCGGCAGGCTTTGACATTCGGTTCAGGAACCGAGGAACCCTACGACCATCTTATCTCTTCAGTCCCCTTGCCCGACTTCGTGCCGATGATCGTCGGCGCGCCGGACGATGTTCTGCAAGCAGCGGGACGCCTGGCCGCGACCAGCCTTGTGCTTGTGAATATCGGGATCGATCGCGAGGATATCGGCGATACGTGGACCTATTTCTACGATCAGGACATCGTGTTCGCTCGGGTGAGTTACCCCCATCGGCTTTCCCCCAACATGGCTCCCCCCGGCTGTGGAAGCCTACAGTGCGAGATCTATCTCTCTGACAAGTACAAACCGCGAACCGAACCGCCCGAGGCATTCATTGAGCGGTCCATCGAGGATCTACGCAAATGCGGGCTGATCGAAGAACGGGATACAATCCTGCATAAGAGTGCGATCCACGTGCCGTACGCCAACATCATTCACGATCACGACAAGGCGGTGGCCCTCGACTTGGTACGAGGTTATCTCGAAGAGCTAGGAATTCGGATGTGTGGCAGGTACGGACTCTGGGGCTACCAATGGACTGACGAAGCCTTCATCTCGGGCGAGACTGCGGCCCTCGAATTGATCGACAGCCTCTGATCATGGCGCAACGTACGCAGTGATCTCCCCAGCGAAACGGGCAGCACCATATCGGACAACACCCCGCGGTCGCCCGCTAGACGATCATCGCTCCGTTTGCGACGTCAATGCTCAGCCGCTGTTGGCTCGCCTTGACGCCGGCTGGCGGGGCGCATGAAGGTTCTGATTTCGGCCTACGCCTGTGAACCGGACAAAGGGTCCGAACCAGAGGTTGGCTTCAGGACTATGCTGGCCGCGGCTCGGCAGCACGACGTGTGGGTGGTCACGCGCGAGAACAATGTCGATTCAATAAAATCTGCCTTAGAGGAGCGTCCCGACCGGGACCGCGTGCGAGTGGTAGGGGTGGACCTCCCTCCGTCGGCCCGACAGGCAAAACGGCGCTGGGGTCTCGCTGGCCTGCACTGGTATTACGACCGCTGGCAACGACAGTTGAGCGACGTTGTCGTCCGCCTAGACCACGAGTTCGACTTCGACGTCGTCCATCACGTCACCTTTGCGAATTACTGGACAAGGTGTGGAGCGGCAATCTTGAACAAGCCGCTTGTTTGGGGTCCGGTTGGAGGAGGTGTCGACACGCCTTTGCCCTTGGCTCACCTTCTCGGATGGCGAGGCTTGGGGCGTGACGGCGCACGACTGTTGCTCCGATCGGCGGCACAGGCTACACCGTGGGTCCGGCGGTGCCGGCGGGCCGCGGCAGTGGTACTCGCGCAGAACCCTGAGACGTCAAGGCGAATCGCGGTCGCCGAGCGCCGACCGCCCGAAATCTTGGCGAACGCGTTGGCCGTTGCCGCGGAGTTACCCCCCCAAAGGGGACCGCGAAGTTGTGACGTGATCTTTGCTGGGCGTTTGATTCCCTACAAGGCGGCCGTACTGGCGGTGTCTGCGATGCGCTTTATCCGCCATCCACACGCGACGTTGCACATATACGGCCATGGACCCGAGCACGACCGCATTGCCGCTTGGGTTCGCAGATACGGATTGTCCGCCCGAGTCAGACTGGCCGGCGCCATTCCGCGCGCTGCCCTGCTCGAGCATATAGGGCTTGCTGGAGTCGTTCTTCATACGGCTCTGCACGACGACAGCCCGCTCTCCATGGCGGAGGCGCTGGCTTTGGGGACGCCCGTTGTCTACCTCAGTCGCGGTGGTCCTCCCGTGTTGGCGGACCAGTGGCCGAACACTCTTTCATACGGCGTGAGGCCCACCACCTTGAACCAAACCAGTCGGGCGCTGGCCGAGGGGGTCGATACCCTCCTTGGGGCTTCGCCGCCGGTCCCTACAGAGGTGGTCCAGCCCCAAGTCGACTTTGGACTAGCGATATTGGACGCTTATGAGGCAGCCGTCCGGCACAGGAGCTTCGAATGAGATCTTGGCCGCGGTTGTTGTCTGCCGGCCAACTAGATGCAGGCTTCGGGTCCCTGGCCACGCTGGCTGTCGGGTTGTTCGCGGCCAGCCAGCTCGATCCTGACACCCTCGGCGCATATGCCATTGTCTTCGCGGCCTTCGTCCTGGCCACCGAGGTCCCAGCAGAGCTCGTATTTATTCCCGGCGAGATAATGGCAGTGGCCCTACCTGCTGAACGGCGATCTGCCTACCTCCGAACCACGATTCCTCTCGGAATGCGTTTCGCTTTTCCATCTACGTTGCTGGTGGTCGCTTCGGCGTCGCTTGTGGCCGATGCCGTCGACCGGCCGGTGCTCGTGGCTTTAACCGTATCGGCAGCCATAAACGTGGTGGTGTCGCCAACCCAGGACCATCTTCGCCGCATGCTCCATCTGTCAGGCAAATCCTGGTCAGCGGCCGGCGTGTCAGCGGTGAACCTGGCGTTGGTGTTGGGGGCGATCATGGCGTTGGGAGCGACAGCAGGAGCCGGCTGGGTCCCATACGGTGCTCTAGTCACCGGCAACTTGGTTTCCCTCCTCGTGGGTTGGCGTGTGGTGCACCCCGGCCCTGTCGTGCTGGTCTCAAGACCGACCTTGCCGGAGTTCATGGCTGTCGGGCGCTGGCTCCTCGTCGTCGGTGCACTGGCAGCGGGAGGTGGATTGGCCAGTTCGGCGATCGTCGAGCTCTTGGCAGGCACCCACATCCTGGGATACGCGGAGGGGGCGCGGGTTGTCGGCCGACCCATCCAAGTCGTAGCCCTGGGTCTACTGGCGGTGGTCGGACCGAGGGCCATGGAGAGCGCCCTCGCCATGAATGTCGACAGAGCGCGCTCGCTCCGTCGACGCTTCGCCTGGCTGAGTCTTGCGGCCAGCCTCCCGTACGCAGCGCTCGTGGCCGGCCCCTGGGCCTGGAACCCCCTTGCCGATCCATTGCCTAACGCGTATGCGGTGGAAGGACTCGTCTTCGTGACGGCCGTTGCCAATACGATCCAGAGTTTGACATATCCTCAGAGATCCGAACTCGCGGGAAGTCGCCAGCAGGTGAGGCTTGCTACGGTCGAGGTGGCCGCCAACGCGGCTCAGGTCGCTCTCGCATTCACAGCTGTGTGGATCGGAGCTTTCGCGATTCCTGTTTCGGCGATCTTTGCGGCTCTGACAAGGTGGGGAATGTATGCGAGAGCCCTCAACCGCTACTACCGCCCTTCCGCCGGTATGGGAAGGTTGGACCATCCTCTGGAGGGAGACGGCCCGACTCGGGCACCTAGACATGGTGAACGAGGGCAGACCGAGCCATGAAGCGTCTCATCAAGAAGGCTGTCACCGAAACGGTGGGTACCGCGTTGGCGCGGCGCAGCCCGAAGGCAGCAGTCGTGCTTTGCTACCACTCGGTCAGCGACAGCACCCCATTCGCCTCGGCGAACCCGCGGCTGTTTCGTGATCACTTGGACTGGCTTTCGAGCAACTGTCAGCTGGTCGCGCTCGATGATCTGGCTAGGCGCGCACTTGGAGATGTCACCGACAAACCCACAGTTTCCATAACGTTCGACGACGGCTATGAAGACAACTGGTCGGTCGTTCTACCGATCCTCTCCGAACGAGGGATCAAAGCCACATTCTTCTTAACCACTGGATTCATCGACGGTCAGCCCACCGTGGCCGAGCGATTTGCCCGTGAACGGAGAACCGAACCCGGCTTGCGTCCGCTCTCGTGGTCGCAGGTCCGAGACCTGCGAGAAGCTGGGATGTCGGTGGGCTCGCATACTGTTACCCATCGGAACCTGGCTCGCCTGACCGAAACTGAGGTCGAAGCGGAACTGTCTGACTCCAAGAACCGGTTGGAAGAAATGCTCGAAATGACCGTGAATTCTCTCGCCTACCCGTACGGCAAGCCACGGTCCCACGTCACCAGAGCTGTCGCTGGGATTGCCGCAACGTGCGGTTATCGGCTCGCGGTGACCACGTCAGCACGTCGCGTCGATCGCGCCGACACCCTGCTGGAGCTGCCACGCCTGCTGGTGTCCTCCGATAACGTCGCTACCCTGGCAGCCAAAGTTCGGGGTAGCTGGGACATCGTGGGCATTTGGCAGGAGTATTCACCCCGATGGTTGAGTCAGATTGTCTCCCCTCACGACTTCCGGATCGGGCTCTGAGGATCGCGGATTCATTGTCGATCTCCCGTTCACTCAGCTATCGCCGCCCGATACATGGAGATGTACTGCTTTGCCAAACGGTCCCAGTCGAGCCAAGCTTTGATGCCGGAGGCCGACGCCACACCCAAGGACCGAAGGGTTCGCCCGAGACGAGCGGCCTTCTTCAGACCGACTATCGCCCCCAACTCAGTTGGTTCAACGACCACGACGTGCGGCAGCGCGCTCACTTCGGGATAGGACACGAAGCCGCTGTTGCTGCTGAGCACAGCAGGTAGCCCGGCAAGCAAAGCCTCCGCCGTGGCTGTGCCAAACCCTTCATGTCGGGACAACTGGACGTACCAATCTGACCTGTCAAGGGTTGCTCGCACCTCGTCCGCCGTTAGAGGGCCCGTGAACTCGATCGAGTCTGTGACACCGAGCCGCTGGGTAAGACGGTCAAGACGTCGCCTTGCTCCGTTCTGGTCCGGACCTACCAGGACGAGCCTGGGTCGAACGGTTTCCTGTGCCAGATGGGGCCCGGCGATCTCCGCGAATGCGCGAATGAGGAGGTCGAGGCCCTTGGTCTCAATATCGAGCCTCCCGACGAAGACGAACACCAGGGACCGAGCGCCAGGGACCGGTGGAGGTAATGCTGCGTCATTGAGGTGGGCTTTCAGAGTCGCCCCCAACGGAATCACAGTTATGGGCAGGCCAGGAAGGCGCCTGCTGATATCTCGTTCCTCGCTCGGTGTCAGCGCGTGAACGCACCTCAGCCGATCCCCGAGGGTCCTTTTAAGAGTACCCACGAACATCTGCTTGACGACAGATCGATTCCCCCGAAGTACGCCCTCCTGGAGGCCCCCGTGGGGCGACCATATGACCGGGCAGTTCGCGAGTGGGGCAACGAGATGCTCGATGTTGAAAACGCCGTGCAGGTGAATCACGTCGGGGCCAAACCCCCTCATCACCTCACGCCCATGCCGGCCAACGACTGGAATCCGGAGAGAACCAGCTCTAAGCCAACGGCCGGTCCGGTAGACACCAACTGGTGAGTGATCTTGACCCGCCAATGACAACGTACGTTCCCGGTTGTGGGCGAACGCTGCTATTCCAACTTGAAGACCGGCGCGATGCTCAGCTTCTGCTAGTGCCGTAATAGCGTTGGCGACTGCACCGCCACCCATGTATCCGGGGTAGCAATGCATCACCCGCACGATCGCTTGCCCCTGCTCCATGCCATCTCTCTTCTCCATCATGGCAGAATCGCCGCTCCGCGATTCTTACTGGCGCGAAGCCCAGGTCCAAAGCCTTGCGCGGCTTCGCCCTGCACGCTCTGGCCGTGGCGAGCCCACTCCGAATGAGTACGGGTCGGCCCGTGTCGAAGGATGGTCTCTCGTCCTTCCCATCCGTTGATCACCGTTCAGGGGCGGATGTCAAGGCGCTGCCTTACCCGCTTCTCAAGCCAGGCAACCACGTCGACGGCCATGGTGGTGGAGTCGCTCTGCAGGACTAGGTCGGCCCCCAGCTTTGGAGGCTTTTTGGCCCAGCTGGCAACCAGGCCAGCACGCCATTTAACAGGAGCAACACGTCTGCCGAACCACCAGGCCTCTTGCAGGCGTCCGGATGGGTGCATGGTGGCGAGCTTGTGGGGGAGAAACCGACCGAACAACTCGGCCAAAAGAACCGCCGCTTGTTCTGCTTGGCTGCCTTGAATCTCAATCCATGCTCCGATCGGCCGAGCTAACCGCAAGACACGGCGTACAAAGCCGGCCAGCGCGGGAGGGGTCCTCGCGGCGAGGCTTTCACCCGTCTCGACAAAGGCGAGGAGCTCTTCAGCCCCTCGGTGAGCAAGGAGGCGGTGTGCAGAGGCGTGAAGCTGGGCGGGAGAAGCCGCTCGTGCCTCCGCGTTCAGGTCGGCCAGCGAACCCGTCTGCAGCTTCACCCAGCGTTTCTGGATCAGATACACGAGTTGATCGTGGGGATCGGGTCGAGGCCAGCGAACACCGGGTACGGCGTTATCAATCAATGCGGTCGAGCGAATCCCGTAGCGACCGATTCCCCGCGGATCGTGAAGAAGATCGAGCTGGACGCCCTCGCTTGCATCCGTCGTGGCGAGAAAGAGAGTGATGGTCTCGCCGACGTCGTAGGGCCACAGAACTACGACATGCAGCCCCGCCCGGTTGAACGCCGGTAGACAGGCTGCGACGACTGCGGACGCGGCGCGGTCGACGACGACATCCACATCGGACTCGACGATGCCGGAGGCCACGTCGGCTTCACGGTGCAAGATCGCGAACTTGACGCCGCAGGTAGCCAGAGCATCGAGGGCGGCGGCGGCGAGAGCGGGATCGGTCGTGGCCAAATGATGCTCCGGAAGGCACGGATAATGGCAGCGATGTTAACGGAGCTTAGTCGAACGAGAGCGCTCGGTTTGGCATGCTAGTCCAGGGGGGCGGGTCAGGCCCCTCTGGGCTACATTCACTCACGAATCCAACAAGGTTCTATGAGTACGAACCGTTGGCGTCGAGGCCATAGGACTTCCACTCGTCCTTGGTCCTGTCACCACCCATCCAGAAGAAGGGGGTTGAGTCACCACCAAGGGTGTATCCGTTGTAGTCGTAGCGGTTGTTATAGCTGGTGTAGAACGAGTTGTCACCGGAGTTCACTCGCAAGCCTTGCCACTCCGCAGTGAACTGGACGCTGTTGTGGTGAACCCAGAGATTGGCGACGTTGAAGGCGCCGCGACTGCCGCTCCCCCGGTCGTCTTGGATGGCCGCAATGCCTCCATTATTCCCGGCCACCGTGTTGCCGGTGACCTCCACGTTTGGCGAGTTGGCCACGAGGATTCCTCCCACGTAGAAAGCGAAGGCATTACCCTCCACCCGGTTGTTGCGGATAACCGCGTCGTAGGAGATCTCGTGGAAGATTCCAGGACCGTAGTTGTTGAGCACAACGTTGGCCTCGTAAACAGTGGAGTAATTTTCGTAGTCCGTCCACAGCCCAGGGCCGTGGTTGTCATGAACGTAGTTGTCGCGGACCACAAGATTGGTGGTCTTCACGAACTTGGTTCCGCCTGCCTCCCATGACATCTGGTAGCGATCCTGGTAGTTGTTGAAGGCGATCTCGTTACCCTCAACCAAGACGTTGCTGCCAGATCCAAGGATGCCGATCTGCTGGTTGTGGTGGACATAATTGTCGAGGATCTGGAAGCCGGGGCTGATGGCCACACCGCCGCCGGCGTTGTTGCGGATCTCGTTGCCCACGATGATCCAGCCCGACCCTCCGGTGTGGATCGCGCCGAGCTGTGGCGGATTCTTATAGTGCTCGATGACGAGTCCCCGGATAGTCACGTTCTTGGCGCTCCCCATAAAGGCGAAGTCGACCGTATCTTCACCCGTCATCACGGCACCCGGAGCGCCGATGAAGGCATTCCCGTCCTTCGGGCTGATGCGTAGCCGTCGATGGCTACCGGCCGTGAGATAAAAGACGGTGCCACCTGGCTTCGAGTTGACTAGTGCCTGGAGATCGGTGCCCGGGTTCACCACGACCGCGCCTGGGGGAACCGTTCCGCTTCCGATAGTCGTGCTGGTTGCCACTGGTGCCGTGGTGGTCGTGGCGGCCACGGTTGTCGTAGTCGCCACGGCTGCTGTGGTTGTGGTGACGAGCTTTGTGGTGGTGGTCGTGGCCGCTGTTGTCGTGGTTGCCGCCAGCGTCGTGGTCGGTGCAGCTGTGGTCGTGACAAGAGTGGCCGTGGTCGTCACTGGAGCCGATGTAGCAGTGAGACCGTTCTTCTTACCTTGGCCGTTTTCGGCACCTTGACCGTGGGACGGCCGGTCCTTCTGTACGGCGGCAATGCCTTGGATCTCAGCCGAGTCGGTAGACAAGAGTGATTGTCGTCGGCCTTGGCTTGCAAGCTCGGGAAGAACCAAGATCCCGAAAACCAACACCGCCAAACTCACCAACGAGGCGAAAACACGCCCTGGAGACATGGTGGGCCCTCCTCCGTGTAGCCGTGCCTCCGCGGCCCTCCCCACGGTTGGATCGGTCCTCACACCGACCCCTTGAGGGATTCCTTTCCTTCCCAAACCGGCCGGACGTGTGTTCGATCGCCTGATCTCCGGTCGGGTGGTACTGAATGACCGGTTCCGCGACTCGAACCGGTTCTGCTTGGAAGCTAGATGCCTCCCTTTCATGGTGCCTCCCTGTGGGCGCCCAGGCTCAACGGTTATGCCTGTACCAAGGGTTGACGGGGAAATGCACGCCCCCGCGCCGATCACGGCGGTTGAATTATTGGCGGGGGCGCCGATCCTCCTCCCACAAGGATCACGTAATGAAGCGAACCCCAGACCCACCAGCGCCGGCGGGCCTTGCCGGCTGAGTGCCGGCAGGCCGGCGATAGTAGTACATGTCCGACACGTGAGGGAACCGGCTGGGGAATCAAGCGAGATCGTCTAGCCTCACGGCCGGGGTGGAAAATGCCGGACTACCGAGCGACCGCAATCAGCAGAGGTCGGGTTCTGGTGCCCATGGCGCCGCGCCGGATCGCAGGCGGACTGTGGGCCTATTCGTCGTGCCACCCGCTGACTCTGGTGGCCAGCCAGTTCACTGGTTGGCTGGCAGGGCGTCACGTCGCGCTGGTACCTGGCCGCGGCCGCGAGTGGCAGCCGCCAATCGCCACCAACGAATGGCGGGCCTGGCTGGACCGTACTCGAGCCGTCATCGGCCCGTTTGAAAACTGGGTAGTTCAACTCCCGGCAGATCCAAGACGTCGCCGGTTCTCGCTGTTGTTGTTGGATCGGGCAGGCGCGCCGGCGGGACACGCCAAATTCGCAACGGCCAAACTCCGCCCGCTATCGATAAAAGCCCAAGAGCTACTAACGGCAGAACCGCCCACCACTTTCTGGACTCCGAAGTTGCTCGGATGCGGCTATTTGGCCGAGTGGAGCTACACGCTGACCTCGGCCATGCCGCAGGTCCGTCACCGGCCCGCCTCCCTCGATGCGTCCCTGCGCCGTTACATCACTGGTGAGATACAACATCGGCTGGCCGACCTCAACGTTTCGCAGGGGCCGGAGTTCGGCATCCACGGCGACTTTGGACCTTGGAACGTTCGTCGGTTGTCAACTGGACGAATTGCCGTGATCGATTGGGAGGATGTACGCCTTGGACCCCCGGTGGCCGACGAACTCTGGCATGCGCTCCACTCAGCCCTGCTTCGGCAGCGCAACGGAAAGAAGGCCGCTTTCCAATGCCGGCGAGAATTGTCCTTCCACGACCAGCGATCCATAGTTGAAGCGGGCCGATATTGGGTAACACGACTCGAGGAGCCGGAACCTGACGACGTCGAAGACGGCGCCAGGCTCTCCGCTGGAGGTGCGGCTCTGCTGAGTCAGGTGCGGATCGCGCTGGACGAGCTGATCCGTCCATGATCATTACCCGAGATCGCGAGCGATCTCCCGTTCCAGCTCCGACCGATTCTCGGACGCTTCGTTTGCTGGCGCCCAGGTTCACGATGTGTGCCTTGGCGCTATCGGTCACTTGGGTTGGCGATGAATTCGGGGGCGATGGAATTGCCAGTCCATGGTTCCGAGTTCGGATTGCTGGCGTTCCTCTTCACTACTTGCTGCTAATCGGCCTGCTGCTGTTGTTGTCCCCCTGGATCGTTCGAGCCAGTCGTGTTGCAGTGGCGGTGCGCCTCAAACGACTGAGAATGTGGCGGTGGGTGGTGTTGGGCACTCTCGCAGTAGGGCTTGCCGTAGCGCTCGCCCTCATCTGGGGCTCATCGGAATTGTTCGCAGACTGGCGGAACCTCATCGTCATCGCCTTGGTCTCAACCGCTTTGACACGCTGGCTCAGCTCCGAGCCTTGGAAGAGAGAAGCGATCCTGGACCTGGCCGTCGCATACGGCGCCGCGTGCCTGCCGCCACTTATTCGATGGGCCGCGGGCGGGGGCACCTCGTTGTTTGATGTCCGCATACCCGTGTTCGAGGGCTCCAAGCTCTATATCGCTTGCTTTGCCGCCATCGTATGCATGGGTGCATGGGCCGGCGGTCTCAAGGGTCAGAGCCGAGTGCGTGCCATGCTCGTACGCGCTGCTGCCGTCAGTGCGGCTCTGGTCGTGATGCTGTCTTTCCGCCGCACCTTCTGGCTCATCCTCGCGATCGGCGGGCCGCTGGCTTTGTGGATCGCGCTTCGCCGGGGCTACGTCCCTACCCGGCGTCTCCTCCGCATGGGTCTCGTGGCGCTAGCGCTGGCAGCCATCGCATTCGTAGGGTTGGGTGCGGAAGCGGTTTTGTCTCGGATATCCTCGATTAACCCGGCCTCGGACCGCACCGCGAACGAGTTCAGTGTGAGCAATGCCGACCACATCAACGACCTGCTCGACGCATGGTCCGTCGTCTCCAAGCAGCCCATTTTCGGTCTGGGCATCGGCCGTTTCTACGATACCCAACTCATTCGAGACTGGAAGGAGAGGTCTTTCGAGGTCCACAACCCCTTCCTCCACGTATGGCTCAAGTTCGGCCTGGTCGGTCTTGTCGCCTATCTCGGCTTCTACGTGTCGTGGGTCAGAGCCTTTTTCGCCCAAGGTCGACGACTGCCTCACCAGCAGGTCGTCATGACCGCGGCCGGTTCGTTTCTCGCTGCCGAGCTGGTCGGAAACTCCTTGGGTACATGGCTCGAAGGAAGCTTCAAGTCCTCAGTGTTTCTCGGCGTGCTCCTCGGATGTCTGTTGGCGGTGGCTGAATCCGGACAGTCCGGGCGTCCGGCCAACGAGGTAAGCAAGCTTGGCGTCCCCACGAATGGCTAACCGACTCGGCATGATCACGATGCCCTCCCGGACCTGAGGACGATCGTGTCGCGGGTGATCTTCGATTGGCAGGTGTTTGCCGAACAGAAGTACGGAGGTGTTTCACACTACTTCTTCGAGCTAATGCGCGCATTGGAGCGCCGGGGAAATTGGACGCCTGTCGTTGCTCCGGGAATTCACGTCTGCCGGCTGCCTGCCGAAGTGGAGACAGTTGGCTTCAAAGTCCGGATACCGGCGTTTCCGCATCGGGTCCGGGCACTTCGCATCGCAAATCGTATGCTGCATGGGAGCACGGTCGGACGTCACAACGTGGCGGTGTATCACCCGACGTGGTACGACTCGACCACGCTCGATCGGTTCGCTCATCTACCGATGGTCTTGACCATCCACGATTTGATCCCGGAACGGTGGCCGCATGGAGTGGGCGGACCGGGTCTCGCACAGCGTCGCGAGGCAATTCGCCGCGCGGTCACCGTCATTTGTGTCTCAGAAGCCACCCGCGAGCGACTGGTTCATTACTACCCGGACTCCGAGCACAAGGCACGTGTCGCCCGTCTTGGATTGACGATAGACCCCCACACCGCGCGGTGGTCGCCTTCCGTACCGCTGACCGACACTGCTCGCTACTTCGCCTTTGTGGGCAAACGCGGCTGGTACAAGGACTTCGAAACAGTCGTGCGAGCCCTCGCCAAGACACGTGATGTCGGGCTGGTAGTTGCCGGAGGCGGCCAGCTGGAACCGAAATTCGACCGGCTCATCGCAGAGTTGGGCTTGGCTAACAGGATTCGTGTCGTACCAAACCCTTCAGAGGATCGACTCGTCCGTATCCTGCAGTCCTCGTGTGGTCTGATATCAGCCTCTAGAGAGGAAGGTTTCGGGCTACCGGCCTTGGAAGCTCTCTCGTTGGGCGTGCCGGCGCTGCTCACGGACATCGCCGTATATCGAGAGCTCTTCTCGCGTTGGGCCGCCTTGTACCCCGTCGGTGATTCCACCACCCTCGCTACCCTCATTGAGCGAACCGTCACTCGGCCCCCCCCGCCTGTCCCGGCCGAGGTGCTCACGGCCGCTTTCTCCTGGGACCGAGCCGCTGCGGCGACAGAGGCCGCTTACGCGGCGGCCGCCGGGTCGGACTAGGACCTCACCTAATCGGGTACCCGCCGGAGATCGACAACGCGTCCGCGGACGAACTCGACCGACCTTCGGATGGGCCTTCGGTATGATCGCCATCCGCACGCCGCTAGCGCTACCGGACGAGATGGTCAACAATGGACCGAGCTACCGCGTCAGGTGGCTGTCCGGTATCGATTACTACCACCGGTGCCGGGAGCTGCGACCAAGCAGTGAGCTGACGGGTTATCTCCTCGACGGTGAGCTCCGGCTTGCGTTGCCGTATGGTCTCCGGATCTGCAACAAGGGCAACGACCAAGTCCGGCTGAGGCATGATCCGGAGGGCCAAGCGAGCAACCGAGCTGGATCCGGCAAAGCGAAGAGCTTGTGGCTCGACGAGGTAGCCATACGCCCAGCGGTCGCC
>Ga0209341_10003184_pt1 | contig 15394 bp, 16 predicted proteins | sample RifCSP13_2_FD_184020 | JGI IMG/M metagenome (GOLD analysis project Ga0209341, IMG submission 184020) | Soil microbial communities from Rifle, Colorado - Rifle CSP2_sed 13_2 (SPAdes) (version 2) | ecosystem: Environmental > Terrestrial > Deep subsurface > Rock core/Sediment | place: Rifle...
ACCGATCTGCAGCGGCGGGCCTACGAGGCGGCCACCGCGGCAAACCTGGCGGCCCTCGAGAAGTTTGTCGCAGGCACACCGGTGGCCGACGTGGACGCCGCGGCGCAGCGCGTGATCGAGCAGCACGGCTTCGGCGAGCACATCATGCACCGAACCGGGCACGGGATGGGGATCGCGGGCCACGAGTTCCCGGAAGACATGGCGTTCAACTACCGCCCGCTGCAGGAACACGAGGTCTACTCCTGCGAACCGGGTGTCTACATCTACGGCGTTGGGGGATTCCGGCAGGACGACACCGTCGTGGTCGGCAAGACCGCGCCGGAGGTGTTGACTAAACGCAGCAAGGACCTGCGCGATCAAACCGTACAGGTGTAAGCCTCGAGATGCTGCGCCGGCGGTACCGGCGCTAGCGCGCGGCCACCCGGTACGCGACCAGCAGCCCGTCCCGAATCGGCACAATTGAAGAGATCCACCCGGGGTCGGCCATGACGAGCCGCGTGAAGTCCCGCACACCCTGCGTGGACGGCGTGGTGTCAACCGTATCAAAGACGCGGCCGTGGAAGAGCAGGTTGTCGGCGATGAGTACGCCGCCCGGCCGCAGTTTCTCCGCGATGACCGGCAGCGACGCGGGATACCCCTGCTTTTCAATGTCGTTGAAGATCAGGTCAAAGGGTCCCTGCGCGCCGCGCAGCGCCTGCACGGCCTCGCTCACCTGGTACTGCACGATGCCATCGAACCCCAAGACGGCCAGGTGCTTCTTGGCCCGCCGGGACAACTCTTCATCCCACACGACGTGGTGCACGGTGCCGCCACCGTTCTCCTTCACTGCCCGCGCGAACCAGGCGGTCGAGTACCCGTAACCCGACCCCAACTCGAAGATCCGCCGGGCACCGATGGCCCGCGCCATCAGGTAGCAGAAGTAGCCAGCGGCTGGGCCGACGATCGGAAATTGCGTCTCCCGAGCGCGTGCCTCCATGGTTTGCATCTCAGCCGGCCGGGCCGGCACCAGGCCGTCGAGATAGACGTGCAAATATGACGGCAGCGGCTCCTCAGCCACGGGTTGATCCTCCGATCGCTGACAGCCGCATGTGCATGGGCTGCAACTCGCGGGTCAGCGGGTTCAGCACGAGCCCGAGCATCTCTAGCGTCACGATGCCCAGGAGTGCAGCGTCGCCCGGCTGCCCGAGGATCACGGGTGTGTGCCCCTCCCCGTGCGGCAGACGAATGTGGCACTCTGAGACCTGACGCTCGATGCCCGTACCGTCTGCAAGGGTGAACGTCTGTGAGCGTCGTGGGGTCAGCCCGATCGCTTGCCAGATGGAGTCGGGGAGCGACGTGTAGATCGCTCCGCTATCCACCAAGAGCCGCACGGTGGCGCTCCCCTGGGGTCCGGTGACCACACCTTCCACGACTGTGATGCCCAATGCTGCGTTCCTCCTCATGACAGATTGGCGCACAGCGTCGCCGAACACCCAACGACGGGCGCCTACTTGATCTGTCGGCCGCGATTGATACACTTACGATGCAAAGGAGCGAATTCCTATGGAGATCTTCCGTCCCGAAGAGGTACCCGCCGAAGAACCCGAGTCGATGCCCGGTGTGAAAATCCGGTGGGTCATCGACAAGAAGCGTGGCGCCGAGAACTTCGCCATGCGTGTCTTCGAAGTCGACCCGGGCGCCTCGACCCCGCTGCACAACCACTGGTACGAGCAGGAGATGTACCTGCTCGACGGCGAGGGGATCATGGTCGGTGAAGCGGGCGAGCGGTCGCTCGCCCCGGGCGTCGTGATGTGGGTCCCGCCGTACGAGCGGCACCAGATCAAGAACACCGGCAGCCAGCCGCTTCGCTTCATCTGCTGCGTTCCCCAGAAGAAGTCGTAGCGCCGCCATCCTCCGACGGCGCTACCGTCATCTTCGCCCGCTGCAGCGCAGCTTCCGCCTCTCTGACCTCTTTCGCTGACGGCCACCAGCGGCCATAGCGCACGCGCTCGTAGGCCCAGGTCAGCGTCTTCACTTCCCCCGTCGCGTCCGGCAGCACACCGCGCAGGCGTGCATCGTGCTCCCGCGGCGTCGCCCAGGCCGGCCGGGCGGCGCCCAGGGCCGCGCCGAGCCGCAGGAGCTCACGGTAGATGCGCCGGATGGCCGCCGCTTCCGGAACCGCCCGTTCACCGATGGTCCGGCGCCGACGGCGCAGGCTCAACAGCGGCCGGAGCAGCCCGGCTAGCATCTCGCGGGCCGACCAGACGGACTCGCGCTCGTCGTCGTCCTTCTTTTTCTCGCGGCGGCGCAGGACCACGATCGTCACGGCCATGCCGATGATCACCAGCGCGAGCAGCCCCAACAGCATCCCCCACCTGGCGCCTTCGACGACCTGGGGGTTCATCTCGATCTCGCGCAGGCGCCGCAGCAGGTCGTCGAAGAACGCGGGCGACTGCCCGGGCATGACCACATCACGCCGTGGAATGCGCGAGAGCACGGCGATCACGACGCGCACGATGATGCTCGCGATGAAGAACAGCACGACAAACACCAGTTCGAGGAGCGGCAGCAGCGGCCGCAGCGCCATCCCCAGATACCGCGAGACATCCGCGGCCGCCAGGCCGGCCATGGTGCTGGCGGTGAACAGGATCACCCCGACGACGCCGATCACCAGCAGCAGCCACACGCGGCCGGGCACCTGGGCACGATCATCGGGACGGGCGCGATCCCAGATGGTCGCCAACCGCGCCAGCGCCAGGGCTGACAGCCCCAGGAAGAAGAACGCCAGCATCGAGCCCGGCAGCTCTCCCCCGCCCGCCGCGAATCCCTGCGTGTCGCTGTAGATGGCCGCGGCCACCAGGTAGAGCACCACCATCGCCACACCGGTCTTGTACGCCTGCTCGACCTCGATCGCACCCACGTCCCGGATCCCGAGCACCAGCCCGCGCCACCACAGGAGGGTCGCGGCAAAGGCGGCGGCCACGGGTTGAGGCACCTCGGGCAGAACGTCGTGGGTGGCGCGCAGCAGGGCACCCATCCACGATGGATGCCAGAGGGGCACGCCGGGATAGTACTGCTGGTGAATCGCCGCCAGGCCCACGAGCATCCCCGCGCCCACCAGCAGCAGCCGCGCGCGCCGCAGCGGCCCGGCGCGGCCCACCACCGGGCGGGCCAGTACCTGTGCCCCGACCAAGAGCGCGAGCGCCCACCCTGGCCGTAGGAGAGGCTCGGTCGCGCCGTACAGCCCTCCACCGATCACGACGATCCAGGGATACAGCCAGCAGAACTCCATCGTCGCCCGGATCACCGGCAGCACGCGCTGCACGGTGTCCCAGACGTCCATGGGCGCGGCTGCGACGGCCGGCGCGGGATGCTCAGACGAGGTGGATCTCGTCCATCGCACGCCAGCCCACCTCCCCTCGCACGCGAAAGACCGGCACGTTGAGCGTCGGGGCTTCCACCCGATCGCCGATGAGCACGACCACCACGGTGTGACCGGCCGCGCGCAGGCGCTCGATCCCCACCCGCAGCGGCGGATCATTCACGGCGGTGACCACCACGGCCGTGGTCCCCCACGGCAGGCCACTCGCCTCCAGGTACATCAGGTCGCCGAGCGGCATGACCGGGGTCGGAAACACCTTGGCCAGCGCCTCGAGCATCTCCGTCAGGTGGGCCGCGCCGAGCGCCGGTGCGATCCGTACACGACGCAGGCCCTCAGGCAGGTACCCGTTGGCAATCAGTCCGACCGGATGCCCCTCCTCATCGGCCCACGTCGCAAACGACGCCGCCACCATGATGTTCAACTCGAGCAGCGGGCGCACAAACCCCCGGTACTCGGCATACTCGCCGAGCGTGTCCATGTTGAGGAACAGCACGAGGCGGTGGGTCGTCGTCGGCTCATACACCCGTGTCTGGAGCCGCCCCACGCGGGCGGTCGCCTTCCAGTACACCCGGCGAAGCGGATCGGTGGACTGATAATCCCGGACGCCGACCGTCTGCGTCGGGTCCTCCAGCAGCGGCCGCGGCGAGCGCGCGTCACCGAGTGGGTGCAGCGAGGGGATGCCCAGGGCTTCCAGCGGAACGACCCGGGGGTAGACGATGAGGTGGTCGGTGCTGGCGATATCGCGGCCGTGCGAGGTGATGCCGAAGAGATCACCCGAGCGCAGCCGCGCCGGCCCAAGCGCGAAGTATCCCCGGGCCAGGCAGGTGATGGTCACCCGCCGACGGATGCGTTCGTACCAACGCATCGAGAACAGGTGCACCAGGTGCTGGCGGCGCTGCCGCACGCTCGGGATGACGCGGCCGCGGCGCGGGAGCACATCCTCGGGCAGTTCGTCGGTGACCTCGAGCCAGGACAGGGGCAAGAACTTGCGGTTGGTGAGCTCGAGTGTCAGCGTGATGTCCTCACCGTAGAACGCGCGTCGCGGCGTGAAGGTGCGGCGGAACTCGACACGATCGAGGCAGTAGCGATGCGAGAGGTACGAGGTCCCGGCGCCGAGCAGCAGGACCGCGCCGACGAGGAACGGGCCGCCCCCGTGCACGGCCAGGCCAAGGACGAGCAGCAGGATCCCGACAACCAGCCAGCCTTGCGAGAACATCGTAGTCCGACGCGGTTGGCCCTCAACCCCACAGGGCCGGTTTGGTCACCATCAGGAACACGATCACCACGACGAGCACGGCCAGCATGACCCCCAGTCGCAGGCCGCGGCGCGCGAGCCGCTGATACTCGGGCGCCTCCGGCCCCCCACTCTCCAGCACGGCGATCTGCTGCCGCAGGACCGGGGTGTAGCCCCGTAGGCCGACGACCAGGACGACCAGGTAGAGCACGAGGCTGGTGAGGATCCAGGGCGTCGTCGGAGAGATCCTCCGCACGTAGAGCATGGCGAAGCCCGTGATCAACAGGAGCGCGTACGAAGGGTTGGCAATGCGATCGTCGAGGATCTTGACGCCGCGCAACGCGAACGCGAGCTGCCGCGGCTCGCGGGCCGCCCGCCCGATCCAGACCCCGTAGGTCAGGTTCGAGCCGACCGCGGCGATGGTCAGCAGCACATGCAAGAACTTCAAGACATCATACATGGTCATCATCTAGGGGCGGGCGTCGCGCTCCACCGGCGCGGGCACGGTGCGCAGGACCTCGTCCGCGATCTCGGCGGCCGTCCGATCGCGCAGCCGCGCGCCGCTGCTGATCACCAGGCGGTGTCCCAGCACCGCCGGTGCCATCGTCTTGATGTCGTCGGGCAGGACAAAGGTCTGCTCGTGGATGGCGGCGAGGGCCTGCGCCGTGCGGGCCAGGTGCAGGGTCCCGCGCGGGCTCAGGCCGAGCTCGATCTCGGGGTGGGAACGCGTCGCCCGGGCGATCGCAATGACATAGGCTTCGATGGCGGGGCTGACGTGGACGGCCCGGACCGCCGCCTGCATCGCCAGCACTTCGGCCGGCGACGTCACGGGCTCGAGGTTGGTCAACGGTTGGCCCACCTTGTAGCGCCGCACCATCTCTTGCTCATCGCCTGCTGAAGGATAGCCCAGGACCAGCCGGATCAGAAACCGATCCAGCTGCGCCTCGGGCAGGGGAAATGTGCCCTGCAGCTCCACAGGGTTCTGCGTGGCCATCACGACGAACGGCCTCGGCAACGCCCGCGACTCGCCCTCCACGGTCACCTGGCGCTCCTCCATGCTCTCGAGCAGCGCGGACTGCGTCCGCGGCGTGGCCCGGTTGATCTCGTCGGCCAGGACGATCTGCGCAAACACCGGGCCCGGTCGGAAGTCGAACGTCTGCGTCTTCTGGTTGAAGTACTCGAGGCCGGTGATGTCCGACGGCAGCAGGTCCGGCGTGCACTGGATCCGCCGGAAGGTGCAGCCCAGGGACCGGGCCAGCGCCTTGGCCAGCATGGTCTTCCCAATGCCGGGCACGTCCTCGATGAGGATGTGGCCCTCGCACAGGACGGCCACCAGCGCCTGCTCGATGACCGCGGTCTTTCCCACGATCACCTGCTCGACGTTCGCGCACAGGCGCCGGGCCATCGACGCGACCGTCGTCGCCACGTCCATGCGAGCGGGCTTCGGCACCCTCGGCGGCCGCCCCTCCCCTGTGTCTACGGAATGGCCCGCGGGGGCAGGAGCCCTGTGGCAGGATTGCGTGGATTTCCATGGCGATAACCGGACCCTCAGCCCAGCGGCCTGATCTGGCGGCAGACGATACGCGCAGCCGCGCGCTCCTCGACGCCATCCCCGACCTCGTCCTGCGGGTGCGTCGGGACGGCACCATCGTGGACTACAAGGCCGACCGCGAGATCGATTTCGCCCTCCCGCCCAGCCTGCTCAAGGGGAAGACGTTGCACGAGGTGCTGCCCAACATGGCGGAACCGTCGATGCAGTGCATTGAAAGAGCGCTGCGGACGGGCAAGGTTCAGGTGCAGGAGTATCAGACCCTCGTCGGCGGCGGGCTGCGCGACCGGGAGGCACGGGTCGTCGCCAGCGGGTCGGATGAGGTGGTCGCGATTATCCGCGACGTCACCGAGCAGCGTGAAGCGCAGCGCATGAAAGACCACTTCGTGTCCATGGTCAGTCATGAACTCCGGACCCCGCTCACCGCGATCCACGGAGCCTTGGCCCTCCTCACCGAGGGGGTGCTCGGCGAGATCCCCGAACGGGCACATCAGATGCTCGGCATCGCCACCGCGAACACGGAGCGCCTGATCCGCCTGACAAACGACATCATTGACGTCCAGCGTATCCGGCTCGGTAAGTTTGAGATCGTGAAGGGCGCCTGCAATACGGCGGATCTGCTGGCACACGCCGTGGATGCGATGCGCCCGTTGGCCGAGCGGGCAGGGGTGACGCTGGACTCCGCGCCACAAGCGGTTCCGCTGGTCGCTGATGACGATCGGATCGTGCAGGTCTTCGTGAACCTCCTGGGCAACGCGATCCGCTACTCGCCGCCCGGCGCGGCGGTGAGCGCCACCGCCGTCCCGCGTGGTGACCGCATCGTCTTTCAAGTCAAGGACCGCGGCCCGGGGATTCCGGTCTACAATCTGGAGTCCATCTTCGAGGCGTTCCAGCAGGCCGACGCGCCCGACATACGCGCCAAGGGCGGGATCGGCCTGGGTCTCTACATCTGCCGGAGGATCGTCGAAGCCCACGGCGGCCGCATCTGGGCCGAGAGCGCGCCCGGCGAGGGGGCGACGTTCACCTTCACGCTCCCGACCGGCGAGGTGCTCCCGTCGGCGGTGGCGCAGCCACAGGCCTCGTAGCCCTGCTACTTCTCGCTCTCCGTCAGGCCCTTCACGAACCACCGCTGCATGAGGATCACCACCGCGACCGGCGGCAGCATCGCGAGCACCGATGTCGCCATGATGAGCTGCCAGTCGGTCTGCGCGTCGCCGACCCCGATCATCTTGGTGATGCCTATCACCACGGTGTTGAGCTCGCTCCTGGTCGTGATGAGGAGCGGCCAGAGGTACTGGTTCCACCCGTAAATGAACAGGATCACGAACAGGGCAGCGCTGCTGCTGGACAGCGGTATCAGGATACTCCAGAAGAATCGCATGGGCCCGGCCCCGTCGATCTTGGCTGCGTCCACCATCTCGTCGGGCACCGTGAGAAAGAATTGCCGGAAAATGAGCGTGGCGGTCGCGGAGGCAATGAGCGGGATGATCAAGCCCTGGTAGGTGTTGATCATGGCCAGGTCCGAGACGACCTTGTAGGTGGGGATAATCCGGACCTCCACGGGCAGCATCAGCGTGACAAAGATCATCCAGAAGAAGAACATGCGCAGCGGGAACGCAAAGAACGCCACGGCAAAGGCTGACAGGATCGAGATGACGATCTTCCCGGTGGCGATCGCCAGCGCCATGACCAGGCTGTTCAGCATCCACCTCCGCACGGGTGTCCCGCGGACCCGCTCGCCCTCGCCCGATGTCCAGGCCTGGGTGTAGTTCTTGATCGCGTGGGGCCCCGGCGTGAGCGGCAGCTCTCCGCGGGCGATCGTGCCGAGGTCGTGCGTCGAGCCGATGATCGCCATGTAGACCGGAAAGGCGAACGTCGCGACCCCGGCGATGAGCACCAGATGCGCCAGCCAGTGACTCCGCCCCGGGGTCACGCGCCGTGGCCACGCCCTGGGGATCCATCTCGGCCACACTCGCAGGACCCGCATCAGTAGTGCACCCGCCGCTCGACGTAGCGGAACTGGATGGCGGTCAGCATGATCACCACCAGCAGAAGAACGACGGACTGCGCCGAGGAACCACCCAGGTCGAGGTTGACGACGCCGTCGACGAACACCTTGTAGATCAGGGTCTCGGTTGATTTGCCTGGCCCGCCGCGTGTCAGTGAATGGATGACACCAAACGTGTCAAAGAACGCGTAGATCACATTGACCACCAGGAGGAAAAACGTCGTGGGTGACAACAGCGGGAAGACGATCCGCCAGAAGCGCTGCCGGCCGCCCGCGCCATCGACGGCCGCCGCCTCCAGCACCGACTTTGGTATCGACTGGAGGCCGGCGAGGAAGAAGATGAAATTGTAGCTGACCTGCTTCCACGCGGCCGCCAGGACGACCAGGATCATCGCATGCGTCCCATTGAGGGCGAAATCCCAATTATATCCCGTCCTGACCAGCAAGCGGCCTAGCATCCCGATCGCCGGATGGAAGATGAACAGCCACAGCGACGCGGCCACGGCCGGCGCCACCGCGTATGGCCACATGAGCAGCGCCTTGTAGATGGCGGCACCGCGAATCTCCTGGTCCGCGGTCACGGCCAAGAGGAGGCCGGACAGCATGGCGAGGCCGATCACCGCGCCGGAGAAAAAGAACGTGACGCCCAGCGCGCCGCGGTAGGACGGATCACCGAGCACGTGTGTGAAGTTCTCGAACCAGACATACTCGGTCCGCAGTCCGAAGGGATCCTGCCGGAGCAGCGACCAATAGATGGCCTGGCCCGCGGGCCAGAAGAAAAAGACGAGGGTGATGGCGAGCTGTGGAGCCACGAGGACGTAGGGCAGCAGCTTGTTATCAAAGATCGCGCGTCGGGTCATGGGGCGTGCGCGCCACCGCCGTCAAGACCGGCGAGCCCGGCGCCGCTGGTCATGCGGCGACACCGGGCTCACCGTGACGAGCGTGCCGTATCCGCTACTGAATCACAGCCGTCTTCTCAAACCGGCGCAGGATGTCGTTCCCGCGCCGGACGGAGGCGTCCATGGCCTGCTTGGCCGTCTGCTGCCCTTGGAACGCCTTCTCCCACTCCTCGTAGATCACGACGCGGATCTCGGGCATGTTGCCCAGACGTAGCCCCCGCGAGTTCTTGCTCGGCAGGGTCCGGGTCAGCTGCTTGTAGGGAATGTCGGCGCCCGGGTTCTGCTCGTAATAGCCCATCGACTGGACCTGCTGGATGGCCGGGAAGGTGATCGGCAGGAAGCCGGTCTCGATGTGCCACTTGGCCGCGACCTCGGGCCGTCCGAGGAACTTGAAGAACTCGGCTACCGCGCGATATTCCTCCTTGGTGCGCCGCGGCGAGGTCATGACCCAGAACGAGGCGCCGCCGATGATGGAGTTTCTGGGCGCGCCCTTCACGTCTTCGTAGTAGGGCAGGTACGCGGTGCCCCACTGGAACTTCGCCTCGCGGATGATGCGTCCGCGGAGTCCCGACGAGCCGTGGAGGATCGCGCACTCCCCCGACCCGATGAGCGCGTCCCCGGCCGAGTCGCGCCCGCCGTACTTGAAGGTCCCTTCCTTCAGCATGTCCATCAGCAACTGCACGTGCCGGACGTGCAGCGGGCTGTTGATGGTCAACTCGGTATCGAAGCCCTCAAAGCCATTGCTCTTGGTGGCCAGCGGCACGTCGTGGATCGCGCTGAAGTTCTCGACCTGGGTCCAGGTGGGCCAGGCGAAGCTGAACCCGCAGGGAGCCGCGTTGGTCTGGCGGATCTTCTGCGCGGCCGCACGCAGTTCGTTCCAGGTCGCCGGCGCCTGCTCCGGATTCAGCCCGGCGCGCCGGAAGGCATCCTTGTTCCAGAACATGACGGTCGTCGAAGAGTTGAACGGCATCGAGATCATCTTGCCGTCTGCCGTGCTGTAGTATCCGCGGACCGCCGGGAGGTAGATGCTCGGATCGAACGGCACCCCGGCTTCCTTCATGAGCTCGTAGACCGGCTTGATGGCGCCCTTGGCCGCCATCATCGTCGCGGTGCCCACCTCGAACATCTGGACGATGTGCGGCGCGTTACCTGCGCGGAACGCGGCGATGGCCGCCACCATCGTCTCCGTATACTGCCCCTTGAACGCAGCGTTGACGCGGTACTGGCTCTGCGAGTTGTTGAATTCGGCCGCGAAGCTCTCGAGGAGAGGGCCCGACGGCGGATTCAGGCCGTGCCAGAATTCGATGGTGACGCGCTGACCTGGCGCCTGCGCTATCAGCGACGAAGCGGGGGCCTGGCCGGCGCCCTGGCCAGGTGTGAAGACGGCGGCGATCACGAGGATCGCGGCCGCGGCGGTCAAGACTTTGGTGTTCATCGGAACCCTCCCAGAACGTGCGCCGGTACACCCTGGGAATACTCCGGCGCGGCACGCGGCTCCTCTCCCGCGAGCCCGCGGCCGCCCGGGGAGGCCCACGTGAGACCTGGCGCGAATCAAGAGCGTCGAACCCGCCTGAGGCTTCGAGGGAGCCAGCATGAACCGTGAGTATCACCACTGGGTCAGCCAGAATCTCGGCCGCTCGATGGAGACCCTGGTCTTCGGGCAGGGTGGCGCGCCGGTGCTGGTCTTCCCCACCACCATGGGCCGGTTCTTTCAGTACGAGGACTTTGGGATGGTCGCCGCCCTCGAGACCAAGCTCGACCAGGGCCTGATCCAGCTGTTCTGTCCCGACAGCGTCGACGCCGAATCCTGGTACAACAAGGCGGTTCCACCGCGCCAGCGCGTGCTGCGGCACCTCGACTACGAGCGCTACCTCACCCAGGAGTATCTCCCGTTCATTCGCCGGCACAACCCGGGCCCGCTTCTGGTCACCGGCACGTCGTTTGGTGCCTACCATGCCGTCAATTTTGCCCTGCGCCACCCGACCCTGGTGACCAAGCTCGTGGCCCTCTCGGGCCGGTACGACGTCAAGACCTTCATGGACGGGTACTATGACGACGACGTCTACTACAACTGTCCGGTCGACTTTCTCCCCAACCTGACGGATGAGACCTACCTGGGGCCGATGCGCCACATGCGCATCATCCTGCTCTGCGGAGAACATGACATCGCCCTGGCCTCCACGCGTCTGATCTCGGAGGCCCTGACAACGAAAGACGTGCCCAACGAGCTGGCGATCTGGTGGGGCCATACGCACGACTGGCCACTCTGGCGAGAGGCCATTCCGCACTATTTGTAGCCTGGCGACGCGGGAGTCGACACATGAATGGTTCGCCGAAGATCGGGCTGCTGGTGGGGCGGGAGGAGTCGTTTCCGGCGGCCTTCATCGAGGAGGTCAACCGCCGTGCCCTCGAGGGAATCACCGCCGAGCTCTGCTCGCTGGGCGGGACACGGCTCGATGATCCCCGCCAGTACGCGGTCTTGATCGACCGGATCTCGCACGAGGTCCCCTACTATCGCGGCTACCTGAAGTACGCGGCGCTGGTGGGCACGGCCGTGATCAACAACCCGTTCTGGTGGTCGGCCGACGAGAAGTTCTTTGGCACGGCCCTGGTGGCGCGTCTGGGCATCGCGGTGCCGCGGACGGTGCTGCTACCAAACAAGGCCTACATCGAGGACATCACGCCCGCCTCACTGCGCAATCTGCGGTACCCGATCCCCTGGCAGCAGCACGTCGAGTACGTCGGCCTCCCCGCGATCCTCAAGCCCAACATCGGCGGCGGGTTCAAGCAGGTCTTCAAGGTCCATACTCTTGAGGAGCTCTGGCGCTGCTACGACGAAACCGGTCAGCAGACGATGATCCTGCAAGAGTACATCGACTTCGACCACTACGTGCGGTGCATCTGCATCGGCCGCCGGGAGATCATGCCGATCCGGTGGGACCCGCGTCTGTTCTGGACCGAGCGGTACATCGTGGACCACCATCACCTCACACCCGAGCTGGGCGCCCGGGTGGTGCACGATGCCCGCCTGATCTGCGAGGCGCTGGGCTTTGATATGAACACGGTGGAGTTCGCCATCCGGGACGGGGTCCCGTACGCGATCGACTTCCTCAACCCCGCGCCGGACTTCGAGCGCGCGCGCATCCGCGACGTCTACTTCCAGTGGGTCGTGGAGAAGATGGCCGACCTGGCGATCAGTTACGCGCGCGGCGCGGAGCGCCCGCCGGGCCGGCAGCGCTGGGACAGCTTCCTACGCGAGGTCGGCACCGACGCCTAACGCGACGCGGCCGCGTACTGCATGGCGGCGCGGAGCGCCTCCCGGGTGAGGCTGCGCCCAAACGGCCCGTCGGGATGCCCAAACGTCCACACGTGCATCATCTCCGTGGCCCCTTGCTCGTTGTGATGGTGCCACTCCGCGATCGGGCCGCCGGGTTGCGGTCCCTGTCCCCGCGGCGCGATGAAGAACGCGCCCAGCAGCACGGTGCGACCGTCCTGGAGCTTAAGGTAGACCAACCCCTCAGGCCGGGCGGCATTGAGGACGGCGCCGTCACGGACGTAGGCACGGTTGCGGAAATGGGCGGGCCCCCAGTTCCCGAACCGGAAGGCCTTCCCCTGATACCCTTCGGCCAGCGCCGCGTCAACCCGCGCGAATCGGGCGATCCCGGCCCTGACCTCCTCGAACAACCTGGCCGCGTTCGCCTGCTGCTCGATGGTCGCCGGCGCAGCGGGTGCGGCTGGCCGCTGGTGCATGTGACTGTCCTGGCCCCGTGCCGTTGGCACGAAGATCGTCAGGCCACCGATGGTCAGCAACACCCCGGAGAGCAGTACGGCACGCCTGAGGACTCTCGGTCTGAATCGCACGGCGTACACCCCTTTCCGACTAATGCCGGTGTTGCGTTGCGTACTGTGCGGCGGCACGCAGCGCGGCCGGCGTGAGCTCATGAGCAAACGGCCCGTCGGGATGGTCGAAGAGCCACACGTGCATCATCTCGATGGCCGCACCGACGAAGAACGATCCCGCCGGGCACTGCCCCGACGCCGTCGCCAGCGCCACCGCCCCGGTGGCGGTCACACACAGATTGTCATGGACGTGCCAGTCCGTCAGCGGTCCGGCTGGACGAGGCCCCAGGCCCTTGGGCGCCACAAACATTGATCCCAACAGCACGGTCTTGCCGTCCTGCATCTTAATGTATACCAGCGCCCGCGGCCGCGCCGGGTCGAGGTACTGACCGTTGCGGCCGTACGCGTTATTCGCGTAGTGCGCCGGGCCCCACCCGCCAAACCGAAACGGCGTGGACCGCCGATACCCCTCGGCTTCCGCGACGCTGATCTCGTGGAACCTGGTGATGCCGGCCTTCACGTCTTCGAGCAACCTGGCCGCCGCGGCCCGCTGCTCGGGGGTGGCGGCCGTCGGGGGGAGCGTCCCGTGTCCGTGACCGTGACTCGGCTGCCCGACGGCCGCCGAGGGGTTCACCCAGAGGCCCGCCAGCAGAATCATCGTCAGCATTGCGCGGTGATGCATCATGCCATACTCACTCCTTCCCTGCCTGCTTGAACGGTCTGGCCCTACGCCGGGTTTAGCCGACCGGAGGAGTCGGCTGCCCGGGCACCTAAGATCGCCAGGAGGCCGTGGCTCCCTTACACCGGACAGCCGACGGAATTAGCATCGCGCTGATCGCGATCATGGTAGTGCTCGCGGCGGCCACCTGGTCGGCGGCGCCCGATCGTCTACCCGTCCACTGGGGCCCCGGTGGGCAACCCGATCGTTACGGCGGCAAGGTGGAAGGCCTGCTGGCCGCTCCACTGGCCGCGGCCGCCCTCTACCTGCTGCTGCTCTATCTCCCGCGCCTCGACCCCCTGCGGCGCAACTATGCCCAGTTTGCGGTCCCCTACGCCTGGGTGCGGACCATGACCGTCGCGTTTGCTTTCGGCGTCTACGTCCTGCTTGTGCTCTGGGCGCGCGGCGTGCGGGTGCCCGTCGGGGTAGTGGTCCCCATCCTGATTGGCCTGCTGTTCGTGGGGTTGGGCGTCGCCATGACGCAGTTTCAACCAAACTGGTTCGCCGGCATTCGCACGCCCTGGACACTCTCCAGCCAGGCCGCGTGGACGAGAACGCATCAGGCCGGCGGTCCACTGTTTGCCGCCATTGGGGTCATCGCCGTGCTCGGGGGTCTGACCCGCTGGGTCTGGACACTCCCCACGGTCGTCGGGCTCACGCTGGTGTGGGCGGTGTTCGTCGTCGCGTACTCGTACGTCGTCTGGCGAAGCGAACGGTCGCGGTCTTAGGGCACGGACCGGGAGAGCGCCTCCAGCCGCTCGAAGAAGTCCGGGAAGGTCTTCGTCACACACCCAGGATCCGCGATGGCGATCCCGGGCGCACGCAGCCCGGCGACGGCAAACGCCATCGCGATGCGGTGATCGTCGTACGTCTCCACGACTGCCGGCCGCACCGGCCGGGGCACGACCACGAGTCCGTCATCGAGCATCTCGACCTCCTGACCGAGGCGCCGCAGCTCAGCGGCGGTCGCGGCGAGACGGTCGGATTCCTGATGGCGGATGTGCGCCACGCCGCGGATGCGCGTGGGCCCCTCGGCAAACGGCGCGATGGCGGCCAGTGTCATGGTCTGGTCGCTCATCGCGTTCAGGTCCGCGTCGACGGCTAGGAGACGCGTCGGCCCCTGCACACCGATGGCGTCGTCACCACGCTCCACCGCGCAGCCCATGCGCTCCAGCACGTCAATGAAACGCGCGTCGCCCTGCACCGACCGCGCCGACAGGCGCGGTACCTTCACGCGTCCCCCGGTGATGGCGGCGGCGGCCAGAAAGTAGGCGGCGCTGCTGGCGTCGGGTTCGACGGCGTAGGCGCGCGCGCGATACCGCTGCCCGGCCCGCACCCGGAAGCGGTTGAGGCCCCCTTCCACGGAGCGCTCGGTGGGGAGATCAACTGTCACGCCGAACGCGGCCATGACCGCCAGGGTCATCGCGACGTACGGCGCCGCGGTCAGCCGGCCTTCCACGACGATCTCGATGTCGCCTGCCGCGTACGGCGCCACCATCAACAGCGCGGAGACGAACTGGCTGCTGACCTCTCCACGCACCACCGTCCGGCCGCCACGCAGCCCGCCGGCGGCCACGACCAGCGGGAGCGTTCTGCCGGGCGCGCGGATCGACACGCCCAGCATGGCGAGCGCATCCAGGAGATCCTGCATCGGCCGCTCCCGCATACGCGCGTCGCCATCGATGCGATACTCACCACGTCCGAGCGCGACCAGGGCGGTCAGAAAGCGCGCGGCCGTACCCGCGCCCCCGACGAACACATCCGCAGACGCCACGGGGATCGTCC
>Ga0209341_10003186_pt1 | contig 15390 bp, 8 predicted proteins | sample RifCSP13_2_FD_184020 | JGI IMG/M metagenome (GOLD analysis project Ga0209341, IMG submission 184020) | Soil microbial communities from Rifle, Colorado - Rifle CSP2_sed 13_2 (SPAdes) (version 2) | ecosystem: Environmental > Terrestrial > Deep subsurface > Rock core/Sediment | place: Rifle...
CGCCCGCACCATGCGGTCCGCACCGAGGTCGGAGAGCCGGAAGCCCGACGCGGTGTCGCCGTCCGCGTCGAGGAAGAAGTACACGCCGTCCAGGCCCGTCGCGTCCCCGAACATCGTCCCGCGGACCTCGGCCGCGAGGGAGACGGTTCCCTCGCGCACGGCGTGCCCGTAGCGGGTGAGGGAGGTGTCCCCTGTGGCCCCGTCCACCGCGTCGACGTAGAGGGGGACCCCCAACGAATCCCAGTCCGCGGGGCTCCCGTCGACCTGGATGTTCGTGAGGGCCAGTTCCCCGGGGCTCAGGAGGATGAGGAGAGTGGGCATGCCGACGACGAGGACCACGGCGAGGGCCAGGCCGGTGCGCAGGTCCCGCCGAGAGATCACCCCTGCGTGGTTCAGGCGAAGCGGGGGGCGCCGGCGGAGCCCGTTCACGTATCCCGAACCGTTCACGAACCCCGCCCCGTTGACGAGGCCGGATCCGTTCACGAACCCGGAGCCGTTGACGCGACCCGCGCCGTTCACGAGGCCGCTGCGGCCGGACACGCCGCCGCGGGAGCGCCAGGGAATCTCCGCACGGATCCCGTTCACGCGGCCCGGGGCCCGTGGCGCGGGCCGGTCGTCGGGGTTCCTTCCGCGGGGTGCCCACGATGCCATGCGTGTTCCTCGAACGTGCGAGCGAGCGTTCGGCCTGCCGAATGGGAACGCGAAGTGTCGTGCGCGTGCCACGACCTCTCGTTTCCCCCTTAGGAGGCCTGCGCGAACGCACCTGCCTAGGGGGTTAATAAAGTTATGGGGCCGGGTATCTGGAGTCTAGGGCTCCGGGCGCACGGCCTCGCACAAGAGGTTCAGGGCGCTTCGTGCCAAAGGCCGCGTCTCTTCAGCTCCTCCACGACGAGGCGGTATTCCACCGGCCGACCGCACCGCGGGCAAAAGAGGCTCCCGTGGGCGTCCCTGACCGGGTCCGGCCCCGCCCAGCCACAGAACCGGCACACGCCGTCGTCGGCGCGCTCGCTCAGAAGAAGTCCTCCAAGGTCTGCTTCCGCGTGGATCGGCGCGGAGGTTCCTCGGCCGGAACCTCCGCGCTGCCGAAGTCCTCGCGCTCGAAGCCTCCTCGGTCCAGGGTCACCTGCTTCGGGGCGAGCGCCCCCGCGACGAGCGCCTTCTCGTCCCACCCGTACACCTCGGTGATGTAGCCCAGCGTCTGGGCGAGCCGCCGGGCGTAGTACTCCCAGTCCGGCTCGGCGGTGAACGGCCGGCCGGAGACGAAGGGTTCGACCTCCTGCGGGGTCTTGCGCCCGTCCGTCACGATCCAGGACACCTTCATCCCCGGGACGACCTCGTAGCCAAGGTCCTTGAGCTTCTTGAACGCCCGGAGGTTCGTCATCGCCCCCGGGTTCACGTAGAGCCCCTCCTCCTTCACGGTCCGGGAGATCACGAGGGCCTCGGTAGGGTCGCCGTTCGCGAGCCCCTCCGGGACAATCCCCCCCTTCACCTCCTGGACGATGGATTTGGCCCGCTCCACGGCCTCCTCGGTGTTTCCGTTGAGGACGAGGTCGAAGAGCTCGCGCTGTGCGGCGGACTGCAGCTCGAAGGCGTCGGTGCGCCGGATCTCGTAGCCGCGGACGACGAACTCCTCGCGCGGCCAGACGACCTTCCCCGCGTACCGCTTCTTCTTCCCATGCGTGAAGAAGGTCCGCATGACCTTCTCGAACTCCATCTGGATGCTCCCGCTGGAGAACCGCTCCGCTAGGCGTTTCCCCAGCTCCACCGTCGCCGTGAGATCCGGCTGCGGGGACTGCCAGAAGCACGAGTCCGTGTCCGCGTAGAGCACGCGGATCCCCTCGGACTCCAGCTGGGTGATCACGGCCTTGATGTTCTCGCGGGCGAACGCGGTGATGCTCGCCCCGATCTTCGGGTCCGTGAAGCGGTAGAAGGAGGAGGCGAGGACTCCGTAGAAGGCGTTCATGAGGACCTTCACCGCGTTCTGCAGGCCGTCGTAGTAGGCGCTCCGTGCGGGGTCCTCCAGCGCCCTGCGACGGACCTCCCCCCGCTCCCGCATGAGGTCCTGGAGGATGCGCGGGAGGAGGCCAGGTCGCTGCTCCTTGGACAGGAAGCGCACGCCGATGGGGCTGACCGTCGTCCCCTCGTCGGAGAGCGTGGTGAAGCAGATGTTCTTCTCGATGATGATGGAGGGGTACTGAGAGCGGAAGTCGAGGACGGCCACCCACTCGTAGAGCCCCGCCTCCATGCTGTGGACGTACCCCCCTTCGATGCTCTCGGACCCTCCCTTTGTCCGCATCATGGGGACGCCGACCTTCGCTCGGTCAGCCTGCCGGATCAGGATGGAGTCAATCAGGTTCGAGGTGCGTCCCCCGGTGACCACGTCATCCAGAGGGAGCTTGGACACCGTGGACATGTCCATGGCTTTCTCCAGCTTCTTGATCTTCACGAGGATCCTCAGGGCGAGTTCCGCGTCTTGGATGCAGTACCGCTTCACCTGTTCGGGGTCCCGTTCCCATTCCTCGTCGATGCGGGCGCGGTCCACATCCAACTTCCCCTCGTTCAGGAGCTGCTTCGCGACGTAGTCCAGCGTCTCCTGCTTCGGGTGAAGTTCCATCTTCGCGCTCCACCAGGCGTCTGCCACGACGCGTCCGTCGAGTCGCCAGAACTGCTCGTAGATGTGGATGGGCCGCGATCGGTCTCGTCCAATCCCGAGCTGGGGAATCCCGTGTGCCTTCGCCCGCCTCTCCAACAGGGGGAGGTCGTAGTTGTCGATGTTGTAGCCCGTGAGGACATCCGGGTCCTCCTTCAGCACGGTGTCGATGAACCGTTGGAGGAGGTCCTTCTCGGGTCCGTCCAAGACCTCGGAGCGAATTGGTCCGCCCTCCGAAACGGAGATGGAGATGCAGAAGATGTGATTGTCTCGGATGCTGTTCTCGACATCGAAGGAGAGGATCTTCAGGGCTGGGTTGAAAGGTTCGCAGGTCTCGAATCCCGACGCCTCGACGTAGAGGTCGGTGGCGTAGTTCGCGTGGGCGTCCACCGCCTTCCCGTGGATCCGGACGCAGGAGGCGACATCGTGATCATAGAGGAAGCGATGAGCGAAGGGGATGTCCGCGGCGAGGACCTCGCAGCCGTAGGACTTCGCGCGGTTGCGGTAGTCGGGGGTTTCCCACGGGTGTTGCAGGGTGACCTTCACGCACCGCGTCTCCTTCGCGCCGACGAGGAGGGTGACGTCCTCCATCCCGATCACCCCGGAGTCGCGGGAGAACGCGCCCTTCAGGGATTGCGGGGGGTTCACCGCGAAGAAGTAGGGCTTGAACCCACGGTACTCCGCGGCCAAGGACTTCCCCTCCCGCGTCCGGCCGTAGAGCTGGAGGACGGGCTCCTGCTGCGGGCCGTCCCGGCGGTAGCTCACTGAGATGAGGCGGATGTCCCAGCCTTCCATGCTCAGGCCCTCGCCACGATCTTCATCACGTCCCCGTCGCGGAGCTCGTGGGCGTGCCCCACGACCAGCTTCGTCCGTGCGTCGATCGCCCTAATGAAGTTCTGCCCCAGGTCGGTGTGCACCTTGAACGCGAGGTCGCGGGCCGTGGCCCCGCGGGGCACGAGGAAGGCGTCCGGGAGGATGTTCCCCTCCTTGTCCGTCCAGTGGGTCTCGTCCTCGACGGGGTACACCGTGATCAGGTTCAGGCGCTGGAACGCGACCTCCTCCACGCACCGCTGCACGCCGGTGCCGCCGTGGGTCTCCAGGAACTCTCGGATCCGCTCCAGGGCGGCCTTTTGCGCCGCGGTGGGCTCGGCTCCCACGCGGTAGTCGAACTTCGAGGCCCCGGCCTCGTAGGTGATGAGGCCGGCCTTGGTGGCGCGCCGCAGCGCGAGCTCGTAGTCCCCGCAGCAGGGGATGACCGCGTAGTCCTTCAGGCCGGTCAGGCGCGCCAGCGTCTCCGGAGGGGCGATGTCCGCCTTGTTCGCCGCGATGAGCATTGGCTTCCCGCGCCGCTGGAGTTGGCCGGCCAGGCGAAGGAGGTCCTCGGGTGACCACCGCGTGGGGCGCGCGTCCAGGGCGGACCCCGCGATGGCCTGCTTCACTTGGGCGTCCGTGAGCCCGAGGCCCGTGAGCCGGTCATGCACGACGCGCTCGACGGGGACCTCCTCGAGCTCCGCCTGACGCGAGGCCTTCTCCCACCCGCGGAGGATTATCGCGCGGATCCAGTGGGCGATCTCCTCCTCGAGGAACGCGACGTCCTCCAGAGGGTCGTGGCTCCCCGGCGGGCAGGCATTCCCCTCGAAGTCCGTGCCCCCGCTCGCGTCAACGACGTGGATGAGCGCGCTCGCCTGCCGGAGGTCGTCGAGAAACTTGTTTCCGAGGCCGCGGCCCTCGTGGGCGCGCGGGACCAGGCCGGCGACGTCGAGAAGCTCCACGGGGACCAGCCGCACACTATTCTCGCAGAGGGAATTCTTCGGGGCGCAGGGCTTCCCCAGGTCAACGTGGGGGCACCGCGCGCGCAGGTAGGCCATGCCACGGTTCGGCTTGATTGTCGTGAAGGGGTAGTTCGCGATCTGGGCGGGCACGAGGGTCGCGGCGGAGAAGAAGGTGCTCTTCCCCACGTTCGGCTTCCCGACAATGCCGAGGTCCATCGCGGGAAGGGAAAGGAGGGCGCCGCCTATTAGGCTAGCAGTGGCGGCGACGCCGCAGGAACAGGGGGACGAGGAGGGCGGGCGCGAGCGCGACGAGGAGGTCGGTGAACTCGGGGACCGAGAGGGGCGCCGTGCAATCGTCGAAGTTCACGTCATCGCAGGCGCCGCCACCCGTGTCCGTGGGGTTGCGGTTCGTGTTCCCCTCGAGGCTGAGGTCCTCCGTCGCGTCGTCGGCCGCCGTGACCTTCGGCGTCGCCCCGAGCCCGGAGTAGTCGCTCTTCTCCAGGGCGAAGTCCACGCAGCCATTGCTGCCGGAGCAGGAGCCGACGACGCGCACGGAGCTCCCTACGTCGGAGTCCCCGATGCTCTCCGAGATGTCGCAACCCGGCGATCCGGTGCCCCACGACGAACCCCCCCAGGCGAAGGAGCACACTTCCCCAGATCCGACAGGGCGCTCCTCGATCACCCAGTCGTTGTCCCCGTCCGCGGTGAGGTCCAGGTACACCCACCAGGTGTTGTCCGTGAGGACGGGAGGCGACCCTTCCACAATCAGCCGGAAGTAGAGGTACTCCGTGGACTCTCCCGCCCGGACCTCGAGGATCTCCAGCGTGGTGTCCGAGACGCCCTCGTCGGGGTCGGTGGCGAGGGAGTTCCAGCTCGTGGGCCAGCTCGGCGGATCGCTCGCGGTGGGCTGCGGCGTCGTCCCTCCCCGCGTCCCGCCGCGCGTGCCGAAGGCCATCGTGGCGTCCACCGCGCCCTGCCAGTCCCGGAGGTCGATCACGACGAGGGCATCCGGTCCCACGGGGACTCCGAGGCGCAGCTCCACCTCGCTCCCGAAGGCGGCGACGGCCACGGGGACGGCCTGCTCGCCCCATCCGCCCGCGCCCCAAGAGTAGGCGCGGGAGGCCGTCGCCTTCCCTCCCCGACCGCGGACCTCGACACGCCAGTCCGGCTCGATCCCGTCGTACCGCGCGCCGGTGCCTCCCCCGGGGTCCACGTCGACGAGGACGAGGAGGCGGTCCTCCGCCGTGCGCCGGGCCGGGGGGCCCGCGGACTGGGCGGGTCCGCTCTGCCCCGTCGAAGGCGCGGTGCGCTGGTCCACCTGGGGGACCCGCCCGCCGCGCAGCGCCTCCCCGAGGACCTCCGCGTACACGAAGAACGCGCCACCCTCGTCGGAAGCCCCCTGTCCCTCGAGGTCGACGTCGGGGTTCGAGGGTGTGGCCCCGCCGGAGGGTGCGGTATCGTTGGCCCAGTCCGCGAAGAGCCCATCGACGCGTTTCGCCGTGGACGGGGAAATAAGGTACGCCGCGGCGACCCCGGCCTCCACAGTGACCGGAGCCGTCGCGGCGACGGACGCAACGCGCACCGTCACCACATCGCCGGGCTGGGCCCCTGTCGTCGAGGTGACGACCAGGTCCAGCGAGGCGGCGGGTGACCCTGAAGTGAGGAGGAGGGGCAGGCCCTGGACCTGCACACCCGCCGGGCCCAGGACGTCGAGGAGGACGTCATCCACGCGCGCCTCGGTACCCCCGGCGAGGCTGAGGGCGAGGCTGGCGAACTGCGTGCCGACGGTGACGACGGTGGTCTCCCGCGAGAGAGAGGCGCGGATCGCGGCGGGCGAATCGCCCACGGCCACCGCGGAGGCGGACCAGTCACCGTCGTTCCCTTCGACGAGGAACGCGACGAGGTAGTCCGGGGAGAGCGCCCCGACCGGTCCCAAGGGCACGTCGATCTCCAGGGATCGCCCGGCGACCGCGGAGCCCACGGGGCCGAGGGACATCCAGCCGGTCCAGTCCTCCGCGTCAGCCCCCTCGAAGTCGTGCAGGACGGATGACTCGACGGTCGAGTTCCCCCCGATGACGGCCACGCGGAAGTCGGCGCCAAGGCCCAAGATGCGGTATCCGGTGTCCGGATTCCCGTCCGCGTCGAGGAACGCGTACACTGTGTCCAGCCCGGTGGGGTCGGACAGGAGGCGGCCCTCGGCCTCGACCCAGAGGTAGAGGTGGCTGGCGACGCGGTGGACCGCAAAGGCGGAGAGGCTCAACGAGGGCTGGCTCGCGGCATGGACCGCCCGGAAGGGGACTACCCCTTGCGCGCTCCAGTCTCCGAAGCTGGCGTCGACGATGATCCCCGTCCCCGCTTCAAAGGGACCGAAGGCGAGGTTCGCCGTCGTGAACAGGAGGAGGAGCGAGGCCGCCACGGCGACGTAGCGGGGGAGGAGCTGGCGGACGGGAAGGCGCGCCTCGCGGACCGTGCTCCCGTTGATGAACCCGCGGTGGTCGAGGAGCCCGTTGATCCGCCCCTGGCCGTTCACGAGCCCGTTGACCTCGCCGAGCCCGCGGCGCATCGCCGTCGTTTCCGGGGCCTGAAGCTCCCTCGGGGCGTCCGGCGCGGGGGGAACCGGGACGGACAGGCTGCGCAGCTGGTCCTCTAGGGCGTCGATCGCCTTCGCGACCTCGGGCTCCTGGGGTGGGATCTCCGAAAGGGAGCTCCCGCAGGCGGGGCACACCGCGGCCCCGGAGAGCACCTCCCCGCCGCAGTGCGGGCAGGCGCGCTCATCGAGTTCGGCCAGCGCGGTGAGGGCCGCGTCCTCCTCGAGCGCCTTCTCCAGGAAATCCATGGGCGGCCGGAAGGACTCGAGGAGGTTCTGCGCCACCTCGGCGAGGCGGGCCGGGGGGCCGAGATCCGCGAGGAGCCGGAAGCGGAGCACCTGGGCCCGGCGGAGCCCTGGGGCGCGGTTGACGGCAACCTCGGCGCTCGCGAGGGCCTCCCTCGGATGTCCCTCCTCCTGGAGCGCCAGGCTGCGCGCGTACCAGAGGAGGGCGTCGTCGGTGCGTCCGAGAATCCGCCCGTTGAAGAACCCGGAGAGCCGGCCGATCCGGAGGCGCTCGATCTCCTCCCTCGTGCCCGCGGGCACCGGCTCGGCGGCGAAGGGAAGGCCGCAGTCGAGGCAGCGCTCGCGCCAGAGGGAGGTGGGGCAACCGCAGACTGGGCACTCGCACTCCTCCCGCGGGTCCGGGGCCTCGCGGGCGCCGGAGGGGAATTCGGGTGCGCGGATGGCCGCGGTTGCGATCTGAAACGCCCCCCTGCTTCCGACCCCCGGGATCCGCCCTAGGTCGTCGGGCGTCGCCGCCTTGACGCGGTCCACCGTGTCGAAACCGGCCGTGCAGAGCGCCTCGGCGTGCGCCCGGCGGATGCCCAGGGCGCGGACGAGGCGGTCCACGGACTCCGGGGGGTACTCCCCGAGGAGGCGCCGCTTTGCCCGGGGTTTGGGGACGGGGGGAAGGACTCCCATGATTTCCGCGCCGCACTCCGGACAGAGCGCGGCGTCAGAGGGCACGGACGCGCCGCACTGCGCGCACCTCCCCGCGCCGGCCGGCGAGAGGAAGGCGCTGAGCGGATACACCGAGTCACAGGCCTTGCAGACGAGGGCGACCTCCACGGAGGCGGTGCAGGTCGGGCACGGGGCGCTGTCCGGGATCTCGAGGAGGTCGGGCCGCTCGAAGGAGGCGCCGCACACGCCGCACTCTGTGAGGGCTTCGAGGGCGCCGCCGCACCTCGAGCAGGGGCGGACCTGCTCGCGGTCGAGGTTCAGGCCCTTCCCCCCAGTCGATCCGTCAGGGCCTGGGCCGACGGGAACGCGGGGCGGAGGGAGAGCGCGCGGGAGAGGCACACCCGTGCCCCCTCGCGGTCCCCGAACGCATTCAGCGCCTTCGCCTTGAAGTACCAGGCCTCGGCGGAGTCCGGCCGGAGGCGGAGGACGCGCGTGTAGCACTTCGCGGCCTCGCCAGCATCCCCCAGCTCCAGGAGCGCGGACCCTTTGTTCATCCAGGCGAGGCTGAACTCCTCGTCGCACTCGAGGGCGCGGTCGTAGCAGTGGACGGCCTCGGTCAGCTTCCCTGATCGGGCGAGGAGGACCCCTTTGTTCATCCAGGCGACCTCGCTGCGGGGGTTGAGGGTCACGGCGACCTCCAGGACCTCGAGGGCCCGCGGGGAGTTGCCCAGGCGGGCGAGGGCGAGGGCCTTTGTGACGTAGGCGGGCGCATAGGAGGGCCGGAGGCGGGTCGCGCGGTTCGCACACCGCAGGGCGCCCCTCGCCTCGCCAAGGATCTCGAGTGCCGCGGCCTTGTTGCACCAGGCGCTGGCGCTCCGGTCGTCCGCGTGGAGGGCCGCATCGAACGCGGCGAGGGCGCCGCGGGCGTCCCCCCGGCGGAGGAGGTCGGTTCCGCGGACGAGCTCGCGCCGGGCGCGTGCGGTCCGGCCTCCCGCGAGGAGCCGGGCTGGGAACCTACGAGTGGTGCGCGGCATCCGGGCGGCCTCACCTTTATTACCCGCTTAGAACGTGCTGCTGAGATTATCGGCGGTGAGAACCAACGGAGTCGGCCATCGTCCTCTGCGAGGGCTTCCTCGGGACCAACGCGGGAAAGACGGCGAACGGGCTCGTGCGGTACTCCAGAAAGTATGCCATTGTCGGTGTCATTGACAGCCGGTTCGCGGGGCAGGACGCGGGCGAGGTGGTCGACGGCGTGCGCCGCGATATCCCCGTGTTCCGGGACCTCGAGGGGGCGCTGGCCGCGCTCCCTGCGCCGCCGCGGTGCGTCATCATGGGCGTCGCGACCTTCGGCGGGTATCTCCCCGCGGAATTCCGCGAGCCCCTGAGGCGGGCCCTGCGCGCCGGCCTCGACCTCGTCAGCGGCCTTCACGAGCACCTCTCCGGGGATCCCGAGCTCGCCGCGCTCGCCCGGGAGTACGGGGCCACGATCTCGGACGTGCGGAAGCCGAAACCGCTCCGGGAGATGCGGCAGTTCGCCGACCTCGCGCGGGCGCTCCCCTGTCTCCGGGTCGCGGTCCTTGGCACGGACGGGAGCATCGGGAAGCGCACCACGGCGCTCCTCCTGACGGACGCCCTGAACGCCGCGGGGACGCGGGCGACCTTCGTGGCCACCGGACAGACCGGCCTCCTCCAGGGCGCCGCGTTCGGCGTCCCCTTGGACGCGATTCCCGGCGACTTCATGGTCGGGGAGCTGGAGGCCGAGGTCGTCCGGGCCTACGAGACCGAGCGGCCGGAGGTGATCCTCGTCGAGGGTCAGGGGAGCATCTCGCACCCGGCATACGTGTGCGGGACGCGCGCGATTCTGAACGCGACGGCGCCCCAGGGGATTGTCCTCGTCCACGCGCCAGGGCGCCGGACGCGGAACTACCGCCGCGAGCAGCTCGCGGTCCCCATGCCCGACCTCGCCCGGGAGATCGAGATGCTGGAGTTGTTCTCCGGCTCCAGGGTCATCGCGCTCGCCTTGAATCACGAGGGCCTGTCCCGCCCTGAAATGGAGAAGGTGGCCGCGGCGTACCGGGCGCAGTTCAACCTCCCGGCATGCGACCCGCTCGCGGACGGCTGCGATCCCTTGGTGTCGGCGGTGAGGACCCTCCGATGACGATCCCGAAGTCGCACCCCCGGTACCGCTCGCTGGTCACCCGCGAGAAGCTCGTCCGGGCTCACCGCGAAGGCGTCCTCGTCCTGGAGGGGCTCATCGCCCACGGCCGCGGCGAGGCCTTTGACTACCTGCTCGGCGAGGAAACGCCCGCCCCGGCGCTCGTCTCCGCCCGGGCAGCGGCCGCCTGCTTGCTTGCCGCGAAGCGCCCCGTAATCTCCGTGAACGGGAACACCGCGGCGCTCGCGGCGAGGGAGGTCGCGCGCCTGGCCCGGAAGGTCCCCGCGAAAGTGGAGGTGAACCTCTTCCACCGCAGTGAGGCCCGCGTGCGGAAGATCGTCGCCCTCCTGCGGCAGGCGGGAATCAAGGCGCCCCTGGGGCTGCGCCCGGACGCGCGCATCCCCGGGCTCGAGTCAGCGCGCGCAAAGTGCTCCCGCGCGGGCATCTACGGCGCCGACGTCGTCCTCGTCCCCCTCGAGGACGGGGACCGTGCCGAGGCCCTGCGCCGCATGCGCAAGAAGGTGATCGCCATCGACCTGAACCCGCTCTCCCGAACGTCCCTGACGGCGACGGTCGCGGTCACCGACGAGGTCGTGCGCGCGCTTCGCAACATCGAGAAGTTCGTCGACGAGCTTCGGGAGGATCCCGGAGAGGTGCGGCGTCTGCTCCGCACGTACCGCCACGAGGCCAACCTGGTCGCCGTGTATTCCTTCCTCACGTGGCGGCTGGTTCAGCTGCGGCGATCTCGGCGCGTGCGGAAAGACTAAGGGGGTTCGGGGGCTTCTCCCCCGGAGGGAGCCCCGATGGAGAAGGCCATCGAGCACGCCATGGCGGGTGGCGCGCAGTACGCCGAGGTCCGCAGGTCCGGGCGGACGATGACGAGCCTGGAGATGAAGGACGGGGAACTGAAGCGGCTCATCCGCGGCCGCGACGAAGGCGTCGGCCTCCGGGTCCTCTACGGCGGCGCCTGGGGTTTTGCCTCGACGAACGACACGTCCGCGCCGGCGATGCTCGAGGCTGCGGACCTGGCCCTGCGTCTGGCCAGGGGCGCCTCCACACGAGTGCGCGAGAAGGTCGCGCTCGCGGGCCTCCCGCCCGCCTCGGGCCACGAGGTATGGAAGGCGAAGGACGATCCCCGGGACCTCGAGGCGGAGGAGAAGCTCGAGCTCCTCATGGACATGGAGGCCGCGGCCAAGGGCCGCGCGACCATCCACTCCGTGACGACCGGGTTCACCGACTTCGTCGACTTCTTCGAGTTCGGGAACTCGGACGGGACGCGCGTCTACGCCGAGGTCCCGCGGACCCTCGCCCGCACCCGCGTCACTGCGCGCGAGAACGGGAACGTGATCGCCATGTTCGCCTCCGTCGGGGGCACCGGCGGCATGGAGGTGTTCGAGGCCGAGGACCCCGTGGAGAAGTCCGGGAGGGCCGGCGAGTCCGCCGCCCGGATGCTCCGTGGAGAGAAGTCCCCCAGCGGGAAGATGACCGTCGTCGTGGACTACGAGCTCGCCGGGGTCTTCGCCCACGAGGCCATCGGCCACGCCAGCGAGGCGGATGGCATCGTCGTCGGCGCGTCGTGCCTGGAGGGCAAGGTGGGCGAGCGCATCGGGAACCCGGGGATCGGCATCTCGGACTCGCCGGTCGAGTCCCTTGGCTTCGGGTCCTTCCCCTTCGACCACGAAGGGACTCCCGGGAGGAAGAAGCGGCTCGTCGTCGACGGCGTGGTCCGCGAGCACATCCTGAACCGCGAGACGGCGGGGAAGCTGGGGATGGCGCCGAACGGCGGGGCGCGAGCGGAGAACTACGCGAGCGTGCCGCTCGTCCGCATGTCGAACACCTTCTTCGAGAACGGGACGATGGCGTTCGAGGAGCTCCTTGAGGGCATCGACCGCGGCGTGTACGCGAAGGGCTCGCGCGGCGGCCAGGTGGACCCCAGCAAGGGGGACTTTCAGTTCATGGCGCTGGAGGCCTTCCTCATCGAGAATGGCCAGGTGACGAAGGCGCTCAAGGACTGCGGCCTCTCCGGGAACACGCTCTCCATCCTGAAGCAGATCGACGGCGTCGGGAAGGACTTCCGGCTCGGCGGCGCGGGGAACTGCGGCAAGGGGCAGTGGGTGCCCGTCGGCGACGGCGGGGCCGCACCTGCGCGTGCGGGACCTCGTCGTGGGGGGAGGCACGTGATCGACACGTGCGTGAAGGCCGTGAAGGCCGCGGAGCGCCACGGTGCGGACGCGGCGGAGGCCTTCGTCCAGCGGCGGCGGGAGACGGAGATCGGGGCGGAGAAGGGCGCGGTGAAGAACGCGTCCACGACGACCTCCTCCGGCCTGGGGCTCCGCGTCGTCAAGGACCACCGGCTCGGCTTCGCCTACACCACGGACCTGGAGGACGTGAGCGAGGTGGCGGAGCGCGCCGTCGAGTTCTCGAAGCTGGGGAAGGAGATCAAAGGGTTCGAGTTCGCCTCCCGCGCGGTCACCGCGACCCCGATCGGGTACGACGAACGCCTCGCCTACCTCACGCCGGAGCAGGGCCTCGAGCAGCTCGGCGCGATGCTCGACGCCGCGGTGGACTACCGCAAGGATGCGAACGTGGCTTTCGCGGGGGTCATCGGCGGGCTCCGCGAGTCCTGGCTCGTGAACTCCGGCGGCCTGGAGGTCGCTGACCGCGGCACGTACGGCGTCGCGGGCGCCTGGTGCATTCTCAAGGACGGCGAGGAGACCGCGAACGGGGAGTCCTCGTGGTACACGCGGCGGTGGGACGTCGACGGGGCCGCCCTCGGGCGTGAGGCCGCGGAGTGGGCGGTGAAGTCCCTGAAGGCGCGGGCCCTCGAAAAGCCGCCGAGAGAGGTCCTCTTCCACCCCTTGGCTCTGCGCGAGATGTTCGAGTTCATCGTCTGCCCTGCGCTCTACGGCGAGCAGGCGCACAAGGGGGAGAGCGTCTACACAGACCGCCTTGGCCAGCCCGTCGCGGCGAGGGGCCTCACCCTCGTGGACAACCCCCTGGACGAGTCCGGCTACCACGCCGGCCCGGTCGATGACGAGGGACAGATCGCCGAGCGGGTCACCCTCATCGAGGACGGCGTGCTCAAGGCGTTCCTCTACGACTCCGTCGCCGCCGCCGAGTACGGCCAGCGGTCCACCGCGAGCGCGCACCGCGCCGAGCGCCTCAGCCCGGAGCGGACCTTCCGCGCGCCCCCGACGATCGCGGCGCGGAACCTCACCGCCAAGTTCTCCTCGAAGCCCCTCGACGCCCTCCTGAGGGAGACGGAGAGCGGGCTTTGGGTGCACTCCGTCCTCGGTGCGCACACGGCGAACCCGGCGAGCGGGGACTTCGCGGTGAACGCCGCGCGCTCCTTCGTCATCGAGAATGGGGAGGTCGCCTACCCCGTGAAGAGCGCCATGGTGAGCGGGAACTTCCCGAAGATGCTCGAGCAGTGCACGGGGGCGGCGAGCGACGCGCGAGCCATGCGCGGGGCGATCGCCTGCGTGGGGGTTACCCTCCCCACGATGCGGTTCGGCGGCGCGTCAATCAGCGCCTGAACCCAGGACCCTTACCGCTAGTACAAAGCCGTTATATTCGATGGCGCCAGGTGGGGTGCCGGGTGTCCGACTTGACCGGCGACGGTGTGAGCCGACTGGTGGCCATCGCGCATTGGCTCTCGCTGATGGAGCGCAGTTCCTGGCTCCTGGCGGCGGGGAGCGCCATCCTACTGATGGGGGCCGCCATCGTCCTGAGCTCGGGCATCCCGAACCCGCTCGTCTGCACCTTCACGGGCTTTCCCGCCGTGTTCCTGCACTGGGTTGCATGGGCAAGTCTCAAGGACGCCGTCGAGGACCTCCCCTTCCGGAGCCTAGACGTGCACCTCCGCTGGAGCTTCTGGGGCTCGATCCTCGCCTTCGTATTCGGGCTCTTCCTCGTGACGCCGCTGGCCCTGTGGGGCGCCGGCGGTTACTGGGCCTTGCCCTGGATCCTCCTGCTGGGCCTGTTCCCATTCATCCCCACGGTGTTCGCCCCCGTCGTCGTCGCGCACGCCGCCCTCTTCGGCGGTTGCGGTGTCATCCTCCGGAACGGCACCGCCCGCGGACTGGTCGCCATCGGGGCCGGCTACCTCGCGGTTCTCGCCACCGCCGCCTTCGGCGTGCAGCTCCTCCGGCCGAGTCTCGCGGGGTCCCCCGGGCTCTTCCTCAGCCTTTCCGCGGGGCTCACCGCGGTGGGCTACCTCGCCTTCGCGGTCGGTCTGCGGGTCGAGCGCCATCGGCTGAAGCCGACGCTCGGGTCCGACGCAGAACCCGGCGCCACGGGCGTGCTGCCATCGTGACCGAGGTTCGGCACCCGCACCAAACCTTTATGCGGGACAGTCTGATTGGACGGCCCCCGTGACGTGATGAAATTCATTGTGGTCACGGGCGGCGTTTTGAGCGGCCTGGGGAAGGGCATCTCCACCTCCTCCATCGGCGTGCTCCTCAAGTCGAAGGGCATCAGCGTCACCCCGGTGAAGATCGACCCCTACCTGAACTGCGACGCGGGCACGATGAACCCCTACCAGCACGGGGAGGTCTTCGTCCTCGACGACGGGGCCGAGGTAGATCTCGACCTCGGGAACTACGAACGGTTCCTCGATGTGAACCTCACGGGGAATCACAACATCACCACGGGAAAGGTGTACCTCAGCGTCATCCAGCGGGAGCGCGACGGCGACTACCTGGGGAAGACGGTGCAGATCATCCCCCACGTCACCGACGAGATCAAGCGCCGCCTCAAGGAGGTCGGTGAGAAGGAGAAGGCGGACGTCGTCCTCGTGGAGCTCGGCGGGACCGTCGGGGACATCGAGGGCATGCCGTTCCTCGAGGCGGTGCGCGAGCTCGCCGCGGAGCTCGGCCGTGAGAACGTCCTCTTCGTCCACACGACCCTTGTCCCCGTCATGGGCGCCGTCGGGGAGCAGAAGACGAAGCCCACGCAGCAGTCCGTGCGCGAGCTGCGGTCTATGGGGATCCAGCCCGCGGTGATCATCGCGCGCGGCGAGCGGCCCCTGGAGCCGGAGATCAAGGCGAAGATCGCCTTCTTCTGCGACGTCCCCCAGGAGGGCGTCGTCAGCGCGCCGGACGCGGAGAGCATCTACGAGGTGCCCCTGATCTTCGACCAGCAGGGGCTCTCCGACTACGTGCTGAGGCGCCTCGAGCTGAAGGCGAAGCAGGAGGACCTCGCCGAGTGGAAGGAGTTCCTCGAGAAGCTGAAGAACCCCGAGAAGGAGTGCACGGTGGCCGTCGTGGGCAAGTACACGCACCTCAAGGACTCCTACATCTCCCACATCGAGGCGTTCCACCAC
>Ga0209341_10003188_pt1 | contig 15385 bp, 11 predicted proteins | sample RifCSP13_2_FD_184020 | JGI IMG/M metagenome (GOLD analysis project Ga0209341, IMG submission 184020) | Soil microbial communities from Rifle, Colorado - Rifle CSP2_sed 13_2 (SPAdes) (version 2) | ecosystem: Environmental > Terrestrial > Deep subsurface > Rock core/Sediment | place: Rifle...
TTCACGAAGAGCGGGACGCTTGGCGGGCTAGAGGCGACGAGCCCGGCCAGCCGTTGGAGCTCCGCGATGGACGCGTGCGGCGTCCCGACGCTTACCGCACCCAGGCGCTCGCCGGCCGCGGTCGAGAGTTCGTCGCGCGCGCTGCGCAACCGCCCCAAAGTGACGAGGACCTCGGGCTCGCGTGTCCCGCCGATGGCGGCCTCGAGGGTCGGCGCCTCCGGCGTGACGCCGACGACGTGGAACATCGCGACCGAGCCCGAGGACGCGCCCGCGGCGCCGATCGCCTTCAGTCGGTCCTCGGACGTGTCCGGGGGGAGCCCCACGATCGCGGCCACGGCGCTCCCGGCCTCGCGCCCCAGTAGGTGGCCGAGCACCGGGTAGAGGGCGTCGGAGTGAAGGAGCCTCTCGGACACCCCGTCGAGTCGAAGCACCAGCCGCGCGCGCCGCTCCTCGTCGCGGTGGAGCCCGGCGAACGGCACGCGCCCGGTGATCGCGGCGCACACGTCGATGAAGTCGCCGTAGCGGTTCGTCCGTGCGCCGAGCACCGAGTTGCAGAACGCGATCGCGTTCGACTCGGCCCACGCCACGTGCTCGCCGAACGCCGGGCGCTCGGCGAGCTGGTACGGAGCGCAGGTCCACGTCGGGCGCGCGCCCATCGCGACGTAGAGGTCCATCTGCCGGCGCGCGTTCGCCGCCGTCTCCGGGTCGACGCGGTTCAGCCCCGGATGCAGCAGGTCCAGGTAGGCGACGTTCAGGGTCGTCGGCACCGAGACCCGCGCGGCGCCTTCGGCGAGCCGCTCCGCGAAGTTCAGACCCGCGAGCCCGTGGTAGAGGCACGAGTCCACGTGGGCCGACGCCACGTCGATCAGGCGATCGGCGCCCATGACGTCGGCCATCTCGACCACGATCCCCATCGCGAGCGCCGACGCGGCGCCCTCGGCGCCGGACAGCATGCCGCGGTCGCGCTCCGTGAGCTCGACCGGCATCGGGCGGTCCTAGGCCTCCTTGGCAGCGCGCTCGAACACCGGCAAGGCGCGCTCGACCATCTCGTCGTTGCCCGTGATCGAGATCCGGAACCGCCCGGGCATCTCGACGACCGCACCGGGCAGCACGAACACCTTGTCCTGTGCGAGCCGGTCGACGAACGCGACGTCGTCGGGGATCGGGCTCGTCGGGAGCAGGTAGAACGTGCCCTCGGGGGAGTGCAGCTCGTACCCGTAGGAGGAGAGCGCCTGGACCATCCTGTCGCGGCGGCGCTGGAGCGCGGCGACGTCCACGTTCATCGGCTCGATGTCCGCGATGGCTCGCTGCAAGACGTTGTTCGGCGCGCCGTGTCCGCCGTGGGTGAGCTGGGCGATCATCAGCGCCTCGCGCATCGGCTGCCGGTCCGGCATCGTGGGGGGCAGGGCTACGTAACCGCACCGCTGTCCCGGCGTGAGCAGCTGCTTCGCGTACGTGTATACGAGGAAAGCGTTCGGGTAGAACTCGGTCGGGCTCGGGTAGGGCCGGCCGTCGAAGACGATCCGCGAATACGCCTCGTCCGAGATCAGGTAGATCGGGCGCCCGTGGCGCTCGGAGGCCGCGGTGAGCATCTCGCCGAGTGCGGTGAGCGTCTCCGGAGGGTAGATCTTGCCCGTCGGGTTGTTGGGCGAGTTCACGATGATCGTTGAGGTGCGCTCGGTGATCGCCCCCTCGATCGCGTCGAGGTCCAGATCCCACGTTCCCTGGTCGACCCTCACGCGGACGGGTTCGGCGCCGGTGCCGATGATCATCGCCTCGTAGAAGAACCACGGCGGAGACAGGAAGATCACCTCATCGCCCGGGTCGGTGACCGTGCGCATGCACAGGTTCAGGCCCGTGAACGCACCGTCGGTCATCAGGACGTCGTCCGCCTCGAACGGCAGGCCCCGGCGCTCGCGAAGGGAGGCCGCGACCGCCTCGGTCGCGTAGGGCTCGTTGAACTTATAGGCGTACCAGTCCTTGTCCTGCGGGACGGTCCAGCGCCGGAGCGCCTCGACGTACTCGGGCAGAGCGAGCTCCTGCGGGTTCCCGGCGACGAAGTCGCAATTCTCGGGGTCCTCGGGATCGCGAGCGGCCCAGCCGCCCTCGACGAAGAAGGTCATGAACCCGCGCTCGACCTCGATCATGCGGTGCATGGTTTCCGCGAAACGATGCGTCACGTGGACCTCCCTGACTCCATATGCGGGGGACGTTCGGCGAACCGTACCACCGAGCCGCGCTACCAGGTGACCGGCGGTATCCCGGGGTCCTCGTCCGGATACTCACCCGTGCCGTACGCGGACAGGTCGGCGCCGGCGAGCTCGTCGAGGAAGTCGGTCGGGAGCACCGCGGCGAACGGACGCTCGTCGAGCCGATCGCGCCGGATCGCGGTCGGGCGGACGTACGGGCCGATGTTGTCGCCGTAGGTGTACTCCCGCAGCCAGGCCGCGACGTCGGCACGGGTGAGCCCCGAGTCCCGAAGGGCGCGTTCGTTCAGGTACACCTCGGAGGGCACCACGCTCTGCACGAGGCCGAACACCGACGTCCCGAACTCTGCGACGAGGTCTTCCTGGAGCTGGATCGGATCGAGGCGCACGCCCTCGGTCGTCGAGTCGACATTGGGGCACTGGCCGTGGTCGGCCATCACCACGAGCGCGAACCCGCCGTCGCCGAACCGCTCCTCCAGGAACGTGGCCAGGCGCCCGAGCTGCCCGTCGACCGCCGCCATCGCCGCCTCGGTCCTCGGCGAGAGCATGTTGAAGACGTGCCCAGCGTAGTCGGGCGCCTTGTAGTTGATGAACAGCAGGTCCGTGACGTCCCGGGTCCCCAGGCCCTCGGACTCGAGGGTGGCCTCGATCAGGTCGCCCTGGTAGCGGATCACGGGCGGATCGCAGCAGACGGCCCGAAGCTTCGGCGCGAACCTCTCGTACTCGGTGTCCACGTCCAGGGCCGGGTCCTGCTCCTCGTACTCGGCGAGACGCTCGATCGGGGGGACCTCGTCGGGCATCCGGTACAGGTCGGGGTTCTGCGGTTGGTAGGTCCCGGTCTCGTTCTCGTCGTAGTAGACGGCGACCGGGGCGCGGCCCAGGGGCCGCCCGCCGACGCCGAGCATCCCTACGTGCCAGACCTGGTAGCCGATCTCGCCGACCCAGGCGCGCTCCTGCGTCTCCAGCACCCACCGCTCGGCGAGCGTCGGGATCAAGATGTCGGTGGGGTCGGCCTGGCCCAGCTCCCCGTAGGCTTTGCGGACGCCCGAGCCGTCACGGATGTTGTGGCCGGTGATCCCGTGGGTGGCCGGGTAGGCGCCGGTGCCGATCGTCGCATGGGCGCAGGCGGTGACGGCCGGCGAGGAGCCGACGATCGCGTCGCGGAATGCCGCGCCGCCGGCCATCAGGCGCTTGAGGTTCGGCCACGCGTCGGGCCACTGCTGCAGGAGGTTCCACCCGCCGCCGTCGATCACGAACGTGACGACGACCTTAGGCGGGACCGCCGGCCGCGGGACGCGGGGGAGCGCGACGCCGTCCACCGCCTCGAACCCGTCGAACCCGATCAGGTTCGCGATGGTCGGCGCGATGTCGGCGAGCGTGACCCGCTCCTGCCCGTCGCTGGGCTCCACGAGCCCCGGCGCGTAGACCACCAGCGGGATCCGCTCCAGGTACATCCACGGCAGCGCGTGCGAGGTGCGTGGGTCGTTCGGCAGGAGGCTCGTGGACTCCTGCGGGTAGTTCGAGCTCGATCCCGGGGTAAGGATCAGCTGGAGGTCGCCCGAGCGGCCGGGTCGGTAGGTCCGGCGGATCAGTTCGAGGGCGTCGCCGCCGATCGTCCGTGCCATCGCGTGGATCGCGGGCGCGGGGTCGGGGCGGAGGGCCTTGCGCACGGCCGCGCCGGCCGCCGTCCCGGCCGCCACGGCCGCGAGCCCCAGGGCACCGAGCACGCCGAGGAACCGCCGGCGGGAGGGGTCGTGCGGCGTTCGATCGCGGGCCACGAGGAGGGCCGTCGCCAGGACCAGGCCACCGGCGACGAGGCCAGCGATCGTGCTGCCGGTGGCGACCACGACGAAAGCGACGGCGCCCCCGGCCAGGGCGAGCGGCACGAGGAAGCCTCGGGAACCCATCGGTGGAACGATTGTCGCAGACGCCGCGGGGGAGACGGCCCGCCAGGCCAGACCGTCGCAGGAACGTTACGAACGCTTGCGCTCGAGGTCCAGGAACGGGAGCTCGACGACCGTGGCGCCGACCCTGCCGCGCTCACCCTCGACGCTCCACTCCACCGAGAGCCGGGTGCCGGGCGCCGACAGCGACGGCGGCACGGAGCCGAACCCGACCATCTTCTTGATCGTCGGGCCCCAGCCGATGCTGGTCGCGCGGCCGACCTGCTTGCCGTCCTTGGAGACGGGGACCGCGTCGCGCTGGACCGTCGCCGAGACGCCGGGCGGCAGGTCGTGGCGGGCGTACATGGCCTCGATCCCCGACCAGTCCAGGTCCAGGCCCACGAGGCGCCGGGCCGGGCCGCCGCGGCGCTGTTCGAGCTGGAGCGCGTGGCGCCCCACGAACGCCCGCTTGCCGAAGTCCACGAGCCTGCCCAGGCCGATCTCGAAGGGCGAGTACTGCTGCTCGGAGCTGATCGCGTGGCGCGCGCTCGTGTATTCGGCCTCGATCAGTATGAGGCCGGCCTCTACGCGGCTCACGTCGAGCGCCCGGATCCCGGCCGGACGGATGCCGTGCGGCCCACCCGCCTCCCACAGGGCGTCCCAGACCTCGACGGCCTGGTCCTCCGGCGTCCAGACCTCGTAGCCGAGGTCTCCCGTGTAGCCGGTTCGGGTCACGTGCACGTCGATCCCGCCGATCTCGGTCCGGCGGTGGCCGAAGTAGCGGACGTCGGCCCAGTCCTGTCGCGTGACCGCCTCCAGGATCATCCGCGAGCGGGGGCCCTGCAGGGCGACGCCGGCGATCTTCTCGGACACGTCCTCGATCCTCACGTCCAGGCCCGAGGCGTTGAGGTGGAACCAGCGGTAGGTGGGGTCGGCGGCGGTCCAGAAGAACTCGTTCTCGCCGCGGCGGGTGACCGTGCCGTCGTCGATCACCTTGCCGTCCTCGTTGCACCACGGCGTGTAGAAGACCCGGTCGACCGCGAGCTTGGCGACGTCGCGGGTCATCACGCGGTCTACCAGGCGCGCGGCGTCGGGGCCGGTGATCTCGTACTTGTAGAGGGGCGAGACGTCGATCAGGGCGGCCTGCTCGCGGATCGCGTTGTACTCGATGTCGTGGAAGTCGGCGTAGACCGCCGCGGCGAAGTAGCCGGACCACTCGCCCCAGGACATCTTCGAGTTGAGCTGCGACGTGCGCGGGTGGAACGCGGTCCCGACGCTCACCACCGACCCCCTGACGCGCCCATGCGTCCGGAAGTATGCACCCGTGACCCGGCAAGGACCGTGGCCTCGCTGACCGCAGGTCACGGACGCCGTAGCCGGGTGTCGGGGCCCGTTCTAGCATGGCCTGGGCCCCCGGGCGGCCCGCTGCGACACCGGTCCTTGACCTTGAGTCACGAGGGCGTCAGGAGGGGAAGTGGCGAAGCGCTACGACGCGGTGATCATCGGCGGCGGGCACAACGGCCTCACGGCGGCCGCATACCTAGCCCGGGCCGGGCGCTCGGTCCTGGTCCTTGAGAAGCGGCACGTCCTGGGCGGCGCGGCCGTCACCGAGGAGGTCTATCCGGGCTTCCGCTACAGCGAGATGTCCTACGTGGTCTCGCTCCTTCGTCCCGAGATCATCCGCGAGCTCGAGCTGCCGAAGCACGGCCTGGAGATCCTCCCGCTGGACGGCACGATCACCCCGCTCGACGACGACTACCTGTGGCGCGTCAACGATCACGGCCGGACCGTCCGCGAGCTCCGTCGGTGGTCCAGGAGCGACGCCGAGGCCTACGAGGAGTACGGCCAGCTGATGGCCGACATGGCGCGGTTCATCAAGCCGATCCTGTCGGTCGTCCCGCCGGACCCCGGGCGGCTGAACCCGTTCGACTGGATGCCGGTCGTCGGCCTGGCGAAGACCTTCCGCGACCTGCCCGAGCGGCTGCAGTCGACCTTCGTGCAGCTCATGACGATGAGCGCCACGGAGTTCCTGCGGCAGTGGTTCGAGACCGATCCGCTGATCGCGACGATGTCGGCCTCGGGGATCATCGGGACGTTCCAAGGCGTTCAGTCGCCGGGGACCGCGTACGTTCTCCTCCACCACTACATGGGCGAGATCGACGGCGCGTTCCGCGCCTGGGGGATCCCGCGCGGCGGCACGGGCGGCATCTCCGAGGCGATCGGCTCGGCCGCGGCATCGCTCGGCGCCGAGATCCGGATGGAGGCGCCGGTGGCGAGGATCGACGTCCGGAGCGGTCGCGCGATCGGCGTCGTGCTGGAGTCCGGCGAGGAGGTCCGCGCCGGCACGGTGCTCTCCAGCGTGGACTCGCACGTCACGTTCCTCAAGCTCGTGGAGGAGTCGGCGCTGGATCCGGCCTTCGTAGACGAGGTGAAGCGCTACAAGTACAGAGGTTCGAGCGGGAAGGTGAACCTCGCGCTCGACGCGCTGCCCGAGCTCGCGTGCAAGCCCGGTGTAGGCGAGTGGCTCCGCGGCGCGATCAGCTTCTCGCCCGGCGTGGATTACATGGAGCGCGCCTACGACGACGCTAAGTACGGCCGCTTCTCCAGGCACCCCTACATCGACTGCATCATCCCGACCCTGGTCGACCCGACGATGGCGCCCCCCGGCAAGCACGTGATGTCCTGCTTCGTGCAGTACGCGCCGTACCACCTGTCGGACGGGCGAACGTGGACCGACGCCGAGCGCGACGCGTTCGGCGAGACGGTGCTCGACACGCTCGAGGAGCGCTTCCCCGACCTCCGGAACCTGATCCTGCACAAGCAGGTGCTCACGCCGCTGGACATCGAGGAGATGACCGGCCTGACCGAGGGCAACATCTTCCAGGGCGAGCTCTCGCTGGAGCAGCTGTTCTTCAACCGTCCGGTCCCCGGGTGGGCGCGCTACCGAACGCCGGTCAAGGACCTGTGGATGTGCGGCTCGGCCACGCACCCCGGCGGCGGCATCATGGGCGCGCCGGGACGGATCGCGGCTCTCGAGCTACTCAAGGAGAGGTCCGGCAAGGGCAAGCGCGGCGGGAAGGCCGCCTGAGATGGCGACCCACGACGCGATCGTCATCGGCGCCGGGCACAACGGGCTGGTCGCGGCGGCCTACCTCGCCAAGGCCGGGCGCAGGGTGCTCGTTCTCGAACGGCGCGAGAGGGTGGGCGGGATCCTCGACACGGTCCCGATCGCCGAGGGGTTCCGCGCGCCCGGGATAGTCCACACGGTAGGGCGGCTCCGTAAGAGCGTCGCGCAGGACCTGGGGCTCGTGAAGCACGGGCTCGTGCCCGTGGATCCGCCGGTCCGCGTGTACGCGCCTCAGCCCGACGGGCCGGCGCTCACGCTGTGGGCCGACGCCGCGCGCACCGCTCAGGAGCTCCGCGAGCGCTCGAAAGCGGATGCGGAGGCGTACCCCGAGTTCGACGAGCGGATCCGCTCGCTCGCGACCTTCCTGTCGTACCTGAACGCGATCACGCCGCCCGACGTCAAGGACCCGTCGATGGCCGACGCGCTGAACGGGCTCAAGCTCGGGAACGCCTTCAGGCGCCTGGGCAAGAAGCCCGGTCGCGAGGCGACCCGGGCGCTGTCGATGGCGATCGCGGACTACGTCGCCGAGACGTTCCAGACCGATGCCGTGCGCGGCGCGATCGCGAGCCGCGCGGTCCAGTACACGGCGATGGGACCGTGGTCGGCCGGCACGACGGCGGTCCTGCTCGCGGACTCCGCGGGGAACGACGGCGGGGCGCCTGGGCAATCGACGATCGCGAAGGGTGGGCCCGGTGCGCTGGCCGAGGCGCTCGCGAACGCGGCCCGGTCCTTCGGGGCGGAGATCCGCACCGGCGCCGAGGTCGCGCGGGTGCTCACGGAAGACCAGCGGGCGACGGGCGTCGCGCTCGCCGATGGCTCCGAGATCCGCGCGCGGGTCGTCGTAACCGCGGCCGACCCCAAGCGCACGCTGACGACGCTCGTCGACCCGGTCGAGATCGGACCGCACCTGCGCTGGCGCGCGACGAACATCCGGACGCCCGGCACGGTGAGCAAGGTCAACCTCGCGCTCTCGAGCCTGCCGTCCTTCGACGGCGCCGAGCCCGAGCGCCTGGCCGGCCGGATCGTGATCGGCCACTCGATCGACCACCTCGAGCACGCGTTCGACGCCAGCAAGTACGGGCGCATCAGCGACGATCCGTACCTGGAGGCGACGATCCCCACGATCTCGGACCCGTCGCTCGCGCCCGAGGGCCAGCACGTGATGAGCATCGTCGCCCAGTGGACGCCGTACACCTTGCGCGAGGGCGACTGGAGCGTCGAACGAGACCGCCTGGCCGACTTGGTGGTCAAGACGATGGAGCGGTACGCGCCGGGGTTGTCCGACCTCGTCGTGGCTCGGCAGGTGATCACGCCCGTGGATCTCGAGACCGACTACGGCCTGTCGGGCGGGCACGTCTACCACGCCGAGCCGGGCCTGGACCAGTTCTTCGTGTGGCGCCCGCTATTCGGGCACGCGCGGTACCGGTTCGGCCTGCCCGGGCTCTACCTGTGCGGCTCGGGCGCTCACCCGGGGGGCGGCGTGACCGGCGCGCCGGGCGCAAACGCGGCCCGGGAGATCCTGGCGGACCTCAAGAGGCGCTCGTAGGCGCGGGTCGCGTCGAGCGGTAGGGGTCAGTCGGCCCAGAGACCGGCGAGGAGCGCCTCGACGGCGCCGTCACCGACGGCCGCCCCCGGCGCACCATCTACGTTGTCGGAGGTGTCCGTGTAGGTCGCGCCCGCGGCGAACCGTGCGCGCACCTCCTCGGGCAGGAACCTGGTGAGCTGCGCGTACCAATGGCGATCCTCTCGGCCACGGTTGGCGCGGTGGTACCGCAGCGGGAACGTGACGACCAGCGTGTCGCGCGCTCGGGTGAGCGCGACGTAGAACAGGCGCCGCTCCTCCTCGAGCTGGTCGGGGTCGCCGGTCGCCATGTCGCTCGGGATCATGCCGTCGGCCGCGTGGATCACGTGGACGACGTCCCACTCGCCGCCCTTGGCCGAGTGGATCGTGGATAGCACGACGTAGTCCTCGTCCAGGTGCGGCGGGCCTGCGAGGTCCGAGGTGGAGACCGGCGGGTCCAGGGTGAGGTCGGTGACGAACCGCTCGCGGCTCGTGAAGGCGCCCGCAAGTTGCTCGAGCTGTTCGAGGTCGCGAAGCCGAGGCTCGGGCTGGTCGTAGCGACGACGCAGGAGCGGCTCGAGGAACCGCCGGACGCGCTCGAGGTCGGCGGCGGGCGGGGCGCCATCGGCGAGGTCGCGGAACGTCGCGCGCAGTCCGTCGAGCTCGACGCGCGCGGGTGCCGGGACGGCGATCGAGTGGTCCCGGAAGCGGGCCATCGGGTCGCCCGGGGCGGTGACGCCGATCGCGGCCATCACCCGCCGGGCGCCGGCCGGGCCGACGCGGTCAAGGAGCTGGAGGACGCGGAACCAGGACACCTCATCGCGAGGGTTGTCGGCGATCCTCAGCACCGCGAGGGCGTCCTTCACGTGGGCGGACTCGAGGAACTTCAGCCCGCCGTACTTCACGAAGGGGATGTTCCGGCGCGTCAGCTCGACCTCGAGCATGTCGCTATGGTGCCCCGCGCGGAACAGCACCGCCTGCTGCTTGAGCGGCGTCCCGCGTTCGCGGTGCTCCAGGATCGAACGGCAAACGACGTCGGCCTGGTCGCGCTCGTCGATGCACGTGAGCAGCTCCGGCAGCGCTCCGCCCTCGCGCGAGGTCCACAGCGTCTTCTCGTGCCGTTGCGGCGAGAGCGCGATGACCGCGTTGGTGGCATCGAGGATCGGGCGCGTGGAGCGGTAGTTGCGCTCGAGCTTGACGATCGTGGTGCCGGGGAACCGCTCCGGGAACTCGAGGATGTTGCGTACCGTCGCGGAACGGAACGCGTAGATCGCCTGCGCGTCGTCGCCCACGACCATCAGCCCGGCCCCGGCGGGCTTGAGCGCCGCGAGGATGTCGGCCTGGAGAGGGTTCGTGTCCTGGTACTCGTCGACGAGGACGTGGTCGAACGCCTCCGAGATCGCCGCGCCCGCCGCCGGATGCCGGCAGAGCGCCTGCCAGTACAGCAGCAGATCGTCGTAGTCGAGAGCGACCTGTGCGCGCTTGCGCTCGACGTAGCGCTCGAATATCGCGCGGACCCCTTCGAGTTCCTCGGCGCACCACGGGTACTCGCGCTCGAGCACCTCGGCCAGGTTGATCTGCGCGTTCACGATGCGTGAGTAGACGTCGGCGAGAGTCTCCTTGCGCGGGAACCGCCGCTCGCCCTCGCCGAGGCCGAGCTCACCCCTGATCAGGTCCATGAGGTCGGCGGTGTCGGTGCGGTCGAGGACGGTGAATCCCGGGGACAGGCCGAGCGCCCCGCCGTGCAGGCGGAGCAGCCGGTTCGCGGTCGCGTGGAAGGTTCCGCCCCAAACGCGTCCGAGCCCGCGCTCGCCGGTGAGCGTTTCCGCGCGGCTCAGCATCTCCCGTGCCGCCCGACGGGTGAAGGTCAGGAGCAGGATCCGTTCGGGGGCGATGCCGCGCTCGACCAGGCGAGCGACCCGGCAGGCGAGGGTCCGCGTCTTTCCCGAGCCCGCGCCGGCCACCACCAGCAGGGGCCCCCCGAGATGATCGACGGCGGCGAGCTGCTCGGGCGTGAGGGTATCGAACATGCGTTCGGGCACGATAGGCCGACCAGGCCACGCCATCAAGCACCCGCCGCTACCATCGGCCCATGTGCCGAAGCATCAAGCGCCTGCGCGAGGGGAGCGTGCCGGCCACCGACGAGGAGATCCGCGAGGCGGCCATGCAGTACGTGCGCAAGGTCAGCGGGTTCCGGGCGCCGTCGAGCCGCAACGTCGATGCGTTCGAGGCCGCGGTGGACGAGATCGCGGACGCCTCCCGCCGCCTCGTGGAAGCCATCACGACTCCCCGCTGAAGTCGCTACGGACCGCCGCTCGGCGGCCCTCTCCGTCGGCGTCGGTAGCATGGGCCGTCATGGGCTACCCCTTGGACCCGAGCCCCGAGCAGATGCGCGAGATGGGACGGACGGCGCTCGAGTACGCGATCGACTTCCTCGGTCGGCGGGTCGACGCGCGCGCGGCGCAGCCGCCGGGCGCGCCCGAGGTTGCCCGAGCGCACCGCGGGCCGCCGCCCGAGGTCGGGGGCGAGTTCGCGCCCCTGCTCGAGTTGATCGAGACGATCGCGAACAACGCGACGGACAACGCCGGCCCGGGGTTCCTGGCCTACATCCCGGGGGGCGGGCTGTTCGCCTCCTCGATCGCGGACCTGCTCTCAACGACGATCGACCGGTACGTGAACCTGTGGAGCGAGGCGCCGGTCGCGGCCCAGATCGAGGACAATGTGGTGCGCTGGCTCTGCGACCTGTTCGACTTCCCCACGGAGTCGCGCGGCGTGCTGACCTCGGGCGGGTCGATGGCCAACTTCTCCGCGATAGTGACGGCGCGGGCAGACCGCCTGCCCGAGAACTTCCTCTCGGGCACGCTGTACGTGAGCGAGCACGTGCACGCCAGCGTGACGAAGGCCGCGATGCTCGCGGGCTTCCCCGTCCGCCACGTCCGATCGATCGCCGCCGACCCGTCGATGCGTTTGGACGTAGAGGCACTCGGCCTCGCGGTCGCCGAGGATCGGGCGGCGGGGCTCGCGCCGTTCGCGGTTGTCGGCTCCGCCGGCACGACGAACACCGGCGCGATCGACCCGCTCGAAGAGCTGGCGGACGTCGCGGCCACCGAGGGGCTGTGGTTCCACGTGGACGCCGCCTACGGCGGGTTCTTCCAGCTCACGTCCCGCGGGCGCGAGCGCTTCCGAGGGATCGAGCGCGCCGACTCGATCACGCTGGACCCACACAAGGGCCTGTTCCTGCCGTACGGAACCGGGGCCCTGGTCGTGCGTGAGGGGCAGAAGTTGCGCGACGCGCACCACGTGGGCACGAGCGCGTACCTGCAGGACCTCGCGGGCGACGCCGACATCCCGAACTTCGCCGAGTATTCGGCGGAGCTGTCCAGGGACTTCCGGGGTCTCCGGGTGTGGTTCCCCCTGAAGCTGCACGGCGTGTCAGCGTTCCGCGAGGCTTTGGACGAGAAGCTGGACCTCACCGAGCACCTGTACGAGGAGCTGAAGGCCGATCCCAACCTCGAGGTGCCCTGGCCGCCGGACCTCACCGTGGTGCCGTTCCGGCTGCGCGACCGCGACGACGAGGCGAACCGAGCGCTGCTCGGGGCGATCAACGCGACCGGGCGGGTGTTCCTGTCGAGCACCCTCCTGGAAGGCCGGTTCACGATCCGCCCATGCATCGTTTCGCATCGCACGCACATCGACCGCGTCGACGAGTGCATCGAGATCATCCGTCGCGCCGCGGCCGAGATCGCGTGACGCCGTGCCCGAGCTCCCCGAGGTCCAGGCGCTCGCAGAGCGGCTGACCGACGCGCTCGGCGGCGCGCCGTTCGCCGCGGCCGAGCTGCTCTCCTTCTCCTCACTCAAGACCGTCACGCCGCGAGCACCCGAGCTCACCGGTCGCGGGCTCGAGCGGGTCGGACGCCGCGGCAAGTACCTCGTGTTCGAGCTGGGGGGGCCGAGGATGCTCGTGCACCTGTCGCAGGGCGGCCGGGTGGACGTCGAAGATCCCCCGAAGTCGACGAAGCCCCGCGGCGCGGTCGTCCGCCTGCGCTTCGAGGAACGACCCTCCTTGCTCGTCAAGGAGTTCGGGCGTGAGCGCAAGGCCGGGTGGTGGATCCTCGCCGAAGGTGACGAGGGTCCGCTCGCGAAGCTCGGCCCGGAGCCGGATTCGGACGGGTTCCGCGATCTCGTGTTGGGTGGCGGCGATACGCGGCGGATCCACACCATCCTGCGGGACCAGCGCACCGTCGCCGGCATCGGCCGCGGGTACTCGGACGACATCCTCCACCTAGCCCGCCTGTCGCCGTACGCGTCGATGGACAAGATCGAGCCCGGCCAGCGGCGGGCGCTCCTGGATGCGGTGCGGGACGTCCTGGCTGAGGCGCTGAAGGTCGAACGTCGGCGTACCGGGGGACTGCCGCCGAAGATCGGTGACCACTTCACGGTCCACGGTCATCACGGTGAGCCGTGCCCGAGGTGTGGCGCCGACCTGCGGCGGGTCTCGTACGAGTCCCACGAGGTCACGTACTGCCCGGGATGCCAGACGGGAGGCAAGGTGCTCGCCGACCGCCGACTCTCACGCCTGGTGCGGTGAACCGCGACCTTCGGGCGCTGCCGAAGGTGGAGCTGCACGTCCACCTGGAAGGCTCGATGCGGGCGACCACGGTTGTCGAGTTCGCGGAGCGCTACGGCGTCGAGCTGCCCGACGGGCTGCGCGATGGGCGCTACGTGTTCCGCGACTTCCGACACTTCATAGACGAGTGGGTCGCCGGCCTGCGCTGCCTGCGCTCGCCGGAGGACTTCCGCCGGATCGCGCTCGAGTTCTGCGAAGACCAGGCGGATGAGGGGATCCGGTACCAGGAGGTCTTCTTCTCCCTCCCCGACCACGCCGGCAAGATCCGCGATTGGGACGAGACGCTCGAGGCGGTGCTGGACGGGTTCGCGGAAGGCGCACGGCGGTTCGGTGTGCGAACCGGCCTGCTCGTGGACGTCGTCCGGGGGATCGACATGCGGCTCTCTCGGCGGGCGATGAAGGTGGCCGCGCGTCACGGCGACGCAGGAGTCCTTGGGCTCACGCTGGGCGGAGAGGAGGAGTTCGCGCCCGAGCCGTACGCGGAGATCTTCGCCGACGCGCGTGCCGCCGGACTGCGTTCGGTTCCGCACGCGGGTGAGACGCGGGGCCCCGCCTCGATCCGCGGTGCGGTGGGCGCCCTGGGAGCCGACCGCATCGGGCACGGCATCCGGGCGCTCGAGGACGCCGCGCTGGTCGACATGTTGATCCACCGAGGTATCGCGCTCGACGTCTGTCCCACCTCGAACCTGCGGACCCGGTCGGTGCCGAGCCTGGCCGAGCACCCGCTGCCCGCGATGCTGGAGGCCGGGCTCACCTGCACCGTGGGAAGCGACGACCCGTCCATGTTCGGCTCGCGCCTCACGGGGGAGTACGAGGTCTGCCGGTCGGTCTTCGGGTTCGACGACGAGGCGATCGCGGCCCTCGCGCTCGCCGGTGTGGGCGCCTCGTTCGCAGACGAGGGGACCAAGCAGGGCCTCGCAGCTGAGATCCGTGCCTGGATCTCGGCGCCCGCCTGATCGCCCTCCTCCTGAGACCAAGCGGCGGATCGTCGCGAGTTCGGCGTCAGGACATGTAATGGAGAGAAGGTATCTAACCCGTGGCAGATGCTTGACATGGATAATGGTGTAGCTAGACTAAATCCATTGAACGAGGGTTGGGCGGTCGACCTCGCGAACGAGGATCTCCGGTCCGGCGGCGACCTTCGTCGCTGGTTGGAGGGACAGGGTTCGTTCGACGAGGGAACGAGCGAGGAGCTGTCCTTCCGGCTGCCCGACTTCCTCGGCCTGCGCAGCTCGCTACGGCAGGTGCTCGAGGCCTCGATCGGCGGCGGCCCCTTTCCCGCCGCCGCCGTCGAGCGCCTCAACGAGGCCAGTGCCCGGGTCCCGACCGTGCGTCGGCTCCAGCCGCCGGAGGCGGTGGACGTGCCGATCGCCTCGGGCACCGCGGCCCGCGTGCTGGCGGAGATCGCACGCTCAGCGATCTCGCTGGTCGGAACCGAACGCCGGGAGCGCCTACGTCGTTGCCCGGCGTGCAGTCGATTCTTCCTGACGACGCGGACCGACCGCCTCTGGTGCTCGATCGCCTGCGGGAACCGGACGCGGGTGGCCCGCCACCACGCACGGCGTCGCGCCTCCCTGGGTGATGACGCAGTGGGCACCGGAGGGGCTGTGACAGACTCGAGCCCGTGATCGCCATCCTGGGCGGCCTGACGGCCGCAGCGATGTGGGCCGCCTCGTCCCTGTGCACCAGCCGATCCACCCGGATGCTCCCACCCGTCGTGGTGTTGGGATGGGTGCTCCTTGCCGGCGCGGCGATCTCGGCCCCGTTCGCGCTCTCGAGCGGTGTGCCCGACGGACTGGTCGGGGAGCACCTTGGCTGGCTGCTGGTGGTCACCTTGGGCAACACCGCGGGGCTGCTGTGCGCCTACAGCTCGCTGCGGTTCGGCAAGGTAGGTGTCGTGGCTCCCATCACCTCGGCGCAGGGAGCCGCCGCGGCCGTGATCGCGGTCCTCGCGGGCGAACAGCTCGCCGCGGGCGCGGG
>Ga0209341_10003189_pt1 | contig 15383 bp, 26 predicted proteins | sample RifCSP13_2_FD_184020 | JGI IMG/M metagenome (GOLD analysis project Ga0209341, IMG submission 184020) | Soil microbial communities from Rifle, Colorado - Rifle CSP2_sed 13_2 (SPAdes) (version 2) | ecosystem: Environmental > Terrestrial > Deep subsurface > Rock core/Sediment | place: Rifle...
AGGCCCCGATCTCTGAGGCGACCCTCATGCTGAAGGTGGATGGGGAGATTGAACATACGGCCGCAGACGGGCATGGCCCGGTCAATGCCTTAGACCATGCCTTGCGAAAGGCCTTGGAGAAGTTTTACCCTGCGCTGAAAGAGGTGCATCTGATTGACTATAAGGTCAGGGTGCTTACGGGATTGAGCGGCACGGAATCGAGGGTCCGTGTGTTGATCGAATCGGGGGACAAACAGAAGAAGTGGGGGACGGTCGGCGTCTCAGAAAATATCATTGAGGCGAGCTGGCAGGCATTGGTGGACAGCATCGAATATAAGTTATTGAAGGATATTGAGGGCTCTCATGGATAACCGGATGATCGAAGAGGGGGTCGTCGTCGAGGTCTTTGACGGAATGGCAAAGGTCAGGGCCGTCCGCGGGAGCTCCTGTGAGGGGTGTGCCTCCAAGTCCATGTGTAAGCCTGGCGACGCGGGAAGCAACACGGTGATCGAGGCAAAGAACATACTTGGGGCCCATATCGGGGAGCGGGTCGAGGTGGCCATGCAGCCGAAGCTCCTCTTAAAGGCATCCTTTATTACCTATATTGTTCCCCTGATCAGTTTCGTGGCCGGTGCGGCAATCGGCAAGGGGATCGGCGGGACAGATGCATGGGCGGCTGTCTGCGGTTTACTCTCCATGTTTTTGTGTTACGGCGGCATCTGGATGTATAACAAAAAGGCGCTTCGGGAGGGGAAATATCAGCCTGAAATCGTCACTGTCTTATCTTCTTGACACCGGCAGTTGTTTATTGTAATATTTTCAATCTGTTAGATTTATTGTAGATTGGGGGGAAGGGGTTGTGAAGAAAGTCGATATCGCCAATGAGCTTTATGAGAAGATCGGGATATCCAAGAAAGAGGCGATGGATATTGTCGAGCTCGTCCTGGATACCCTGAAGGACAGCCTGAAGAATGGTGAGATTGTAAAGATCGCGGGGTTTGGGAATTTTGTGGTGCGGAATAAGCGTGAGCGGAAGGGGAGAAACCCGAAGACAGGGGAGGAGATCGGGATATCGCCGAGGAAGGTGGTTACATTCAGGCCAAGTCATATCTTTAAAGAGTATGTGAACGGCCAGAAGCCGCAAGTGGAAAGTCTTGAAAGTCAGAAGTCAGAATGAAAAAGCCTGCTGTCATGAAATTGTTTTATAAGATCAGTGAGGTGAGTAAGATTACCGGATTAGAGTCGTATGTGCTGCGATATTGGGAGACGGAATTTCCGATGCTGGCCCCAAGAAAGAACAGGGGAGGCCAGAGGGTCTATGAACAGAGAGACATCGACGCCGTTTTGAAGATCAAGAAGATGCTTTATGAAGAAGGGTTTACGATCGCTGGGGCCCGGAAGAGACTCCAGGAGCAAACCAGCAATAACCCCGCCGTTATCCAAAAAGTGGTAGATGAACTGAAGGTAGTTCTCACCATGCTGAAGTAAACAGGGTTTCGGGGCGTAGCGCAGTTTGGTAGCGCACTCCCTTGGGGTGGGAGTGGTCGGCCGTTCAAGTCGGCTCGCCCCGACCATATTTGACATGTTGATATTGGTTTCCAACGACGATGGGATACACTCAGCCGGTATCCATGTCTTAGCCGATGCCTTAAGAAGCATCGGCGACGTCTATGTTATAGCCCCGGACAGGGAGCGGAATGCAGCGAGTCATGCGCTGACGCTCCACAAACCCCTCAGACTGGAACAGCTTGGAGACAAGGTGTACAGTGTGAACGGCACCCCGACCGACTGCATTAATCTGGCCATCAATGGAATCCTGTCTGAAAAACCGGATATCGTCGTGTCCGGGATCAACAAGGGTGGGAACCTTGGGGATGATGTCACCTATTCCGGCACGGTCTCTGCTGCGTTTGAGGGGACGCTTCTGGGGGTACCCTCCTTTGCCGTCTCTCAGGTGGCGGAAGGGGACTACAAATTTGAGACGGCGGCTAAGGTTGCCGTCTTCCTCGCGTTGCAGATCAAAGAGCGCTCGCTCCCCCCTGGTGTGCTCCTCAATGTGAATGTCCCCAACCTCGACATCAAAGAGATCCGGGGGATTAAGATGACACGGCAGGGGAAAAGGATCTATGATGAAAATGCCATTATCGAAAAGGTGGACCCAAGGGGCAAGAAATATTACTGGATCGGCGGGAGCAGGCTTTCATGGGAGAAGACAGAGGACAGCGATTTTTCTGCCATCGAAGAGGAAAAGGTCTCCATCACCCCCCTGCGGCTTGATCTCACGGAATACACTGCATTAAAGACCCTCCAGGGATGGGAATCCGTTCTCGCAGGAAAAATCCGGAACATATCCTAATGACCGATTTCGAAGAGCTGCGTAACAGGATGGTGGATGAACAGCTTATCCCGCGCGGGATCAAAGATCCGAGGGTCCTTTCCGCGATGAGGAGAGTGCCCCGCCATATCTTTGTGGGGGAGGCAGCGCTGGAGCATGCCTATGGAGATCATGCCATTGCCATAGGGGAGGGGCAGACCATCTCCCAGCCGTACATGGTGGGGGTCATGACAGAGGCGCTGGATCTGCACGGGGATGAGACGGTGTTAGAGGTTGGGACAGGTTCAGGGTACCAGGCGGCTGTCCTTGCAGAGCTTGTGATGCATGTGTACTCCATCGAGAGGATTGCAGAGCTCGCTGTGCGGGCAAGGAGATTACTGGACGGGCTTGGGTATCAGAATGTCTCCATCAAGGTCTTTAACGGGACTTTAGGGTGGAAGGAGGAGAGTCCTTTTGACCGGATCATTGTAACGGCCGGCGCTCCGGAGGTCCCTGCGGCCCTTGTGGAACAGCTTGCCGAAGGGGGCAGGCTGATCATCCCTGTCGGGGACCGCTATTCTCAGATGCTGACCCGCGTGGGAAAAAAGGCTGGCGAGATCATCAAGACAGAGCTCTTTCCCTGCGTCTTTGTCCCGCTCATTGGGGAGCATGGGTGGGCGAGGTAAAACTGCATAACACTGTCTCTAAGATGCTGAGAGTTTATAATACATTAACAGGGAAAAAAGAAGCTTTTGAGCCACGGATCCCCGGACAGGCGGGGATGTATGTCTGCGGGGTGACGGTCTATGATGTATGCCATATAGGGCATGCCAGGAGCGCCCTCGTATTCGATGGGATCAGGCGCTACCTTGAGTACAGGGGCCTTCAGGTGACTTATGTGAAAAACTTTACGGATATTGATGACAAGATTATTGTTCGGGCGCAGAAAGAGGGCGCCCCCTGGAAAGAGATTGCAGAGAGATACATCGAAGAATACAACCGGGACATGGAAATGTTAGGGGTCAGGAAGGCGGATATAGAGCCCAGGGCCACGGATCACATCGAAGAGATGCAGAAGGTCATCGATGGGTTGATGCTGAAGAACCATGCCTACAGGACGGATGGAGATGTCTACTACAGGGTCAGAAGCTTTGGCGGATATGGCAGACTCTCAGGGCGCGATACAGAAGAGATGTTAGCCGGTGCACGGGTAGAGGTGGATGAGAGAAAGGAAGACCCCCTTGATTTTGCATTGTGGAAGGGGTCTAAGGCCGGGGAGCCGGCATGGACCAGTCCGTGGGGAGGCGGCAGGCCCGGATGGCATATCGAGTGCTCGGCCATGTCCATGAAGTATCTCGGTGCAACCTTTGATATCCACGGGGGAGGGAAGGACCTGATATTTCCGCATCATGAAAATGAGATTGCCCAGAGCGAGGCCTATACCGGAAGGCCTTTTGCCAGATACTGGGTTCATAATGGGTTTGTCAACGTGAATCAGGAGAAGATGTCCAAGTCCCTTGGGAATTTCTTTACCATCCGAGAGGTGTTTGAGAAGTATCCCTACTCATCGCAGGTCACCGCAGAGGTGTTGCGCTATTTCCTTCTCTCCAGCCACTACAGGAGTCCTGTTGATTTTTCTGACCAGGGGATGGCCTCTGCCCATGCGGCGTTAGATAGTTTTTACGCAATGTTCCAGAAGATAGGAGAGATACTGAATCCCCCTTTACTAAAGGGGGAACAAGGGGGATTCAACGGGGAACGAGGAGGTGTAAAGGGGGAAAGCGAGATTAATCAGGCCTTGTCAGTGTGTCGCAGAGAATTTTCAGAGGCTATGGATGATGACTTTAATATGGCCGGCGCCATAGGGGGCCTGCAGAAATTGAGGAGAGAAGTGAATGCCTGGATGGCACAGGGAATTTCTGCGGATATTGCAGAAGAACTGGGAAACCTGTTCAAGACCTTCGGCAATGTCCTCGGGCTCTTTTCTGTTGAACCTTTTAAGTGGGAGTTCCTGAAGGTGAAGAAGTCTGAAAGAACACATGTGACTATCGTTCCTAAGGCCGGGGTTTTGACTTACAAGGGAACGACCCCCGAAGTCACTCTTTCTCCGTCAGAAGAAGAGATACGGGGGCTCATCGCAGAGAGGGAAGAGGCTCGAAAGAAGAAAGACTGGAAAAGGTCTGACGAGATCAGAGATCGTTTATCGAAGGCAGGCATTATCATAGAAGACAGGCCGGACGGCACGACCAGGATAAAGCGTTGAGCGAGAAAAGAGAGGAGTTATTCGGCGTTAATCCTTTATTGGAGGCGCTCAGGGGAGGGACCCGGGAGTTTGACAAGGTCTATATAGCCAGGGGCGTCCATAGCAAAGGGATCGAGGAGGTTGTCCATCTGTGCAGGGAGCAGAAGATCCCTGTCCACCATGAAGTAAAGGAGGCGCTGGACAGGATCGCCGGCACCCCGAAGCACCAGGGCATCCTGGGTATCGTTGCTGTAAAGGGGTATTCTTCGGTTGAGGATATCCTGGAAGTGGCAAAGAGGAAGAAGGAGCCCCCCTTTGTACTCATCCTGGACAGCGTTGAGGACCCCCGGAACCTCGGCGCCATCATCAGGACTGCGGAGGGGGCAGGGGTGCACGGCATCATTATTCCCAAGCACCGGTCAGCAGGATTAAACAGTACGGTAGCCAAGACATCCGCCGGCGCCCTTGAATATATAAAGGTGGCGCGGGCCACAAATCTGTATCAGACGATGGAATGGCTGAAAAAACAGGGGTTATGGATTTATGGGCTTGATATGGGAGGAGAAACAGAGTATACTGACATTTCTTGTGACGCCCCTTTGGCTGTCATCATGGGTGGAGAGGGGCGAGGGATAAGAGAGTCTATTCGCAAGGCATGTGATGTTCGGGTCAGTATCCCACTCTTTGGCCGGGTAAGCTCCCTGAATGTGTCGGTGGCGTCCGGCATTATTCTGTTTGAGATAGCGACGCACAGGTTAAAAAGGTTTAAAAAAGCAGATAAAGCTTAATACTGCAAGCTTTTAAGGAGATTAGTGTCTTTAAAAGGCTATAAATGTTAGAAACAGGTGTTTATTGGCGAAAATCAAGGTTTGACTAAAAACGGTATTTCTATTATATATTTAAAGTTTTGCTGGCGTAGCTCAGTCCGGTAGAGCAGCTGATTTGTAATCAGCTGGTCGGGGGTTCAATTCCCTTCGCCAGCTCCATTTGTTTAATAATAAGTAGTTGGGGAGGTACCCAAGCGGCCAAAGGGAACAGACTGTAAATCTGTCGCTGTACAGCTTCGGAGGTTCGAATCCTCCCCTCCCCACTTTAGGTAGCAGGTAGTGAGGTAGAAGGTAACAGGTAGCGGGGAGTGGATAATGGTTGTTTCTGAAAAGCATCCAGGTGCAAGGAAGGACAAGGGTTCAAGCCGAGGCGTACTTTCCGTACGTCGAGGCGACGAACCCGCAGTCCTGACGCCGCAGATGGATACTTTTCAGAGACAACCCGCGGGAGTAGCTCAGTGGTAGAGTCCCAGCCTTCCAAGCTGGTCGTCGCGGGTTCAAATCCCGTCTCCCGCTCCAGGCCCTTGTAGCTCAGTCGGTTAGAGCACCTCCTTGGTAAGGAGGAGGTCACCGGTTCGATTCCGGTCAAGGGCTCCAGAATAGGAAGCAATGAGTGATGAGGAAGCAATGAGTGGAAAGCAATGAGTGATGAGAGTAAACCAGAAACGCCCCGTGTTTATCACTCATCACTCATTGCTCGCTACTCGTTGCTCATTTAATAAGAGGAGGATGCGAAATGGGGAAGGCGAAGTTTGAGAGGAAGAAGCCGCATATCAATATTGGGACGATCGGCCATGTAGATCATGGGAAGACGACGCTGACAGCGGCGATAACGATGCTGCTGCACAAGAAGGGATTGGCGGAGTATGTTCCGTATGATCAGATTGACAAGGCGCCGGAGGAGAAGGAGCGCGGGATTACGATCAGTATCTCGCATGTGGAGTATCAGACGGAGGCGCGTCATTATGCGCATGTGGATTGTCCCGGACATGCGGATTATGTGAAGAACATGATTACGGGAGCGGCGCAGATGGATGGGGCGATTCTGGTGGTGAGCGCGGCGGACGGTCCGATGCCTCAGACGCGGGAGCATATTCTGTTGGCGCGTCAGGTGGGGGTGCCGTACATTGCGGTATTTTTGAACAAGGCGGACATGGTGGATGACAAGGAGCTGCTGGATTTGGTGGAGCTGGAGGTTCGGGAGTTATTGAGCAAGTATAATTTTCCCGGGGATGAGATTCCGGTGACGGTGGGGAGCGCCTTGCAGGCGGTGGAGTGCGGGTGTGCGAAGGAGGAGTGTCCGAAGTGCGGTCCGATCATGAAGCTGATGAAGAGTGTGGATGAGTATATTCCGATGCCGAAGCGTGACATTGAGAAGCCGTTCATGATGGCGATTGAGGATGTGTTCAGCATTTCCGGGCGCGGGACGGTGGTGACGGGCCGAGTGGAGCGCGGGGTGGTGCGTGTAGGTGAGGAGATGGATATTGTTGGGATTCGTCCGACGCAGAAGACGGTGGTGACGGGTGTGGAGATGTTCCGCAAGGTGCTGGATGAGGGACAGGCTGGGGATAATCTTGGGGTGCTGCTGCGCGGGACGAAGAAGGAGGATGTGGAGCGTGGGATGGTGTTAGCGAAGCCCGGGAGCATCACGCCGCACACGAAGTTTAAGGCGGAGGTATATATTTTGACGAAGGAAGAGGGGGGCCGGCACACGCCGTTTTTTAATGGATATCGTCCGCAGTTTTATTTCAGGACGACGGATGTGACGGGAGTGGCGAAGCTGCCTGAGGGAGTGGAGATGGTGATGCCTGGGGATAATGTAACGATCGAGGCGGACCTGATCACCCCGATTGCGATGGAGGAGGGGCTGCGGTTTGCGGTGAGAGAAGGGGGCCGAACCGTGGGGGCCGGAGTGGTCAGTAAGGTGATAGAGTAAGTCAGAAGTAAGGGGTTAGAGGTAAGAAGTCAGAAATAGGGCGAAGAGGGGAAACTATATGGCAGTGGGACAGAAGATAAGGATCAGGTTAAAAGGATACGACCATAAACTGCTGGACGAGTCCGCAGTCAAGATCGTCGAGACCGTAAAACGCTCGGGGGCGCGGGTCTCAGGGCCTATCCCGCTTCCTACCAGCATCAATAAATATACCGTGTTGAGGTCTCCTCACGTGGATAAGAAGTCCAGAGAGCAATTTGAGATCAGGACCCATAAGAGGCTGATTGATATATATGAACCGACTCCGCAGACCGCAGATGACCTGATGAAGCTGGACATCTCGGCAGGGGTGGATGTGGAGATTAAGTTATAGCCATGGTTAATGGACTGATCGGTAAAAAAGTAGGCATGACGCAGATATTCGGGGCAGATGGAAGAATGATTCCTGTAACCGTAGTAGAGGCCGGACCGTGCCGGGTGGTCGTCAAGAAGACCTTAGAAAAGGACGGGTATAACGCGGTTCAGATCTCTTTCAGAGATGCGAAGGAAAAGCATTTGACAAAGCCTGTGCTCGGACATTTTAAAAAGAACGGAGTTTCTCCTGCCCGGTACCTGGCAGAATTTACAGCGGGAGATGCCGCATCGCTGACTGCGGGCCAGGAATTGACAGTGGAGATATTTAAAGAAGGGGAGCTCATTGATATCAGTGGATTGACGAAGGGAAAGGGATTTCAGGGGGTAATGAAGCGGCACAAATTTGCCGGAGGTCCCGCAACTCATGGGTCCATGTTCCACAGGGCCCCGGGGTCTATCGGAAGCAGCGCTTATCCCTCCAGGGTGCGGAAAAATAAGCGCATGCCGGGTCACATGGGGAACAAAAAGAGGACAGTCCGGAATCTGGAGGTTGTGGGAGTGCGGAAAGAGGACAACCTCCTCCTCATCCGGGGTGCGGTGCCGGGGAGCCCGGGATCCTTAGTCATGGTCAGGAAGACCATCAAAGGGAGTTAGAGAAAGGATTAACAGGGAGAAAAGATGTTGGAAGCAGCTGTCGTGGATATGAATAACAGCAGGGTCGGGAGCGTGGCGCTGGATGAGAAACTGTTTGGTCAGCCTGTAAATACAGGCCTGCTCCATGAGGCGGTTGTCATGCAGTTGAATAACAGAAGGCAGGGGACGCATTGTACGAAGACAAAAGGGCTGGTCAGAGGCGGGGGTAAAAAACCCTGGAAACAGAAAGGCACCGGCCGGGCAAGGGCCGGTTCCGTGCGCTCGCCTCTCTGGGTGGGGGGGGGGACCATCTTCGGTCCGTTGCCGAGGGATTATTCCTATCAGCTCACCCGGAAAAAGAGCAGGCTTGCACTCTACACCGCGCTATCCTCCAAGCTGAGTGATAATGCCCTCGTGATTGTTGATCTGCTGGATGGGAAGAGCGGGAAGACAAGGGAGTCCGCAGCCGTTCTCAGGACATTGAATGTGATCGAAAGTGCACTCGTTGTTTGTGATAATAAGGACAATACCCTCTATAGGGGTGTGAAAAACCTGCCCAATGTGGTTATTATGGATATCAGGCAGATTAACGTCTATGACCTGCTGAGGTATAAAAACCTCGTGATCAGCAAAGGGGATGTTGAAAAGTTGATGGAGGTGTGGTCATGAATCTCAATCTGCACGACATCTTATATCAGCCGCTTATTACAGAAAGAAGTACGGACCTTCGTGAGGGGCTGAACAAGGTGGTGTTTATCGTCAGTCCTTATGCGAATAAACATCAGATTAAGCTGGCTGTAGAGAGAACACTGAAGGTAAAAGTAGGGAAGGTCAATATTGTCAATGTGGAAGGCAAGAAGAAGAAGCTGGGTAAATTTGAGGGGAAGAAGCCAAACAGGAAGAAGGCGATTGTTACCCTGAAAAAAGGGGAGAAGTTAGACATATTTGAGGGTGGATAATTTATGGGGTTAAAGAGCTATAATCCAACATCTCCGGCATTAAGAGGGAAGACGACCCTTACCTTTGAAGAGATTACAAAGACGAAGCCTGAAAAGTCACTGCTGATCGAGAAGCGGCGCACAGGCGGCAGGAACAACAATGGAAGGATCACAGCCGATCACCAGGGCGGCGGCCACAGGCAGCATTACAGGCTGGTTGATTTCAGGCGGGACAAGATTGGCGTCCCGGCAAAGGTGTCGGCCATTGAGTATGATCCGAACCGGTCAGCAAGGATAGCGCTGCTTTTTTATGCGGATGGGGAAAAGAGGTATATCCTGTATCCGGAGGGTCTGAAGGTTGGGGATACGGTGAGTTCGGGGCCTGACAGTGAAATTAAGGTGGGAAACACCCTCCCGATCAGCAATATACCGCTGGGGATTATGATACATAATATAGAGCTGCGTCCGGGAAGAGGGGGACAGCTTGCCCGGAGCGCCGGAGCACAGGTACAGCTGATGGCGAAAGAAGGGGATTATGCCACTCTCCGGATGAGTTCCGGGGAGGTCAGGATGGTCCATTCAAAATGTATGGCGACCATCGGGCAGGTGGGGAACCTGGATCATATTAATGTCTCCATCGGCAAGGCAGGAAAGTCGCGATGGCTTGGTAAAAGACCCCATGTGCGCGGGGTGGCTATGAACCCTGTGGACCACCCTCTGGGCGGCGGCGAGGGGAAGACCTCCGGCGGAAGACATCCTTGTACCCCGTGGGGGAAACCTACCAAGGGATACAAGACGCGGAAAAACAAGGCCACAGATAAGTTTATTGTGAAACGGAGGAAATAAGTCAGATGGCTCGCTCAGTAAAAAAAGGTCCATTTATAGATGGACACCTCATCAGGAAGATCACGGTCATGAATCAGGGCGTGGACAGGAAGATCATCAAAACATGGTCCCGACGGTCTACGATAGTCCCTGAGATGATAGGCCACACGATAGCGGTGCACAATGGAAAGAAGTTCATCCCGGTGTATATTACTGAGAACATGGTTGGACACAAGCTTGGAGAGTTTTCTCCGACCCGGACTTTCAAGGTCCATTCAGGTGTAAAGACGGAAAAGGCTACGGCTCTTAAATAGAGGGGTAAAAAAGAGATGGAAGCAAAGGCGATATTGAGATATGCAAGGCTGGCCCCGCGCAAGGGGAGGCGGGTGATTGATCTGGTCCGCGGCAAGGATGTCGGAGAGGCCCTGACCATACTGAAATTCCTGCCGCAGCATGCCTCCTTTGTTATAGAGAAGGTGCTGAGGTCTGCGCTCGCGAATGCCAGACAGAAGAATATAGGGGATGTTGATGACCTTGTTGTGTCGCAGGCTTTTGTGGATCCCGGGCCTGCACTCAAGCGATTCAAGGCAGGGCCCATGGGAAGGGCGATGCAAAGGAAGAAGTGTATGAGCCATATTACCATGGTTCTGTCCCCCCGGGCAGGTAAGGGAAGAGGACAGCAATAACCCGGTTTGTGGGTGACTGAGAGGAGGAAAATTGGGTCAGAAGGTTCATCCGATTGGATTCAGATTAGGATATACAAAATTCTGGAACTCTAAGTGGTATGCTGAGCGGGAATACCAGACGTTGCTGCATGAAGACATCAAGGTGAGAAAGCTTGTGAAACAGAAGTTGTTTCATGCAGGCGTTTCCCGGATAGAGATAGAGCGTTCTGCCCAGACTGCGAAGGTCAATATTTATACGGCAAGACCTGGGATCATCATCGGGAGAAAAGGGGCTGAAGTGGAAAAGTTGAAAAAGGATCTGGAGGCGCTGACAGGGAAGCAGATCTATATCAACATTCTGGAGATTAAGAAACCTGAGATAGAGGCCCAGCTTGTTGCTGAAAATATTGCGCTTCAGTTGGAGAAGAGGATCGCCTTCCGGAGGGCCATGAAAAAGAGTGTTGCTGCGGCGCAGAGATTCGGGGCCCAGGGGATTAAGATCAGGTGTTCCGGGCGTCTTGCCGGGTCCGAGATCGCAAGGTCCGAGTGGTATAAGGAGGGGAGGGTGCCTCTGCACACCCTGAGGGCGGATATTGATTACGGATTTACAGAGGCTAAGACAACATACGGCCAGATCGGGATAAAGGTCTGGATATACAAAGGTGAGATTCTTTCGGGTAAAGAGGAGGCGGCAGGTGTTATCCCCTAAGAAGGTAAAGTACAGAAAGTGTCACAAGGGGCGTATGAATGGGAAGGCTACGAGAGGCGCCGACCTGAATTTCGGCACCTTTGGTCTGAAGACGTTAGAGCCAGGACGGATTACCGCAAGGCAGATAGAGGCGGCGCGTATCGCGATCACCCGGCATGTCAAGCGCGGCGGCAGGGTATGGATCCGTATCTTCCCGGATAAGCCGATCACTAAAAAACCTGCTGAAACGAGGATGGGTAAGGGAAAGGGGCCTGTCGAGGCCTGGGTAGCGGTCGTGAAGCCGGGCCGGGTCCTCTATGAGATGGACGGAGTGCCCAGGGAGGTAGCCGTGGAGGCGCTGAGATTAGCTGCCCATAAATTGCCGGTAGCCACCAAATTTATTACCAGAGGCGGGGTGTAGGATGACATTGGATGAGATAAAGAATTCTACTCAGGAAGAACTGGATCAGCATGAAGAGGTGCTGAAGAGAGAGCTGTTTAACCTGAGGTTTCAAAAGGTCATCAGCGGCGGTGTTGAGAATCCAATGCGTATCAGGCACGTCCGGAAAGAGATCGCCAGGATAAAGACAGTGATGAGGGAGCGGCAGATTAAGGGATAGGTATTGGGATAAGGGGAGGATGGATGGCGGACAATCGGCGAAAAGAATATATCGGCAAGGTGATCAGTGACAAGATGGAAAAGACCGTTTCTGTGCTGGTCGAGAGTCTTTACCGGCATCCCAAATATGGAAAAGTGGTCAAGAGACGGACAAAGTTTATGGCCCATGATGAGGATAAGAGGTGCCATGTTGGAGATAAGGTAAAGATCATAGAGACGAGGCCGCTGAGCAAAACAAAGCATTGGAAGGTGATGGATATATTGGAATCTACACCGGTGAAGGGATAGGGGATCCATGATTCAGCCAAGGACAGTATTAGATGTAGCTGACAATTCAGGCGCCAAGAAGGTCATGTGCATCCGGGTGATGGGCGGGTCCAACAGGCGCTATGCGAGTATTGGTGATGTAATCGTTGTCAGTGTCAAAGAGGCCATTCCTGAGGGGACTGCCAAGAAGGGGCAGGTTGCTAAGGCGGTTATTGTGAGGTCTGTGGACAGTATGCGCCGGGAAGACGGCTCTTATATCCGGTTTGACAGGAATGCCGCTGTGCTGATTAATGCGCAGGGGGAGCCCATCGGGACCAGGATCTTTGGTCCGGTTGCCAGAGAGTTAAGATGGAAGAAGTTTATGAAAATAATATCGCTTGCGCCTGAGGTGGTGTGATGGGAATACGGATCAAAAAGAACGATACGGTAGAGGTTATTTCAGGGAGGGAGAGGGGGAAAAGGGGACATGTCCTCAGGGTTCTTTCATCCGGTGAACATGCCCATGTCCTTATCGAAAAACTGAATATGATCAAAAAGCACATGAAGCCTTCGGCCAAGAATAAAGAAGGCGGGATTCTGGAGATGGAGGGGCCCATACAGATGTCCAATGTGTCTGTCGTATGTCCCAAATGTGAAGAGGTGGCAAAGTTGGGATTCAAAGTGAGTGGTGATGATAAAAAGGCACGCTATTGCAAACAGTGCAACGAGACTATTGATTAAGGAAAAGGGTTTCCACGACTATGGCGACAAAAAGCAAAAGTACCAAAAGTACCAAGACTGAAAAGACTGAAAAGACTGAAAAGACTGAGAAGGCTGAGACGAAGGTGCCGAGACTGAAAGAGCATTATCTGAGAGAGGTGATGCCTGCCCTGGTCCGGGAGTTTTCCTACAAGAATCCGATGGAGACGCCGGCGGTCAAAAAGGTCGTGATTAATGCGGGGATCGGAGAGGCGGTGCAAAACATCAAAATGCTTGAGACCGTAGTCGAGGAGATGAGACAGATTACGGGTCAGAAGCCTCAGGTCACGAATGCCAGGAAGTCCATCGCAGGGTTCAAACTCCGTGAGGGTATGCCCATAGGGTCTAAGGTGACACTCCGGGGCGACCGGATGTATGAATTCCTTGACAGGTTGATCAGCGTGGCCCTTCCCAGGATAAGAGATTTCAGGGGGATCAACGGGAATTCCTTTGATGGAAAAGGAAATTATACCCTTGGGCTTAAAGAGCAGATTATCTTTCCGGAGATAAAGTATGACACAGTAACGTTTCTCCATGGTTTTGATATTACTATTGTCACGAATGCCAGGACAGACAAAGAGGGAAAGGCCCTGCTGAAGTTCATGGGGATGCCGTTCAGGAATTAGTATATTGGGGAAGTAGTAAATTTGCAGATTAGGAATTGGAGGAGGATCAGTGGCTAAGAAGTCTTTAATAGCAAAGGCTAAACTCGAACCAAAATTTAAGGTGAGGGGATACAACCGTTGTCCGGTTTGCGGAAGATCAAGGGCCTTTCTCAGGAAATTTCGGATGTGCCGTATATGCTTCAGGTCACTGAGCCTGCGCGGGGACATTCCCGGGGTAATCAAATCAAGCTGGTAAGAAAAGAGATGAAGGGGATTAGACCATGTCAATGACAGACCCGATAGCGGATACTTTAACCCGGATAAGAAATGCAAGCAAGCAGAAGCATGCTACCGTAGAGATGCCCCTGTCGAAGATAAAGGTGGAGATCGTAAGGATCCTGAAAGAGAACGGGTTTATTACAGACTATAAGGTGACCGGGGAGGGGGTACACAGGAATATCTGCGTATCCCTGAGATATGCGAAGACAGATGCCCCGATCATGACAGGCATTAAAAGGGTGAGTACGCCGGGGCGCCGGGTCTATGTGGGGAAGGATGAAATACCTAAGGTCATGGGCGGCATAGGGATCGTCATCCTTTCGACATCGAAGGGTCTGTTGAGTGATAGAGAGGCGCGGAGGGAAGGAAGCGGCGGCGAAGTCTTATGTTATGTCTGGTAAGCCCCCGTAGGAAGTGTTCCTAAATTGCGAGGATAGAGATTATGTCACGGATTGGAAAGAAACCTATAGCGATTCCCACAGGAGTAGAAGTTAATATCAATGGAAGTAGTGTGTCTGTTAAGGGCCCTAAGGGAAGTCTGCAGAGGGCCTTTGCACCTGGGATTGATATCAGGAAAGAGGGGGGAGCCATCACGGTCACGCCGTCCCTTTACAAAAAAGAGATAGGGGCCCTTCATGGCCTTACGAGGACGCTTGTCAACAATATGGTCGAGGGGGTGACCCAGGGATTTGTGAAGACCCTTGAGATCAGCGGGGTGGGGTATAAGGCCCTTATTCAGGGTAAGAATATCGTGCTGAACCTTGGGTTTTCTCACCAGATAACCTACCCGATTCCGGCTGGGATTGAGGCCTCTATAGATAAACAGACCGTGATTACCCTGAAGGGCATTGACAAGGACCTGGTGGGACAGGTCGCATCGAAGATACGAAGTTTAAGGGTGCCAGAACCCTATAAAGGCAAAGGCATAAAGTATAAAGCAGAGAGGATCATCAAGAAGGCAGGGAAGACAGGAAAGAAGTAACCTAAACAGGGAGGCAGGTTTTGTCCACGACAAATCTACGTGAGAAGCGGCGTAAGAGAATAAGGAAAAAGGTTCTTGGGACACAGGATCGTCCCCGGCTGAGTGTGTTTAAGAGTAATAAACACATCTATGCCCAGATCATTGATGATATTAAAGGGACGACATTAGTGAGCGCCTCTTCCATGGAGAAGGGATTTAACGATAAAAATGTGAGCTGCGAGATCTCAAAGCAGATTGGTGTGCTGATCGGGAAGAGGGCGGTTGAGCATGGGATCACAACGATTGTCTTTGACCGGGGCGGCTACAAGTATCAGGGCAATATAAAGATGTTGGCAGACGGGGCCCGCGAAGGCGGTCTGCAATTTTAAAGGGGACAGATTTAAAATCTGTCCCCGCAAAATTAGGAGGGGTTCTTGAGGAAGATTAATCCGGATGAGATTACGCTGAAAGACAAGGTGGTCCATATCAACCGTGTTGCCAAGGTGGTTAAGGGCG
>Ga0209341_10003190_pt1 | contig 15383 bp, 15 predicted proteins | sample RifCSP13_2_FD_184020 | JGI IMG/M metagenome (GOLD analysis project Ga0209341, IMG submission 184020) | Soil microbial communities from Rifle, Colorado - Rifle CSP2_sed 13_2 (SPAdes) (version 2) | ecosystem: Environmental > Terrestrial > Deep subsurface > Rock core/Sediment | place: Rifle...
CGTCCTGGGTCCGAGGGGGAAGATGCCGCGACCCGTCCCTCCGACGTCGGACCCGACGTCCCTCATCAATGCGATGCGCAAGACGGTCCGCGTCCGGTCGAAGGACCGGCGCACGTTCCATGCCCCGATCGGGACGCGGGACATGACCGTGGAGGACCTCGCGGAGAACCTGGACTTCCTGATGCGCCGCGTGATCGGGAAGCTGGAGCGCGGGCGCTTCAACATCCGGTCCGCGTACGTGAAGACGACGATGGGACCCGCCGTGAAGTATCTGTGAGGGTCACGATGGCGCACGTTGCCGCGTACAAGAAGGCGGTCGTCGAGGATCTCGTCCGGCGCTTCACGGAGAGTCGCGTCGTCGGGATTGCGAACATCCAGGGCATTCCCGCGCCTCAGTTCCAATCCATCCGACGGAATCTGGCGGGTCGGGCGACGATCACGGTCTCCAAGAACAACCTCCTGAGACTCGCCCTGAAGGAAGCCGCGACGAAGAGGCCTCATCTCGACGAGCTTGCGGGGACGGTCGAGGGGCAGACGGCCGTCGTGACCGCGGACGTCAATCCCTTCAAACTGTTCCGAGAACTCGAGGCCACGAAGACGAAGGCCCCCGCGCGCGGCGGGGAGGTCGCTCCGGAGGACCTATGGGTCCGGGAGGGTGAGACGACGTTCAAGCCCGGGCCGATCGTCGGGGAGCTCCAGAAGGCCGGACTCCCGGCCGCAATCGAGCGGGGGAAGGTGATTCTCAAGAAGGACAAGCTCGTCGTGAAGGCAGGGGACCGAATCCCTCGGGACGTCGCTCAGGTGCTCGCCCGCCTCGAGATCTTTCCCCTGACCGTGGGGCTCGACCTCCGCGGGGCGTACGAGGAGGGGATGGTGTTCCGCCGGGAGGCGCTCGCGATTGACGATGCGGCGGTCCGTGCCCGGTTCGCGGATGCCGGACGGTCCGCGTTGAACCTCGCGATGGTCGTGGCGTATCCGGCGAAGGCGACGGTCCGGCCGCTTCTGGGCGTTGCCCATGCGAAGGCCCTGGCCCTCGCGGTGGAGGCGGGGTTCCCGACGAAGGAGTCCTTGAACATCCTCCTGGCAAAGGCCCACGCGACGATGCTCGCCCTCGCCCGCCGGACCCCGGAGGTGGCGACGTGATTCATCTCATGGTTCGAAGGAATCCAACGCGAAGGAGGTGAAGACACATGGAATACGTATATGGCGCGCTGGTTTTGCACGCGGCGGGCAAGCCCGTGACCGAGGAGGGCCTGAAGAAGGTCCTCACGGCGGCGGGCGTGAAGGTCGACGACACCCGCGTGAAGGCCCTGACCGCCGCGCTGGAAGGCGTGAACATCGACGAGGCCCTGAAGACGGCCGTCGCGATGCCCGCCGCTCCCGCGGCCGCACCCGCAGCCGAGAAGAAGGAAGAGAAGAAAGAGGAAAAGAAGAAAGAAGAAGAGAAGGTGACCGAGGAAGAGGCCGCCGCGGGGCTCGGAGCGCTTTTCGGCTTCTAGGCCGGAGGCCCTCCCTTCTCCCTTTTACATCCTCTCCGAGCGGCAGCGAGAGCGCGGTCAATGCTCGCTCGCCCGAAGGACTCGGGTCGACCCGTGCGCTCAGCCCGTCCCGCTCTTCGCCTTCGCCTGGATCCGCTTGCCGCGCTCCTTCGCATTGTAACCCGTCGCCGCCTGAAGGAACCGGTTGTTCCGCGTGATCGTCTCGGTGGCGAGGGCGTCGGGGACTCCCGCCCGCATCGTCAGGTCGACGAACAGGCTCTTGCCGTCCGTCCAGGTGACGAGTTTCTCGATGGCCCCAAAGGATGCCATGATTGCGCCGTCCTCCACGGTCGCGGCTCCGAACGTCTCCGCCACGATGGCGCGGAGCCTGTCGCCCTCGAGGTTCTTTCCCCAGCCGCGCTTCAACTCGTATGCCCGCATCGTGTCCCCGCCTCCCGAGTTGGCGGGGTCCTATCAACATTACGCTTCGAGGAACGACAGCGGGTCTGCCGGGGTGAGCATGAAGTCTTGGGCGTCCACGTATTCCCGCCAGAGCTCCTTGCAGTCGCACGACATCTCGCCGAAGTCCCGCCGTAGGCCGAGGGAGAACTCCTCGATTGCGTCGACCACGCGCCGGTCGCACGTCCCGCAGTTGTGCGCGCCTCGGGCCATTCCGCCCGCGGTCGGGTGGGACTTCACGTGCGCCTTCAGGTCTCGCGTGCGCTCGAGGACTTCCAGGACGGACCACAGCCACGGAGGCCGATACTCCCCCCGACGGAAGAGTCGGTCCACGACCGTGTGGCTCTGCACGTTCACCGGATTGAACGAGATCGTGTCGCTGTACGGGTCCGCATCGTGGCCGGAACGGACTGCGTCTTCGATCGCCTCCGCCTCCGTGAGGAATGGCGGCTTCACCAGGAGGTACGTCTTCACGGTCGCGCCAACCTCACGAGCGAGGTTCGCGGCGCGGGCGTGCTCCTTGAGTCCCCAGACCTTGTTCACGCCCTGGCGCAGGACGCGATCGTCCGACGACTCCAGGCCCAACGCGATTTCGAGTTCGTCGACATGCTCGAGCGCGCGTTCGAGTTGGTCCCGTCGGAGGAGGTGGGAGAGCGTCTCGACGATGACCTTGTCGCAGCGGTCCCCGAGTTCCTCCAAGATCCGGTCGCGCACATCCGGGACGACCTCGTGGTCGTCGAAGAAGTTGCCGGAGGTGTACACTTTCACGATGGGCTGGCCCCGGTGCTGATGGAGGACCGTCTCGAGCTGGTGGAGCAGGTCCCGCTCGGACACGTCCTTCGCGACGTCGTTCACGTATCCGCACATGGAACAGCCGCTCGCCCGGGCCCAATAGCAGCCCCGCGTCCGGAAGATGATGACCCACGCATCGACGACCTTCCCTCGGAAGAGGTCCTTCTCCGTCCACGTCGAGATGTACGATCGCGGATCGAAGTCTCGTTGCTTGCGTTCTGCCTTCACGGCCGCAGCGAGGTCCATGCGGTGCGGTCGAAGTCCGCCCCAGACAAAAAGGTTTGGACCCTAGCGGCGGTGGCGCGCGGACGCGAGGCCCGCAATCAGCCCGACCCCGAGGAACAGGAGGCCCAGGAACCGAAGAAGGAGTCCGACCTCCGGCGAAAGCACGATCGGAGGCGGGAGACCCATGACCTGCGGAACCTCAATCGCCGCCTCGTATGCGACCCACATCACGAGCCCGACCGCCGCGACACCGATTCCAGCGGAGGGACTGCGGTGCCGGTGGGCGTCCGCCACCGCGACAGGGGCGCCCTGCGCCTGGACGATCGTCGACGCGATCGCCGCCGTCCCCGCGCCGCTCGGGGGAGGCAGGTCCGCGGGCGCATATCGTTGCTCCTGGTCGCACCACCACCGGGCATAGCGGTCGATCCATCGTAAGGTCGATCCGCACGTGGGGCAGACATGGCGAAAGAACTTCGTCGGCGCGTACGCCTTGCACCCGTGGCAGTACCAGCGACCGTACTGCTCGATGAAGTCGAGTTCGCGGCCGCACGCGGGGCAGGGATGCTCGATCCTCGGAGAGACGATCGGCAGGGGGGCCTGCGCGAGTCCCGTTGGACTGTCGTCCCGGGATGCCTCCTCCGGGGTCTCTGTCACGGCGTCTTGGACGGGCGGTATGGAGGGCGAAAGCCCTGAGTCCATCGCGGTCCCGTACGATGCGGTCCCGGGGGGCTCCCGGAGTAGCACGACGGTCCCGCCCGCGGGCTGGTTCTCCTCCGGCTCGGACGACACGGGCTCGGAGACGGGCGTCTCTTCCGGGGACGGAGCTACGTGCTGCGGCACCGGGGACAATTCCTCCCGATCGCTCGCCTCCTCCGTTTCGATGGCGCGCGACATTCCCTCTTGCTCTGCGAGGTAACTCAGGAGGCGCTCCCTGAGCTGCTCCTTCGTGCCGCTCGGGTTCAGATTGTACGCCTTGCACAAATCGAGCAGGTTGGCCTTCTTCGCCTCGTTGATCCCCTCCCTCGTAAGGGGAGGCCGTTCCTCGGGCGGAGCCTCTTCGGGAACAGGCGGTTCCGGCTCGGGTGGAGACGTACGGGGGAGGCCTATCGAGCTTGCTGTCTCCCCGGAAGACTTCGCGACGGGCACGGGTCCGGGTTCAGTCGACGACGCGGGAGCCGGAACGTCGGTCGTCGGCGAGGGAGTCGGACCCCCTGCGGCGGTCCGTGGGCTCTCGCCTGACGCGTATACGTTACACTTGTAACAGTAGAACCGCGCATACGACGCGACGTACGAGAGGATCCCGGCACAGTTCGCGCAGGTTCGCGCGCCGTTGTCGCCGTACCCCTCAGGGGCGTACTGTCCACAGCGGTAGCAGAAGTGCCGCTCGTACTGCCCAAGGAGCGTGAGGGCGGAGCCGCAGTTCGGACACGGGAGAGGGTCCACGACGATCGAAGGAGCCGGGGGTTTCGGAATAAAGGCTTGGCCCCGGTTGCCGATTTTGAGAGCGAATCGGGCTGTCCCCCGGGAAATGCTTTTACGCGCGCGGATGTTCGGCGGGTTACGCCACCATAGCTCAGCCGGTAGAGCAGCCGCCTTGTAAGCGGCAGGTCGGGAGTTCAATCCTCCCTGGTGGCTTCGCGCGATCGGGCGAGCCGCGTTGCAGATACAACTAAGGCAGGGGCCACGATTCCCGCCGCGCACATGCCGAAGAGCGCCCTCATCTCGGGGGTCACAGGCCAGGACGGGTCCCTCCTGGCGGAACTCCTTCTCAAGGAGCGGTACGAAGTCCACGGGCTCGTCCGTCGGCTGAGTACCCCGAACCTGGGTAACATCGTCCACATCAAAGACGACCTGCACCTCCTCGACGGGGACCTGATGGATCAGTCCTCGTTGAATTCCGCCGTGAAGGCGTCCGACCCCGATGAGGTCTACAATCTCGCCGCCCAGTCGTTCGTCGGCACGTCGTTCGTCCAGCCCGTCCTGACGGGGGAGATCACGGGCCTCGGAGCGCTGCGGATGCTCGAAGCGGTCAGGAGCTTCGCACCGGACGCCCGGTTCTACCAGGCCTCTTCGAGCGAGATGTTCGGCAATGTAACGGAGGAACCTCAACACGAGGCCACGCGATTCCACCCGCGAAGCCCGTACGGCGTCGCGAAGGTCTACGCGTATTGGGCGTGCGTGAACTACCGGGAGGCCCACGGAATGTTCGTCTCGAACGGGATCCTGTTCAACCATGAGGAGCCCGGTCGGCGCGGGCTCGAGTTTGTGACCCGGACGATCTCCGACGGCGTCGCGAGAATCCACCTCGGCTTGGCCGACACTCTCCGCCTCGGCAACCTCGACGCGAAGCGGGACTGGGGCCACGCCCGGGAGTTCGTGGATCTCATGAGGAGGACGCTCCAGCACAATGAGCCGGACGACTTCGTGGGTGCGACGGGCGAGTCCCATTCCGTTCGCGAGTTCGTAGAGGAGGCCTTCCGCGTCATTGGAGTCAGGGACTGGCAGAAGCGTGTCGTGACGGACGAGAAGCGCTACCGCCCTGCCGAGGTGTACAACCTCCGTGGCGATGCAACGAAGGCGAAGCGAGTGCTGGGCTGGGAGGCCAAGACGCGGTTCAAGGACTTGGTCCGCCTCATGGTGGAGGCAGATATCGCGGTGCTCGAGGAACGCGGGAAGGCGGGTTGAGTCCTCGGCCCGACGCTCGCACTTCGGTGCGTGATCCGAGACGAAAGTCGTCACGGTTAAATAGCGTGCATCGTGTATTCCTCGCGGTCCAGGGCCCTTCATGCTCCAGCCTCAAGAAGTCGTCGTGGCGAAGCTCTTGCCTACGATCCGGGCGAAACTCGCGCAGGAACTCGTCCGGATGTACGACATGAAGCAGGTCGACGTGGCGAAGGCGCTCGGAATCACGCAGGCGGCCGTAAGCCACTACATCACGAAAAGTCGGGGCGTCGACCAGGAGATCCTGCGCCGTTTCCCGGAGATCCACGGGTTCGTCGGCGACATCGCACGGAAGATCCATGACGGGTTGGCTCGGTCCGACCAGATCGCAAGAATCGACCGTTTCTGCTACGACCTGATGAAGACCGCACGGTTCTGCGAGTATCACAAGAAGGTCGGGGACATGGACCCTTTCTGTACGGCGTGCTTCCCGGAGCCTCCGAAGCCGTAGGACCCGCCGAGCTTTCGTCAAACGCCCAGAACGGATTCCATCTTGCGAAGGAACACCGATTCGTCGAACTGGCTCGCGCGCGCGACGGAGTCGTTTCGCATCCCGCGGAGCGTCCCCTCGTCCAGTTCCCGGATTTTCGCCGCGAAGGCGTCGGCCTCCGGCGGTAGGAGGAAGCCGGTCTTGCCCTCGATGACCGTCTCTCGGTATCCCCCGTCGTCCGTCGCGAGGACACACTTTCCCGCGGCCATCGCTTCGACCGGGGTGATGCCGAAATCCTCGTCGACCGCGGTCGTGAGGAAGCCTTTGCATCTTGCGTAGAGCCGCACGAGCTCGTCCTCCGGGACGTCGCCCAGGAGCGTCACGTTCGCGGGCTTGACGAGCGAGCCGATGTACGCTTCCGTCCGGTCCCCCATCGTGTAGCCCCCAACCACTAGGAGTCGCTCCTGGGGCAGGCGCCGAAAGATGTCGAACTGCACGCCGATCCGTTTCTCCGGATACAGGCGGTTCACGGAGAGCCACGCGTCCCCGACGTCTTCGAAGTGAAATCGATGGGTGGCAACGGGCGGGTAGATCACGTCCGAGGGACGGGCATAGTATCGTTGGATTCGACCGCGGACGTTTTCGCTGATCGCGACGATTCGGTTGCAATGTGAGACCGCCCGCCGATCGAACGCCGAGTGCACCGCGACCCAGGCGCGTGCGACGGGCCTCCGGCTCGCGGGGAGTCGCGCGAGGGTCGCCTCTCGCTGATCGTAGAAGAAACGGGTCGGGGTGAGGCAGTAGTACAGGTTCGGATGGTGTCGTCTCGCCGCGAAATGGGCCCAGTTCCCTACGAGGACGTACGCATCGTACCCGGAGAGGGTCGCGCGGGAGAACCGCAGGCTCGCCCGGATCTGCTTGACCGGAGTCCGGCCGCGAATCGATCCCAGGGATGTGACACGGACCCCCGGATAGCCTGCCCGCGCGGGCAGGGTCTCGTCGTATGCGGTCGTCACGAGATCCGCGTCGAAATGCTTCGAGAGGGTGAGAGCGACCCGCTCGCCGCCTCCGATGGTCTCGAGGTAATCGTAGAGGACCGCGAGCCGCATGTACACCGCCGCCGGACGACCGGGGCACCGCAACGCCGCGTCGCCTTTATATATCGCCGCGCGGGCTGACCGCCCACGTCGGGGTGTGGCCGCTGGTCCTTTGGAAGTTGAACATGGGCTGCGGGCGCGACGTCCGGTCGGGCTATCTGAACGTCGACAGCAAGCGGCTCGACGGGGTAGAGGTCCTCTGTGACTTCTCCCATTTCCCATGGCCTTTCAGGGACGACGCGTTCGACGAGGTCGTCGCGGTCCACGTGATCGAGCACCTACCGGACACGATTCGGACCATGGAGGAACTTCACCGCGTCACCCGCCCCGGCGCGCGAATCCTGATTGAGGTCCCTCACTACAAGCACGCGAACGCGTACCGGGACCCGACCCACGTCCGGTTCTTCTCGGAGGAGACCTTCGACTACTTCGGGAAGGACGAGCGGTCGTACTATACGAGCGCGCGATTCCAGGTCGCGAAGATCGAGAAGTTCTACGACTCCGTGATCGACCAATTCGTGCGCAGGCCGTTCCCGCGCCTCGTGAAGTACGTCGAGCGGTATCTCGACCACACGGTGGAGAAGCTCGTCTTTACGCTCGTCACGCGGAAGTGACCTCGGGCCGCGGAGACCGGACCGTCTCGTCGACGATGGCGCGCATCCGTGCCGCGAAGACGCTCACATCGAACGTTCGGGCGCGAGCCTCGCAGGCGCTCCGCATCCGCTCGAGGATTTCCGGGCTCGCGGCGGAGATCGCGGTAGCGATCGCCTGAGGGTCCGGAGGGACGAGCCATCCCGTCTCCCCGGGCACGACGGTCTCGCGGAAACCTCCCTCGTCGACCGCGATGACCGCCTTCCCCGAGGCCATCGCTTCGACCGGCGTGATCCCGAAGTCCTCGTCTCGGGACGTCGCCAGGAGGCCGCGGCACGTCGCATAGCGTTCGACCAGCTCGGATTCCGGGATCTCCCCGAGGAACTCCACATTCGCGGGGGGATCGACGGACCGAAGGAAGCGGCGGGGGTCGACGCCCATTTGGGGTCCGCCGGCGACGACGCACCGCTCCTTCGGGAGGCGGCGGAAGGCCTCCACGAGGAGGTCGATACGCTTCTCGTGGCTCAGCCGTGCGACCGCGAGCCACGTCTCCCCGACCCCTGCGAATCGATACTTCGCGACGTCCACGGGGGGGTGAACCACCTCGCTTTTGCGCCGGAGGTACCGCGCGAGCCGGTCTGAGACGTTGCGGCTATTCGAGACGATCCGGTCGACCCGGCGGACGGCGGTCTCGTAGGCAGGGCGATTTGAGCGGATCCACCGCCGCGCGGCCCACCGGGTCCCCCGGCCGAGGGAATCGAGGAACGTCTCTTCGAGGTCGTAGAAGACGCGGACGGGAGTGTGACAGTACCACAGGTTCGGACGGTGGCGCGCTGCCGCAAAGACCGCCCAGTTCCCCGACAAGACGTAGGCGTCGTATTTGGAGAGGCTCACCCGCTCGAACGCGGCCCTCTGGCGCGACTGTCGCAACAGTGGCGTGTCGGGGACCGGACCCAGGTCCACGACCCGAGCCTCCGGCAGCCCTGCCCTCGCCGCGAGATCGGGCGTCACATCGGTCGTGTACAGGTCCGCATCGAGGGCGGCCGCGAGGGATAGGGCGACGCGTTCCCCGCCTCCGATGAACCGGAGGTGGTCGTGGAGGATCGCGACGCGAGCGGAGGCGCCTCGATCCGAGCCCAAGACCTCACGCTCCGCCGACGAAGGTCGGTCGGAGGGCCCCGAACCAGTAGATCCGTGCGTAGCCGTTGTCGAACACCTTCGCGAAGGGGGCCTCCGAGAATTTCGCGATGGCGGCGGGTGTCATCGGGACGGCGGGCTCCCAGGGCAACAGCTGGACGCCGCGCTCCGTGTCCTCATCGATCCAGACAAAGGTCACGTCCCCCGGCCCGGAAGGGGCTCGGACGTCGAGGAGCCCCGCCCACGCCTCGAGGAACGTCTCCGCGAGGAACGGGGATCGTGCCGCATCCCACGTCGCGTTCGTATCTCCGAATCCGAATGCGATCGTTGACGTGCGGTGGTCCGCCGCGAGCAGCCCGTCCACGTAGGCCCGCGACCAGTATGCTCCGTCGAGGGCCGAGGCTCGTGTCCCTTCGTTCCACCCCGCGAAGAGGTCCGGAGGCGGGAGCGCGGAGACGCCCGTCGCGACGAACAGGAGGCCGACCGCGGCAATCGCGCCGGCGCGTCTCCCCGGCCGCGGGGCGCGGAGATCGAGCATCCGGAACAGGCCCACCCCTGCGAGGATTCCGAGGAACACGACGAGATATTCGATGTGTCGGTACGGGATGACCACGTGCGGTGCCGCGAGCGCCCCGAACCCGGCAGATAGGACAAGAGCCAGGATCGGCCCGTTCACCGCGTGTCCTTCCCGCCAGAAGTCCGTGAAACGGCGTCCAGAGGCGGAAAGGGCGAGGAGGGCGAACAGGGGCGCGAACACCACGACGACGGAACCGGGGAGCCGAATCGTCGTCCCAGGAACGCCCGCGACCATCCCGTAGACCATGAGGGCCACGATGAAGCCGATGGTCCCTGCGTACAGTGCGATCGAGCGCGCGAGAGAGGGGTGCCGAGGGCGGTACCGCCACGCGATGCGGCGTCTCGCTCTGACAAGGCCGAGAAGGAGGAGGAGGCCAACCGGGAACGCCGCCGGAAGGAGCCACCAAGGGCTCACGTTCACGTCGCGGAGGATTCCGTCGCGGAAGGAGGTCGCGGATCCGAACCAGAACGCGAAGGTCGACGCAACGACGACCCCGTATGCCGTGGCTTGTCGCCTCGCCCCCTCCGCGGGATGTGGGCGCAGCAGCGCACGCAGAACGATCGATACGAGGACCAGGATCAGGAGGAAGTACGTGGCGAGGTGATGCGTCACGATGAGGGCACCTGACACGAGGAGGGCCGGAAGGACGGCTTTGGGATCCCTCGGAATCCGGATGAAGAGGAGGAACCCCGAGAAGACGAGGAGGTCTCCGAGAGTCGACGGTGCCGCGTGGGAGGTCGAGTATGCGTGGGGCATCGCGACCGCGACGAACGCGGCGGCGAAGAGGGCGACCTTCGTCTCCCGGGATAGCCGGGCTGCAAGAAGGAACACCGGGAGCGCGACGAGGGCCCCGAGGGTTGGCACGAGGAGGCTCAGGACGACGGGGACGTCGAGGCCCGCCAAGGCCACGCCGGCTCCCTGGAGGAAGAACACTCCCGGGAAGAACGGATACGTCACCCCCCAGCCGACGTACTCCGTGGAGACGCTCCCGCTCGCCGTGAGGTCCCGCAGGATCGAGTGATACTCTCCGATGTCCGCGCCCCAATATAGGTACGTGAGGAGGGGAGACAGCCGGATCGAGACCCCCGCCACGAGAATCGCCAGGAGCGCGCTGGCTCCGGACCGCCGCATCCCTCGACGGAGGGGCGGGCCCCGTTATAGGGTTATTCCTCTTCGAGGACGCGCCCCGCGCGATGTCGCAAAGTTTTTCTCAGCAGCGCCTCTGTCCGACAGCGATGTCGAGCCGATGCCCGGAGTGCTACGCGACGCTGCCGGAGGACGCGTCGTGGGTCTGCCCGACGTGCGGCTACACTCTGCGGACCCCGGTGTCGTCGAAAGTCGGCGTGGGGTTCATGCTGCTCGGCCTCGTGCTCCTGGGGACGTTCGTCGCGGGACCGGAATCCCTCGGCCTCCGGAGCGGGTGGATGCCGTCCGACCTGGCGGAGCTCACGATCACGAGCTATCCGCTCCTCGTTGCGGGCACGTTCTTCCTCGGAATGGCGCTCATGGCCGCCGGGGCGCTACGTCTCCGGGGCGAGCGGTCCCGCGCCCCCGTCTAGAAGAAGTCGTCGAGCTTCAGGTTCTGGACGCGGTCGTTCGTGAACAGGGACGTGATGGCGTCCTCGATGAGGACGATCCGCTGCCTCAGGTAGTTCGACACCTCGTATTCGCGGCTGATCCTCTTCGAGAGCTCTAGGTACTTCTTCACGGAGCTCTCGTGGACGGTCAGGACCAGATTCCCTCCGTCCACGGGACACTTCCCTCGGAGAGGCATCCGACGGTACTTCGCCCCGCACTTCGGGCAGCGGACTTGCTGGGTCGAGAACGCCTTCAAGTTCCCGATCAGATCCGGAAGGAAGTGGTGGACGACGATGCGGGCGACGACATCGTCCGCGTCCACGGCCCGGATCCGCATCGCGAGGCGCAGCTGTTCCTCGAGCTTGTCCTCCATGGACCCCTCGCCGTACGCGGACGCGAGAGGCCCGGCGGCGGCGACCGAGGTCTCGTGAGTGTATTCGAACCCTTCGTACTGGAGGACGCTCCCGATCCGCTTTGCCACCGTGTCAATGAGGGGCTCGACTTCCTTCGGATGGGCATACCGGGCCGCGGCTTCGTACAGGGCGAGGGGGTACGCCGCTTGGAGGTCCATGTTGTGGGCCTCCTTGTCGATCTCGTTCGGATCGATGCGCATCGTGAGGACGAGGGGGGCGTCCATGAGGCCGCCGCGCTTCTCCGGAAGGAACGACCGCGAGAAGTTGATCAGGCTGTCCAGGAGAAGGATCAAGGAGTCTTCGTCCCCGTCGCAGTTCCTCCGTCGCGCGGCGATCAGGTACGGGTGTGCAAAGCACGCCCGGGCCGGCGTGAAGCCGACGATGCGGGCGAGGACCCCGCCGCTCGTGTGGGGCGCGAGCGTCAGGACGAGTTCGCCGAGGAGGTCCGCAGGTCCCGACGCCTCGTAGAACCGCGGCAGGCCGTACACCTTCTCCAGGAGATCGTCCACGAAGCCGGCCACGCGGACCAGGTACTCCGCGCACGACACCGACACGAGGATGTCCTGGGGCCGGAGCTCGATGACCTGATCTGCCCGCTCGAGGGCCTGCCCGCGGGCGTCCACGAGGTACCCGAGGCGGCGCGCGTCCTCCGCCCGAATCCCAGCGTCCTTCAGGGTGAAGTGGGTCAGCGGGAGGTTCGTCATGTCGAACCGGGTCGTGCCGTCCTTGAACACGTAGATCCCGTGTTTCGCTCGGAGGATCCCTTTCTCGAGGGCCTCCGGGGTCTTGCTCTTCGAGATCATCCCCTGGACCGCCTTGATCTCCGAAGGGGGCCCCTCGTGGAGCGCCTCGAGGGCGCTCCGGAGCACCTCCTGAACGGGGATCCGTTGGCGCAGCGTCCCGTTCCTCGCCTCGGTGTGCGCGCCGCAGGTGCACCGAGAGAGGAACCAACGGCGCTTGCACGCGGGGCACACCCTCAGGCCGACCTCCACCTCGATCGTCTCCTTCTTCGCCGCCTCCAGAAGGAGTCGCTGGGCCCCGCCCTCGAGCCCGATCGGGAAGAGGGCGTGCGGGGCGGGCTGCATCTTCCTCGGCGCCGCCTTCTCGGGGCGGGCCATCCGGGCGCCAATCCGTGTCGGGCCCCGGGCGGAAAGAGGGAAGCCCGCGAGGGCGGACACGTATCCGAGGGGATCGTCTACCGCGGGCTCCGGGCCTCCCCGGAACGCGCCCCCCTCGATCCGGATGCCGAGGCACGCGAGCACGGCTTCCGTGTGGCGGTCGAGGACGATCGCGTCTTCCCGGACCGCGTGCGTCGCGCCAAGCTTGACGAGGAGCGTCTTCACCTCCTCGTCCCTCGGGAGCACGAGGCGTCCGCCTTCGATTCGACCCCGCGCGACGACGAAACCTCGCAGGGCGCGTAGCTGTTCAACGGTCAGGTCGTGCCAGAAGAGGTTGTATCTCGGGTGGAGGGGGATCTGGAACTCGCGGGACCAGTCGAGGGCCTGTCGGGCCTCGACGGACGTCCAGCCCTCAGGCAAGTCCCCCAGTTTCGCACGGAGGAGCTGGCCGTACCACTCGAGGGCGAAGGCGCCCGGCACGAGGACATGGTTGTTCTCGAGGAACTCGCCGAAAGGAATGAGGATCTCGCCGAGGTCCGCGATGACGGCGACTCGGGGCGCGAGACGCTTCGCCGCCTCCGCATCGGAGAGCTCGACGAAATCCCCGGATTCGAGGACGACGAGGGGGCCCTCGATCGTGTCGCACGGAGTCACGGCGCCTGCCTTCCCCGGACGCTCCGTCTTGATCTGCGTGCCGACCGCGATGAAGTCGTTCAGCACATGCATCGTAGCCGGGTGGAGGGCGAGGGCCGCAAGGCCCGTCGCCCGCGTCCGTCCGTATCGGAGCCGGAGGCCTCCGGGCCGGCTCGGGTAACACAGGACGGGTCGCCCGGCCAGGATGTTCTGGATGAACTTCTCGTTGGGCTCCACGCCCACCGTGGTGTCTGAGGCGTCCAGGGGGCGACCCGTGAGGAACCGATCCAGGTAGTCCCATCCATCGATCCGAAGCCGGCGCACGTGCTTCTGGATCTTTGGGGCCTTGAGGCACAGTCCGTCCGCGACGACAAGGCACGCGCCGCCTCGGATGCGGTTCGTCTCGATCCGGGGCAGGTCCCGGTGTCCGCTGATCTCCGCGTCCTCCGTCCCCTCCCCGTTGAGCCCGACGGGGCAGTTCGAGACGATGAGTTCGATCTCCTCGTCGGAGGGCGTATACTGGAGGTGCTGGACCTGCTTGTAGAGCGGAATCTCTTCCTTGAACCGTTCGACCTCGGGGCGGGTCGGCTGCCACCGGCCGATGCCGAGCTCGCGCCGTACGACGTCGGCGATGAGGACGCTGAGGGCCTGCCCCGTCCCGCCGGCGGATCGGATGGGCCCTGCGTAGGACAGGTCCACGTACGAGGAGCCGTCCGCGTTTCGCTTCACCTTTACCGTCGCGAGCCCCTCGAGGGGTGCGACGAGGATTCCTTCCGTGAGGATCGCGAGTCCGACTCGCACGGCCCGCTCGACGGCGCGTTCCTTGCTCGGTGCCGGGCGTTGCGCCATCTCCTTTGCGACAAGGATCGCGAGCTCCTCCCGATCGTGGTCCTTCCCCAGCTCCCGGATCCGGCGCGCGACCCCCTCGACGTCGTACTCCCGGAGGAGGAGTTCCACCCGCGACGCGAGGTCCTCCGTGAGGGGCGTCTCAACATCCAGCTCCGGATCGAGCCCCTTCGCTCTCGCGGCCCGCGCGATGCGGTAGCTCGCCTCCACGCCGCGCTGGAGGGCGTCAAAGTAGCCGCGGATGGCCTCGGAGAAAACGGGGGACCCCATTCCATCCCTTCGAGAAAGGACGCGGGCGCCCGTATCCGGAGGCCCGCGTATATGCCTTCCGTCGGGCGCGTCCACGGTCGGGAGAAAAGTCGAGGCCGAACCTTTATCGTCGAGGGACGCCCTCGTTCCGTATGATGGAAGACATCCGGGACCCGGACGCCTTCCGTCGCCACGTGCTCGGGACGAGCGGTCCCGTCGTCGTGCTGTTCTCCGCCACGTGGTGTCCCTTCTGTCGTCGCTTCACGCCGGAGTTCGCGAAGCTGAGCCAGGAGCTCCGGATTCGTACCGCGACCGTCCACCTCGACGACTACGAGAACCCGTTGTGGGAGGACTACGCGGTCGACGTCGTGCCCACGATCGCGTTGTTCCGCGGCGGGGAACTCGTGGACCGCCAGGACGGAGTCCTCGGGTACGGACTCGATCGCAGAGCCGTCCGAGACTTCGTCGGCCGTGTCTCGCCCCTCCTGGCATGAGGCCTCGGTTTCACCTCCGATTCTCAGGACGGCACGTTTTTATCGCGTCCGGCGGAGGTGCGGTTCGTGCGCAAACTCAAGAGCGGAATCTATGGACTGAACCCGCTCTTGGACGGCGGGATCAACGAGAACAGCACGACCGTCGTGATCGGACGTTCCGGTGCGGGCAAGACAACCTTCGCGACCCAGTTCATCCGACGGGGCCTCCAAGACGGACAAGAGGGCATCTTCGTGTCTCTCGACGAGAACAAGGAACAGATCATCCGCGAGGCCGTCGAGATGGGCTGGTCCGATATCCTCGACTACCTCGAGGACGAGCTGCTCGTGTTTATCGACGCGTCCGGGCGGGAGTTCTCGAACTTCATCCGGAAGGAACTCCCCGCGTTCGTGTCCGAGTGGAAGGGAAGCCACGCGAGGATCGCCGTCGATCCCCTGACCCCCGTCCTCTGGTCCACGAAGGATCTGTACGAACAGCGGGACCTCCTCTCCTTCATGCTGAAGCAGACCCGGAAGGTCGGCACGGTCCTGTGCACCCTCGAGGAGCA
>Ga0209341_10003191_pt1 | contig 15380 bp, 21 predicted proteins | sample RifCSP13_2_FD_184020 | JGI IMG/M metagenome (GOLD analysis project Ga0209341, IMG submission 184020) | Soil microbial communities from Rifle, Colorado - Rifle CSP2_sed 13_2 (SPAdes) (version 2) | ecosystem: Environmental > Terrestrial > Deep subsurface > Rock core/Sediment | place: Rifle...
ATGACGACACCCCGGGCCGACGAGCCGTCCGTGGGTATTAATATCCTTGGAAAAGAGGACCGGGATGGATAACCGTCGGCGCCTACGCGGCGCCGATCCGGAACAGCGTCGTCCCGCACACAGGGCACTTGCCCCGCATTGCGGGTTTGCCGTTCTTGAGCGTGACCCTCTTCGCATCCTTCATGTCCCGCTTCGCCCGGCACTTCACGCAGTATGCTTGGACCATGGGAGGCTCACCGACGGCCGGATGCCGGGGACCCCTCATAATGATATGCGTGCGGAAATCACGGAGGACCCGGGCGCCGCCACGGCTCGGCGTCACCCGCGGAGCCGCGCCATAAGGTTTATATTCATCCCGTTTTTAGGCCCGCACTCCGGGGTCTCCTCCTTATGGCACTCACTCGATTTGAACGAGCTCGAATGATCGGTGCCCGCGCATTGCAGATCGCGATGGGGGCGCCGTCATTGCTTATTGACGTGAAGGGAATCGTGGACCCGATGGACATCGCCGTGCGGGAGTTCGAGCGGGGCCTCATGCCACTCACGGTGAAAAGGCTCCAGAATGCCGTCCATTGACGCCGCTATGATTCGGAAGATCCTCGACAGCCGCGGGGAGCCGACCGTCGAAGTCGACGTCGTCGCTCAGGGGATCCATGGCCGGGCCGCCGCGCCGAGCGGGGCAAGCACGGGGACCCACGAGGCGGTCGCGTTTCCAGAGGGTGGGGTCGACGCTGCCATCGCACGGTTCGCGGAGGAGGTCAAGCCGCGCCTCCTCGGGCGCGAGGTGACCGCGCAGAAGGACGTCGACCGGATCCTCCATGAGATTGACGGAACGCCGAACTTCGCCCGCCTCGGCGGGAACGTGACGGTCGCCGTCTCGCTCGCTGTCGCGAAGGCCGCAGCGAACGCGATGGCGGTGCCGCTATACCGGTATGTCGGCGGCGCGGTCGCGCACCGGATGCCGCACCCGATGGGGAACGTCATCGGCGGCGGCCGCCACGCGATCGGTGGCACGACCATTCAGGAGTTCCTTGCCGTCGCGCTCGGCCCGACCGTCGCCGCCTCCGTCTTCGCGAACGCGCGCGTCCACCGGACCGTTCGCGACCTCCTCCGGAAGAAGCTCCCCGCGGGGCCCCTGGGTCGAGGCGACGAAGGCGCCTGGGTCGCGCCCGTCGACGACGAGGATGCGCTCGGGATTCTCGCCGACGCTTGCCGTGCGGTCTCGAAGGAGGTCGGCTTTGAGGTGCGGCCCGCTCTCGACCTCGCAGCCTCCGAGTTCTTTCGCGACGGCATGTACCGGTATCGGTCCCGAACGCTCACGCCGGAGCAGCAGATCGACTTCGTCGCGAGCCTCGCGGAGCGCTTTGGCCTGTTCAGCGTCGAGGATCCGCTCCACGAGGATGATTTCGCCGGATACGCGCGCCTCACCTCGTTGATCGGAACAAAGTGCCTCGTGATCGGCGACGACCTCTTCGTGACGAGCGTCGCGCGACTCCGAGAGGGCATCGATGCGCACGCTGCGAACGCTATCCTTATAAAGCCGAACCAAATTGGCACGCTGTCCGACGCGAAGGCCGCGGTCGACCTGGCCCATCGGCACGGGTACGCGACCGTCGTGTCCCACCGCAGCGGGGAGACGACGGACGACACGATCGCACACCTCGCGGTCGCCTTCGGATCTCTCGCAATCAAGACCGGTGCGGTCGGCGGCGAGCGGATCGCAAAGCTCAACGAGCTCATCCGGATCGAGGAAGGGCTCGCCGGGGGATAGGATGCAGGAAGAGGAACAGATCGGTGCGGAAGGGCTCCTCGTGCCCGAGGACGTGTACCTGACGAGCGGCGTCCATATCGGCACGCAGCAGAAGTCCGCGGACATGAAGCGGTTCATCTACAAGGTCCGGACGGACGGACTGTACGTCCTCGACATCAAGCAAACGGACACGCGAATCCGGGTCGCTGCGAAGTTCCTCGCACGGTTCGAGCCTTCGAAGATCCTCGTCGTCGCCGCCCGGCAGTACGGCCAGAAGCCCGCCCGCCTGTTCGCGAAGGTGATCGGCGCAATGGTCCTCGCGGGCCGCTTCGTCCCCGGAACGCTCACGAACCCACGGCTCGAGGAGTACGTCGAGCCTGAGGCGGTCGTCGTCACGGACCCCGCCGCGGACGAGCAGGCGCTTCGGGAGGCGCTGAACGTGAGCATCCCCGTCGTGGGTCTGTGCGATGCGAACAACGAAACGCGAAACGTCGATGTCGTCGTCCCGACGAACAACAAGGGCCGACGGGCCCTCGCGACAGTGTATTGGCTCCTCACCCGCGAGGTGCTGCGGGAGAGAGGCGCGGTCAAGCCCGGCGGCGAGTTCACGGCGACGATCGACGATTACGAGGCATCCCTGTAGGGGGCGGGAATGCGCTACCCGGCCGTGGCCGGACAGTTCTACGAGGCGGAGCCGCGAGCGCTCGGGATGCAGATCGATGGCTGCTACCGCCATCGCCTCGGGCCCGGGGAGAAGCCCGCAGTCGCGAAGGGCGGCCCCCGGACCCTCAAGGGCCTCGTCGTCCCCCACGCGGGCTATGTGTACTCGGGTCCGATCGCGGCCCATGCATACGCCGCGCTCGCGCGGGATGGCCTGCCCGCGACGTTCGTGATCTTCGGGCCGAACCACACGGGCCTCGGCGCCGCGCAGGCCCTCGGGACGCACGACTGGGAAACCCCGCTCGGCATCGCGCGGTGCGATCGGGACCTTGCTGCGCGCATGATGAAGGGCCCGATCATGGACGACATCATCGCGCACCGCCACGAGCACAGCATCGAGGTTCAGCTCCCGTTCCTGCAGGACCTCACGCCGGACGTCACGTTCATCCCGATTTGCATCGGCATCCAGGAACTCGAGGACGTAGTTGAGGTCGGCAAGATCGTCCGGGACGCGATCAAGGGGAAAGACGTCGTCGTCCTCGCGTCCACGGACTTCTCGCATTACATTCCGAAGGACGAGGCCGCGCGGCGGGACCGCCTCGCGATTGAGAAGATCCTCTCGTTCGACGTCGACGGGTTCTATCGAACGATCAAGACGCACGACATCTCGATGTGCGGGTACGGTCCCGTGATTGCAATGATGACCGCGATCGAGTCCGCGAGGCCGGAGTTCATCGCGTACGGTTCCTCGGGCGACGTCGCGCCGATGCGGGACGTCGTCGGGTACGCGGCGATCGCGATGCGACGCTGACTCGGTCAATTCGTTTTCGTCTTCAATCCACCGCCCTCTGATTTTCATCGGGAATAACGGGGGCGACACTATCATGCCTACACGGCCTCTGAGCGACGCCGCGCGACTATGCCGGTCGTCACGATGTCGGAAATTCGGGCGGCCCTCCGCGTGACGGTCGGTCGGCGGGGGATGTCGGAGGAGGACATCAGCGCGCTCGCGGACTACCTGATATCGTTCTTCGGATTTGACACAGAAGTGATCGACAACCGCCTCGACGTCGACGACCGCGACGTGTTCTACATGCTCGAGGAGGCCGGCCTCCTCACGACCCGCCAGGAGGAGGTCCACATCAAGAAGGGCAAGCTGTGGAGGATTCACTACTGGGTCCTCCGCACGGAACGGATCAAAGACCTCGCAGCCCGAACGTCGAACCGTCGTGACGAGGCCGTGTTCGGCGTGTACGACGGCCTCCCCGAAGAGGCGTGGGCCCGCACGCCGCTCCCGAAGTGACGACGACCTCGTTGTAGCGGTCCGGAATAGGTCTTTATAGCGCGGGACTTTCTGAGAGGTGCCCATGGTCGATTGGCTCGACCCGCTCCTCCCGTGGATCTACGGGTTCACTGCAATCGCGCTGTGGACCCTCGGGGTTTACGTCCTCAACCGGAGGGGCACACTCGCGAAGTACAACCTTGTCCCGATGGGTCCCCTCCTCATGGTGAAAACGGTCCGGGGGCGGGACTTCATCGACCGGAGTGCGCGGTTCCGGCGCACGTGGCGCGTGTTCGGGGACCTTTCAATCGTAATCGTCGCGCTCACGATGATCGGCATCACCGCCCTCCTCGTCTGGGAGGCGACTCTTGTGCGGCTCATTCCCCGGGACCGCGCGCCATCGCCGGAGTTGCTCCTAGGAATCCCGGGCCTGAACCCGATCATCCCGCTGTGGTACGGCATCCTCGCGCTCGCGATCGCAGTCGGGTTGCACGAGCTGATGCATGGGATCCTCTCGCGCGTCGCAAAGGTGAAGGTCGAGAGCCTGGGTCTCCTCTTCCTGATCGTTCCGATCGGCGCGTTCGTCGAACCCGCAGAGGCGGAGTTGAGGGCGCTGCCGCGGCGGGAGCGGGCCCGCATCTACTCCGTGGGCGCCTCGATCAACATGCTCCTCGCGGTCTTCTTCGGGTTCCTGTTCAGCACGATGATGCTCTCCGCGCAGCCTGCGCAACCCGGCGTTGGTGTCGTCGCATACTCGATTACGAACAGCCCGGCGGAAGTTGCGGGCATCCCTGTCGGAAGCATCCTAACGCACGTCGGCGCCGCCCCGGTCGTGACCTCCGCAGATCTGCGGCAGGCGTTGGACGCGTTCGCTCCGGGAGACGCCACCGTGGTGACATGGTGGAAGGACGGTGCCTCGCAAACGGCGCCCGTCCGGCTTGGCGACGACGGCACGGGACGCTCGATTCTCGGAATCCGGGCGATCGAGACCCGCACGTCGATCTACCATCCGTTCACGGACCTCGAGGCGAACGGCGGCTTCACGGGCGCGCTCCTCCTTTTCATCTCCCTCCCGTTCTCCGGGTATTCGCCCCTCCAGGCCCCGATTACGGACTTCTACGTGATCACAGGCCCGTGGGCGGGCGTGCCCACCTCCGTGTTCTACGTTCTCGCGAACATCCTGTACTGGCTCTTCTGGATCAACCTCATGCTCGGCGCGACGAACGCGCTGCCCGCGGTCCCGCTCGATGGCGGGTATGTTTTCAAGGACGGCATCGAGGCGCTTCTCCTCCGGGTCCGCGGGAGCCTCGAGCCGAGCCGTCGGGAGGCGATCGTGCGGCGGGTGAGCCACGCGTTCGCGTTCTTGATCCTCGCGTTGATTTTGTGGCAGATTATCGGCCCGCGGCTCTAGGCCCGCGGTTTCTCGCGAGGCGGACTACGTTCGGGCCCCCGCGCCAATGATCCCGAGGGCCCCGCCGACCGCGACGAGGACGGCATCGAGGGAAATCGAGCGCGTGACGATCATGATCGCGATGCCGATGACGAGGGTCGCGAGCCCGCCCGTGCTCATTCTGCCCCGATACAGGTACACGCCACCGAGGATTGCCGCGACGCCGAGGATCCCCTCGACGGCGCGCTCCGCGATCGCACTGAGGTCGAGGTTCCCGCTTCGCGGGAGGTTCAGGGCGCCCGCGAGGACGAGGATCCCGCCGATGAGGGCGAGAAGGAATCCGAGGATGGCGAGGAATCGCTTCTCGGACATCGCCCTGTGTGAGAAGCCGGGTCTACTTCACGCTTTCGGGCGCTCAGCCTTTCTCAAGGCCTGCGAGCGCGAAGACGCCGTTGGGATCTCCGTGGAAGGCATCGCGTCCGCGGTACATCCGAAGGGTTCGGAACGCGATGTCGAGCCGCAGTTCCGACGCCATCCGCGCGTGATGTTCGTTTCGTGTCGGGACCGTGAACGCGATTCGCGTGGGCCCAAGGCGGCCGAGAATCGTATGGAGGAGATCGCCCGCGGCTTCCGGGGTCTCGGGGTCGACGACCCATGGCCCGATCTCCGCGGATCCGTCGCCCGCGTTCGCGACGATGTACCCGCTAATCCCGCGATCGTCGCGCGCGACGAGGAACTGCGACGGGAACTCGTGGTGCAGACGGCCAAGGAGAGCATTGCGTCGCGTGCCGAAGTACGCGGCATCGAAGTCCGCGATCTCCGGGACCTCTGCGTGAATGGCGGGACGGACGTTCGTGGACGTGGATCCCGCACTCGCCACACTTCCGTGGTAGCGGACGTTCTCGTATTCCCCGCGGAACCCAAGTCGTTCGTAAAACGGGATCACGTGGAGGTACGCATTGAGTCGCACGGTTTCCACGCCTTTCCGATCGAGGTACTCGAGGGCCCGCGCCATCAAGGCCTCGCCGACGTGCTTGCCGCGGACGTCCGGGTGGACGATCACGGCGCCGAGGAACGCGAGGGGACCGTACGTGGTCGTGCACGTGATGCCGACGCGCTTCCCGCCAACCGTCGCGACAAAGCAGCCCTCCGGCTCGAGGGCCCTGAGACGCTCGAAGTCCGCCTTCGCGTAGCCCCAGGTCTCGAGGTCCGTGAGGCGAATCGCCCAGGCTATGTCCCGCCGGGTGAGGGTTCGGACTTGTGCTCCCGCCATCGCGCCACCCGCGCCTGCAGCTCTTCCGCCTCGTCGCACTCGTGGGCGCCGTACGTGACGAACCGCTCGTCCTTCCGGGCGTGCTTGTACATGCACGGCCCGTACTCGTCGTCCTCCTGGCCGTACCACTTGTCGCAGTCCTTGCACATGTGGGGCCGGAGCAGCTGTCTCTGGAGTTCCTCGACTACATTCCCCAAAACGGATCCGTCCTCCTCTTGATCGTCGCGATCTGCTCGAGCACCTCGCGCTCATCCGGGTTCAGCTCCGCGTCTCGGAGCGTGCGGGCGTCTTCCTCGGAAAGCTCGACGAGCAGGACGTCGCCCCCCTTGACTTGGCGGCCGACGGTGATCCCATCCACCGCGATCGCGACTTCCTTGCCCGCGATCGCCTCCGTGACGACCTCCTCCCCGCTCCGAACGGAGCGGACTCGCCCGATTCGCTTGCCGTCGTCCCGCATGAGCGGCATCCCGGGCCGGATTCGCCCCGCGAGGACGCGGATGCCGAAGATCGCGGGCTTGCTCGCGCGGAAGACGTACTCCGGCAGGAACAGGATCTTTGCGGGGTACGGCCGCTCGAGCCGCTTCGCGGCCTCGATTTCCGTCTTCCGTTGTTCGACCCGGGCCTTGTACTCCTCGAGGAGGCGGTAGATCACATCGCCCTCGATCACCTTGAGGTCCTTGTTCTTCAGGAGCTCCTCCCGCGCGTCGTCGAGAACGCGGACATTGAACGCGAGGATCACTTTATGGAGCGGGTCGGGGATCGTCGCGGCATCGACGACGTCCCGCCGTGACACGGGCCCGACGCGCGCGATCTTGATCGGCGTTTCCGCCTGCTTGCACTCGTATGCGATCGCTTCAAGGGAGCCGAGGGCGTCCGCCTTTACGAGGATCCCGGTCTCCGAGGTCTCGATCTTCGGGAGAGTCTCTGCCGCGACGGCCTCGACGACCGCCTTCAAGTTCCCCTTCACCTCCCGGAGCGGCGCGCCCGCGAGGGCGCCCTCGAGGCCGCTCGCCGCGATCTTCACGCCCGCCGCGGCGGTGACCTTGTCGACGGAGTCGAAGCGGTCCTGCGGGTCCCGAATCTCGTTGAGGGGCTTCGGCTTCAGGAGCGCCTTCACTTTCGTGACGATCGGCTTTCCCGCGGACCCGAGGACGAGGGTGTCCCCGAGGCTCAGCGCCCCGCGGTACACGATGGCGTCGATCGTGAGGCCGAGCCCCTTCTCCTCCTTGACCTCGAGGATCGTCCCCTCCGCGGGCCCCTCGGGGACCTTCAGGTCCGCCTCGAGAAAGCGCTGCGCGAGCCCGATGAGGACGAGAAGGAGCTCCGGGATCCCGACCCCGTGCTTCGCGCTCGTCGGTACGACCGCGACGGTCGTCGCGAAGTCCTCGATCCTGTCGTACCGCTCCGCGGAGAACCCGTTCTGGAATAGGCTCCCCACGAGCTCGTACAGGCGCTTGTCGAGTTCCTCGCGGACGCTCTCGTGCTGGTTCCCGTGCGCGACTCCGAACGGCACGTTCATCTCCTTTCGCCATCCGGGGACCATGTCGATCTTGTTCGCGGCGACGAGGAACGGCGTCTTGTACCGCCTCAGGATGTTGATCGACTCGACGGTCTGCGGGCGGAACCCCTCGTTGAGGTCGACGACGAGGACCGCGAGGTCTGCGAGTGCCCCACCCCGCGCGCGCAACGTCGTAAACGCGACGTGGCCCGGGGTGTCGATGAAGAGAAGGCCGGGGATCTTAAACGACTTCCCGGCCATAAGGTCCCCGCAGATCGAACGGATCGCCTCGATCGGCACCTCCGTCGCGCCGATGTGCTGCGTAATGCCGCCCGCCTCCCGCGCGACGACGCTCGTCCCTCGGATCTGGTCGAGGAGGGACGACTTCCCGTGGTCGACGTGTCCCAGGACAGACACAATCGGCTGCCGGATGTAGGCCATGCGGGCGTTCGTAGCGGGCGGACCGTATTAGAAGTTGCGCGTGGCGACGTTTCATGCGGCACCGACGACCCAAAGGAGAGACGAAATCCAAATCGGAAGGCCCCCACGACGATCGCCCACGTATGAATCAGGGTGTCTCCGTAGTCGAAGAGCGCGACCCGGATGTCCGGACATCGCAGGCGCGGCCGTCGTCACTCGTACAGCGACCCCTCGTCGATTCGCGTGTACGAGAGGAGCTCCTCTGGCCGGAAGAACAGCGAGATCTCCCGTTTCGAGCTCTCAAGGGAGTCCGAGCCGTGGATCAGGTTCCGGCCGATATCGAGCCCGAAGTCCCCGCGGATCGTGCCGGGCTCCGCCTCTGCGGAGTTCGTCTTCCCCATCATCTTCCGCACGACGGCAACGGCGTTGTCGCCCTCGAGGACCATTGCGACGACGGGGTCCGCCGTGACGTACTTCACAAGACCCTCGAAGAACGGCTTCCCTTTGTGTTCGAAGTAGTACGTCTCGGCGAGCTGTCGAGAGACCTTCATCATCTTGAGTCCGACGACCTTCAGCCCGCGGTGCTCGAACCGGCCAAGGATCGGACCGACGAGGCCTCGTTGGACAGCGTCCGGTTTCAGGAGGACGAACGTCCGCTCGCGGGCCATGCTAGCCTCCCTTCTTCCTCTTCGCGGGCGCGGCCTCGACCGGGGCCTCCCCGCCGCCACGGCGTCCCTTCATCCGCTTCGATTCCTCGTCGAGCCATCGCTTCAGGGTGTTCCGCCCCTGCGTCGTTACGAGGAACGCGATGAACTCCTGGAGCTCGACCTTCTCAATGTTCTTCCCGCCATGCTTCTTCCGGTACCACGGCGTGATCTGGACCTTGAGCGTCTCGGAGTGCGCGAACCGGCTGAAGTAGGCCTCGCCCTCCGCGCGGGGAAGGTCGGGCCCGAGGCGGTGATCGATGAGGTCGATCACGTCCGCCGGGATCGCCTTGCCTTTCGGCGCCTCGACGTCGAGCAGTGCTTCCGTGCCCGGCTCGGCTATCGCCTCCTCCGTGACGGGCACTCCCGTAGGCGCCTCCTCGGTGACGAGTCCCTTCGCGCGTCGGTAGGGCTTCGTCCACGGCGTCCACCGCGGGACGCGGCCGAGGCGGAGCAGGTTCCGCTCGCACTTGCTCGAGCAGAAGAAGTGAATCGTCCCGTCCCGGCGGACGAACATCTTCCCCGTTCCCGGCTCGATGTCCTCGCCGCAGAACGAGCACGTTCGCGTCAGGGGCATGTCCCTCGGCTCACCTCACGCTGAGCTTGCGGGCCTCGCGGGCCGTTTCCCGGAGGACGAGGACGTCGCCGACCGCAATGGCGCCCTTCACGTTTCGCGTGATGATGCGGCCCTTGTCCGGGCCCGAGCGGACGCGGACCTTGACCTGGGTCGCCTCGCCCGTCATCCCCGTCCGGCCGACGATCTCGACGACCTCTGCCTCGAAGCCTTCTTCGTCTGCCATCGCCGTTCCCTTATTTCTTTAGGGCCCGAAGCCTGGTCGCGAGGTCGTCCATCATCGGCTTCGCCTTGCCGCCGTCGACGATCGCGACGCTCGCGGTGGCCTTGCCGAGGCCCGACGCGACGCCGAGCTCCTGCTTCGAGGGGACGTAGCTGTACGCGATGCCCTTCTCCTCGCAGAGGAGGGGCATGTGCGCGAGGATCTCCTCCGGCTGCACGTCCTCCGCCATCACGACGAACTGGGCCTCGCCGCGCTCGACGAGCTTCGTGACCTCGTTCGTCCCTTTGCGGATCTTTCCGCTTTCGCGCGCGATCTCGACGACCTGGTATGTCTTGTCCGTGAGCTCCTTTGGGACCTCGAACCGGACGTAGATAGGCTTCGCCATGGGAGACCTCCTTCAGTTCTTCCGAACTTCACGATTCATCGGGCTCTTCGAGAAGAGCGGCCGTCGAGAGGTGGCAACGTATTAAGGCTTTGCGTGGTCGAACGCGACGATATCGATCCACGCCATCCTCGACGAGGAGTACTTTCGGCCATCCCCCATCCTTAGATTGAGGCTTTCCAGCTGTATGCCCAATTGGGCATAAGGCATGTCGCAACGGTCTCCATCGATTCGCCGCGTGAGGCGCCAGAGACGCGGGGCCATGGCGGGGTACATTGTAACTTGGGACGTCGACAGCCGCGATTCCGCTTCGTGCGCGAAACTGCGGCGCTTCGTCTACGGATATGAACTGCACAACAACGAGAGAGTGTACCAGTATCCCGGGTTCGTCGAACGAGAGGGTGTCCGGTATCTTGGCCAATCGGTCCTCTTTGTAATTCCGGATCAGCTCTCGGTTCTCCGGGATTTCCTTCGGATGAACGGGATTGACCATGCCGTGAGGACGGCTTCCGTGGGCCCGGTTATGCCCAATTGAGCATACACCTGGCCGCCGGACGGACTTATGCCCAATTGAGCAGAACCACGATGCTCGTCAACTGCGACTATATCGAACGCATCCCGCCGTGGGAGCGAAACGAAACCCTGGCTTGAGAAACTGATTCGAGCCCGCCCGCTACTTGCCCCCTCCTTTCCGCACTCGCGCACCCCCCTTGGGGGCGACGGGCTCCCAAAATTCCTTGCGGGTATCGCGTATCGTTGGCCGGAACTCCCGCGCGACCCGGAGATGGTGGAGGTCAACGTCCGCGAGGACGAGGTCCTCCTTGAAGTCCCGCGCGCGCCCGAGGTCTTCGCCCCTTGGACCAAGTGCCTGCGTGCCTCCCTGAAACACGATGTTTAGCTCCGTGCCGACGAGGTTTGTGTACAGCACGAAGACCGTGTTCTCGATCGCCCGCGCGGGGAGGATCTTGTCGAAGAACGGCTTGCTCGTCGCCGGCGATGCAGAGACAATCACGAGCGCATCCGCGCCGTCCAACGCGTACTGCTTCGCGAGCTCCGGGAAGAACGAATCGTAGCAGATCAGGAGGCCGAGCTTTCCGAGCTTCGTGTCCGCAAGAGTGAGTTCGGACCCGCGGCCAAAATAAAGGCCCTCTTCGAACGGCCCGAAGTTCGCGGGATAGATCTTGCGGTATCGATGGACAACGCCATCCGGCGTCACGAGGACGGACGCGTTGTACAGCATCCGGCCCTTCGCGTCCCGCTCCGGCATTCCCGTCACGATGTGCGCGCCGAATTCCGATGCAATCTTCGAGAGCCGCTCCGTCGCCGGCCCCGGGATCGTCTCCGCGAGTCGCGGGAACGCATCGCGGGCCATGTACCCACTGAGGAACAGCTCGCCGAACATCACGAGGTCGGCGTGGCTTTTCGCGACCGCTTTCTCGATCTTCGCGAGGTTCGTCGCCTTGTCGTTCAGCTTCGGCGCGAGCTGTGCGAGCGCGACCTTCACGGGTGAGTCTCCCCGGATTCGGCCCTCATCAATTCACGCGCGCGAGCGACTCACCCGGGAAAAGCCTTTCTCCTCTGGACACAACGTTTATGGCGGTCCCGTTATTAGCGCGGACCCACGCTCCCGTAGTCTAGTCCGGCCAAGGATAGAAGCCTCTCGAGCTTCTGACACGGGTTCAAATCCCGTCGGGAGCATACCCACGTGGGTTTACTCCCACGATCTAGCGCAATGCGAATCGGCCCCACACGGCAAGCCTCGGGGGTCGAAAACGACGTGCGGGGTGGGCTGGTAGGCTCGTCGCGGTTGGCGTGAGCCATGCACTCGCCATCCTCTCTACTCGAATCGCCCAAGACCGGCCGGGCCTGCCGCCCGGGCTGTCGTGCATCGGCGGCGAGCCCGAGAATATGACTATGTAGCCCGTTATCCTGGATACATCGCCAACGGGAGACCCATCTTCGGTGGGTGAAAACTTTGCTTCAACGACAATCAATCACTATTTGAAGGGGTTTCTATGAGCCCAAAGAAGGACACGCAAAAGTCCGCCAAGAGCACCACCGCGATCAACAAGAAGTTCAAGGGATTCGAGGACGAGGAACGAGTCGCGATGAAGGAGCGCATCCAAGAGCTGAAGGCGGCCGCGCGCCGCGGCCCGCGCGCGGACAAGGCGGACGGGGAAAGCGCCGTGCTCGCGAAGATCGCCGAGATGCCGGAACCGGATCGCGCCATGGGCAAGCGGCTCCATGCTATCATCAAAGCCAGCGCGCCAGCCCTCTCGCCGAGACTCTGGTACGGGATGCCCGCGTATGCCAAGGACGGCAAGGTCGTCTGCTTCTTCCAAAGCGCGCAGAAGTTCAACACGAGGTACGCGACGTTCGGCTTCAGCGACACGGCGAACCTCGACGAAGGCGCCCTGTGGCCGGTCGCCTTCGCGCTGAAGGAGTTGACTGCCACCGAAGAGGCAAGGATCAGCGCCCTCGTGAAGAAAGCGGTGAGCTGAGGACTGAGCTCGCCACTGGGCCCCGCCCTAGGGTCTTCCGTAGCTCCGACAAACCCAACGATCTCATCCTCCTTGCTGAATACGAGGACGCGGCAAGGGCGCGCCAGCTCTTCCAGTCGGCCGAGTTCCGTGAAGCAACCCAGAGAGCTGGCGTCACGGCACCGCCCGAAGTGACGATGGCCGACTAAGTCCATCAGGTTCCGGCCTAACTGGTCCACGCTTCGGTCTGGTTCGAGCGGTACATTGCCCCGAACCCAGCACCCAACCGCGCAGGACCACGTGCTGGCCGCCTAACAACTCGATGGAGCCGACCCGGCCAGCTGCGGCGAATCGAGTTTGGGATAGAATCGAAGAACTGGCCGGGCGGTTTATCTCGAGGCCGTTAGGCGCCCGTGAAACCTTGGGCGGCGCGAGGCTGGACCAAGAAGAGTTCATGAGCTTCGCAGCTCCACTGTAAGAGGAGAAGAGGAACATGAGAAAGCTGGTTGTCGGCACGTTCCTGACGCTGGACGGCGTCATGCAGGCGCCCGGAGGCCCCAACGAGGACCGCGACGGCGGCTTCCTGCACGGCGGCTGGCTAGTCCCCTATTTCGACGAAAAGTTAGGCGAGATCATGACCGAGTGGACCAATCGCGCCGGGGCCTTCCTCCTCGGCCGCAAGACCTATGAGATCTTTGCCGACTCCTGGCCAAAGTCCACCGACCCGGCGGACGAGATTGCCACGGCCCTCAACACCCGGCCGAAGTTCGTCGCTTCGCGAACGCTCGACCAGGTCACGTGGAGCAATTCCTTCCTGCTCAAGGGCGACGTTGCCGAGGAGGTCGCGAAGCTCAAGGCACAAGAAGGCGGCGAGATTCAGGTTCACGGCAGCGGTGATCTCCTCCAGACCCTACTCAAGCACGATCTCATCGATACGCTGCGCATCTGGCAGTTCCCCGTGGTGATCGGCACCGGCAAGCGCCTGTTCGGCGAAGGCACGATCCCGCGCAGCTTCCGGATTGTCGACACACAGCTGACCACCACCGGCGCCGTCCTGCACGTCTATGAGCGCGCCGGAGACCTCAGGTACGGCGAAGTAGAGGTCGGCCAGGAGACCGTGATCTTCGATTCGGACGCAGCACAAAGTGATTGCGAGACGAAATGAACGCATCATCTGCGGCGCGCACAGGAGGAAAGTCAGGTGACTGATTCTGCTAAATACTCAATCCATCTCGACCCTAAGTTCGACTTCCTCGAGCTTGTGGATGTGCCTTCCCTGATCGAAGCTTGTGAAGATGAGGTGTACAGCCAGACGCTCTGCAAAGTGAACGATTCTGTTGTACGTCTTGGCGTCATTCAGGGTGAGCTTCATTGGCACAAGCATGATGAGGAAGATGAGTTCTTCTTTGTCCTTGAGGGGAAGTTCCTGATCGATCTCGAGGGGGAGACTGTGACGCTAGAGCGGCACCAGGGATACGCAATTCCGAAAGGCGTAGTCCATCGCACGCGGGCGCCCGAACGTGCCGCAATCCTGATGTTTGAGAAGAGTACCGTGAAACCCGCCGGAGATGCTTAGCCTCTGTACTACCGCCGCCCAACCACTCGCTGGAGCCGACCCGGACCGCGGCCGGAAAATGCCCACTCGAATACCCGGTGAAGTTTGTCATACAGTGGGGTGAGGTGAGGCGAGTACGTCCGGGCGGCTCTGCTCGAAGCCGTTAGGCGGCGATCTTACCGACAATCAGGAGGAAGAAATGGCAAAAGTGTTCGTTAACGTAGGATTGAGCCTAGATGGCTATCTAGCTCCGGAAGGGATGACTCTCGAAAACTGGGATAACCCGGGCCATAAGAACTGGGCCGCCAAGTGGGGAGCGATGATGGGTTGGGTATTCAATCAGCAATACTTTCGGGAAAACCTCAAGCTAGGTCCTGGAGGGGAAACTGGTCCGGTCAATGAGATGCTCAAGCAAACTACCGAGCGCATTGGTGCGAACATAATGGGGAAGCGCATGTTCGAGGGAGGCGAGCGGGGATGGCCAGAGGAAGCACCGTTTCACACGCCAGTGTATGTGCTGACACATGAGAAGAGAGAGCCTTGGGTACGGCCTGGTGGCACAACATTCTACTTTGTGAATAGCAGTATAGAGGCAGCGCTTGAGCAGGCGCGCGCATCAGCAGGCGAACGCGATATTCGAATTGCTGGAGGCGCAGATGTGATTCAGCAATACCTGAACGCGGGCTTGGTTGATGAACTTGCAATAGCCCTCGCGCCGGTGATATTTGGCGGCGGTCGACGTCTCTTTGAAAATATCAGCGACCTAGTGCCTGGCTTTAGGATCGACAGAGTACTGGATACTCCATTGGCCACACATTTGCGTTACGTTCGTGCATAAGCCGCCTAACAACCGGTTGCAGCGGACGGTCCGCCGCGCGGCCTGCCGCTGAACCGGAGCGTTAGACCTCATGGACAAGAGCCTATCCTCAACCCTATCCAAGTTGCACAGGGCTGTGCTCAAGCCGCCAGGTTTCCGTAAGAAATCTGCGACGTTCTCTCGCGAGCGCGCTGACTACACTGAACTGTTCAACATCCAAGCGTCCCGGTGGAACGGCCCATGGGGCCGCTCGTTTTACGTCAATTGTGGGCTGACGTTCCGGGACCTGCCCATGGAGTCCCCTTGGACTTACTTCCCCAATACGCAGTGGGCTGATCGCATCGAGACCGTCGTGCCTACCGCTCCTAAGCA
>Ga0209341_10003192_pt1 | contig 15376 bp, 13 predicted proteins | sample RifCSP13_2_FD_184020 | JGI IMG/M metagenome (GOLD analysis project Ga0209341, IMG submission 184020) | Soil microbial communities from Rifle, Colorado - Rifle CSP2_sed 13_2 (SPAdes) (version 2) | ecosystem: Environmental > Terrestrial > Deep subsurface > Rock core/Sediment | place: Rifle...
CAACGATCGATTGGGCCTGTTCCCGCTCTACTACGCTCGCGTGAACCGGGACTTGCTGTTCGCCTCCGGGGTGCGGGGGCTGCTGGCCGACGCGGAACTGAATCGCACGGTTGACCTCGTGGCCATGAACGAGTTCCTCGTGTACGACCACGCGCTTGACGACCGGACCCTCCTGACTTCCGTCCGGCGCCTTCCCCAGGGCTCGATTCTGGCCTTTTGCGAGGGTCAGCTCACGATCCGGCGGTACTGGACACTGCGCTATCCAGACGTGTACGAACCGCAGGCTGAAAGTGCGTATGTTGAGCAGTTCGAGCACTATCTGCGGCAGGCCGTCACGCGCCAGCAGCCGGGCGACCGACCTGCGGGAGTGCTGCTGAGCGGAGGCCTGGACTCTCGTCTCCTGCTGGGTGCGCTCTGTGAGCTCGGGGCGAAGATCCACACACTGACCTTTGGTATTCCCGGCTGTGATGACGCCAGGTTCGCTGCAGAAGTGGCAGCCACACTGGGGACGCAGCACCACTTCCTCGAGTTGAAGCCCGACTGGCTGCTGGACTTCGCCGAGGAGGCCGTGCGTTTGACGGATGGTCTGGGCAACATTGTCAATCTTCACGTTATGGCGACCCGGGAAACCCAGTGCCGTTACGCTCAGGTGCTGTACAAAGGAGTCATGGGCGGTAACTTGCTCGGATTCGCGCTGAAACGTCAGATGTGGGCGGATTATGAGCCCAAGACTCGCCATGAAGTGCACCTAGAAGTTCATGCCTCAAAGGGGCTCGTTAACTACGACCGGCTGGAGCAGAGAAGACTTTTTGCGGACACCTTTCAGGCACAGGTCGGGGATGCGGCTTTTCAAGCTTATCGGGAGGCCATGGACGCGGCCGGTGTTTCGCAGCTCGCCAATCAGCAATTGTATTTCGATCTGACCCAGCGGGTTCCGCGAATGGCGCTCAACGGGGTCGAAGTCGCGCGCAGCCGTGCCGTCGTCAGGCTGCCGTACGCCGACAACGACCTGCTCGATTCTGTGTTGAGAACCCCACCTGGTTATCTGTTCGAGCGCTATCTGCCGAAGGCCGCCCTCGCCAAGTACTTTCACAGACTCGCAAAGATCCCTCTGGCAGAGACGGGCCGACCGTTGAGTTTCTGTGCTCGCGACGTGCTGGTGCAGGTCAAGAGCCTTCTGTCATGGCACCTGCGCAGATTCGGTCTGGGCTGGCTGGCAGCTCCCGAGCGGCGCCCGTACAAGGACTACCATGGCTGGTTCCGCACGGTGTTACGACCATGGGTCGAGGGAACCCTGCTGCAGCGTCGGGCTCTCGACCGAGGCTATTTCAACCCGGCCTTCATCCGTCAGCTCGTTGCTGAGCATGTGGGAGGAGCCAATCACGGAGTCCGGCTTGGAGCGTTGCTCACCCTGGAACTCTGGCACCGACAGTTCCTCGACTGAGCTCGGGAGGGAGATTCCGCCTGCCATGCGCCTGGGAGTTGCCATCGAGGAGACCTGGGACTTCTTCCACGAAGTGTATGCCGACCTCTCAGAGCATCATCAAACGAGCTTATACAAGCCACCCGCGGTCCGTCATTCTGCTCTCAACGGCAGGTTCAAGGGCTACTGGGCTCAAAGGGATTTGAGGAACTTCCTCCGCCGCAACGATGTGGTCTTCTTCGAGTGGGCCAGCGGACTCCTGGCTATGGCCTCCCACATACCCAAAGCCTGCGGAATAGTTGCCCGGCTGCATCGCTACGAGATGTACACGTGGGCGAATCAGGTCAATTGGGACGCCGTCGATCGCCTGATCCTGGTCAGTCGGGCAAAGCTTCGTGAGTTCTCAGCCGCGTTCCCCACGTACGCGCACAAAGCCGTGGTCATCCCGGAGGCCGTCTCCGTGAACCGGTTCCGACCACATGCAAAGCCTTTCAGTGGTGACATCGGCATCCTGTGCCATCTGAAGCCCCGCAAGCGCGTGTACGAACTGGTGTTGGCCTTCTACGAGCTGATTCAACAGCGGCCTGACTTCCATCTGCACATCGGGGGGGGCCGGGCTCCAGGTTTCGGAGAGTACCACGAGGCGGTGGTGCAGTTGGTGGAGCGTTTGGGCTTGCGTGACAAGGTTACGTTTTACGGTCACGTGTCCAGGCCCGAGGAGTGGTACCCGCGCATTGACATCCTCATTTCCAACGGCTATTCGGAGGGGCTGCAGGTGTCGCCGATGGAGGCGATGGCGTCAGGCTGCTACTGCCTGTCGCACTGCTGGGATGGCGCGGAAGAGCTGCTTCCGGCGTCGCAGCTGTACTACACGAACACACAGTTGAACGAACTGATCCTGCGTTATGCCGATGCGCCGGAGGCGGAACACGAGGCGGCCAAGGTTCGGCTGCGGGCGATGGTCTGCGAGCGATTCAACGTCGATCGCACCAAGCTCCAGATACGACAGGTCGTCGAGGCCGCCGCTTCGGCTCGCGCGGCCTGATCGGGTGCTCGTGCAGATCGGCTATCTGATGCAGGAAGGGGTGGAGATTCGTCGTCCACCCTTCAACGGCCCCGCGAACCATGTGAGAGGGGTCGTCGAGGCTCTGGTCCGGCGTGGACACCAGGTGCGCGTGCTCGTGCGGGTGGAAGGACGGATCTGGGAGACTGACGACCTTCAGAGATTCAGCGCTGTCATCGTCCGCCGGTGGGACCGGGGGCCCCTGCGGTGGTTCGAGCGGGGCACGCGGCGGATCCAGTCCCGGCTGGGGCTTCCCTATGCGGCCCTGTTCGAAAGCCTCCGGTTCGCGCAGGCCTGCGTCCAGGCGTTGCGCGGGTGCGACGTGCTCTACGAGCGAGCGAGCTGGGTGGCGTACGGCGGCGGCCTTGCAGCTCGCCGTCTGAAAGTGCCCCTCGTGCTGGAGGACAATGGCGACGCGCTGTTCGATCTGGACGCCAAGGGGATCGGGCCGACGGGCGCGCAGCGTCGGTTGTCGCTGGCACTGATGCACCGTGGCGTCAGGCGCGCGGCCCATGTCGTCTCGAGCGGCGCGGGCTGGCGCGAGCAGTTTATCAAGCGCTGGCGTTACGATCCGGCGAAGGCGACGATCATCGAAAACGGTACCGCGCTCGTTCAGTTGCTCACCCGGGAGCAACTGCGGTCGTTTGGCGACGACATCGGAGACGACGAGCCAGTCACGCTCGTGTACCTCGGCGGGTTCTATCCCTGGCACGGCGTGCCGGTGCTGCTCAAGGCGCTGGCGATGGCCGTGTCGCGCGGCGCGCGGGCCAGGTTGTTGATGATTGGGGCCGGTGACGGATTCGCAGCCGCCCGGCAACAGGTGGCCGAGTTGCAGTTGACCGATCGCGTGACTCTGGCGGGACATCTCAACATGGCGCAATGTGCGCCGCTGCTGGCGGCTGCGGACATCGGGGTGTCACCGTACTGCGGGTGGCCGGAGTTCTCCGGGCTGAAGATCCTGGACTACAAGGCTGCCGGCCTCCCGACGATTGCCTCGGGACGCGACGGACACCCGCCGACGCTGAAGTCGGGTCATACGGGCCTGATCGTACCACCCTGCAAGGTGGAGGCGCTCTGCGACGCGATCGTGAGCCTCTGCGCCCACCGCGAGCTGAGACGGCGGATGGGTCGGACCGCTCGGCTCGAAGCCGAGGCGCTGCACGGATGGGAGCAGACGGCTGAGCGACTGGAGCAGGTCTTCGTCAAGGTGCTTTCGGAGGCGAACAGTTAGTAGTTAGCATGCAGCCCGGGCTCGTCAGCGTGATGATGCCCGCGTACAACGCGGAGCACTATGTTGGGGAGGCCATCCGGAGCGTCCTGGCGCAGACATATCCGGACTGGGAGCTGCTGATCGTCAATGACGGCTCGACGGACGACACGGCGAGGGTTCTCACGCAGTTTGTGGACCAGCGCATCCGGCTGTTCAACAAGGCCAACGGCGGTGAATCGTCTGCGCGCAACATGGCCCTCGACCATTCACGTGGCGAGTTCATCGCCTACCTTGATGCCGACGATGCCTATCTCCCGCAGCATTTGGCCATCACGGTGGGGTTTCTCCGGGCGAACCCGCAGTGCGACGCGGTGTACACGGACGGCTTCCACATCGACGAATCCGGGAGACGGCTCGCGTCACTGCAGAGTCGCCGACGCGGGCCATTCAGTGGGAGACTGTTCGAGCAGGCCGTGCTGGCATCGGACATCTTCGGGCCGCCCCTGTGCGTGGTGAACCGCCACGACATCGTGGTCCGGCACGGGCTGCGCTACGACACGCGGATCGTGATCGGTCCCGACTGGGACTTCTTCATCCGCTACGCCAGCGTGTCCACGTTCGGGTACCTCCCGGACCGTTCCTGTCTCTATCGGGTGCACCAGGCGAATATCACCTCACGGGTCGACCCGACGCGTCGAACATCGTCATTGGCGCTCTGCCGGGAGAAGGCGATCGGAGCGGCCGGGTTCAGGGACTGTGCGGTGGAGGTCCGGAGCGCCGTCTTCTACGACCTGATGGTGAACCTCTTGCGCGATCAACCGGCGCAGCGGGCAGCGGTGGCGGAATGGCCCGAGTTTGCCGACCTCCCGGAAGCCGAGCAGGGGCGCTTGCTGCGCCTGATGGCGAGCGATGCGCTGCTGAGGGGTGGTGACTGCCAGTCGGTTGGGGACTGGCTGGCGCGAGCGACCACCTTGAATCCTGACGACCGCAAGGCCTGCCTCCTGAATCGTCTCTTCAGACTCAGCCCGCGCTTGTGTCACGTTCTGCTGCGAGCGCGGTCCCCCCTCCAGGCGCACGCCGGCGAAAGGGCCCCGTTCGCCGATCTCGCAGGGTAGGGATGCGGGCGGTGCATCGCAACGATCTGAACCGCCGATGACAACTGGCTACACCGTGCTGAGGGTTCTCGGGCGCCACCGCCGCCGCATCCGATCCGCGGTCCCATCGCCGCGCCGGAACCGCACGTGCCGGCCGCGCCCGTTTCATGAAGGACTGATGTCCTCGTGAGCACACTCGTCAGGGACCTGTATCGGTCGCTCGTGGACGAGCGGGCTCGCGATGCCGTGTGGGCTGTGCGGACGCGGGGCGACCTCTCGGTGCTGTCGCACGTGGTCAGGGGGGTTCTTGGCGTCCCGCGTGTGGTCTCGAGCACTCGAGATCATCTGGAGGCCACGGTCGCCTGGCTCTGTGCCGCACAGGACGCGACTGGTGTCGGCGGCGTCAGCGCGTTCTACGATGTTCGTGCTGGTGTCTGGGGGCCCCCCTACCCCGAAACGACCGGGTACATCATCCCAACGTTCTTCGACCTCGAGCGGGGCAGCGGCGTCCGGTCGTACGGCGTGCGTGCCGCGCGCATGGCGGAATGGCTGCTGGGCACCCAGCTGGAGTGCGGCGCATTCCCGACCGGGCCCCTGTGGCCCGACTGGGATCGACGGCCCGTGGTATTCGATACCGGCCAGGTCATCCACGGCTTGATACGCGTCTTCGAGCAGACCCGTGACGCGCGGTATCTCGAAGCGGCCGTTCGGGCCGGCGACTGGCTGTGTGCGATTCAGGACCCCGACGGCAGCTGGCGCAGGCACACGTCGTCCGGAGGCGTCCACACCTACAACGTCAGGACGGCCTGGGCGCTGCTTCGCCTGAGCCAGGCCACCGACGGCGCCCAGTACCGGCGGGTGGCGACGAGAAACCTCGAGTGGGCCCTGGCGCAGCAGTGCGCCGATGGGTGGTTCGCCCACATGGAGTTTCGAGCAGGCGAGGATCCCCTGACCCACACGATTGCCTACACCATCGAGGGATTACTGGAGTCAGGCATCCTGCTATCGGAGAGTGGACTGATCGCGTCCGCTCGACTGGCCGCCGACGCCCTAATCGAACGACAGGCAGAGGAGACGTATCTCGGTGCGAGATACGGCCGTCAGTGGCGGCGATCCGCAGCCTGGAGCTGCCTGACCGGCAATGCCCAGATGGCGGTGATCTGGTTCCGGCTGTACGAGCTGACGGGACGGAAGGACTACCTGAGTGGGGCACTGTCCGCCAATCGTCACGTCAAACAGCACCACGTCCGCCGATCCCGCATCGCCGGGCTCGCGGGAGGCGTCGCAGGCTCCGGTCCCATCTACGGCGGCTACGAGCCGTACCGCAACTTGAACTGGGCCGCCAAGTTCTTCACCGACAGCCTTCTCCTGGAAGAGCGGCTGCTCCCGCGGAGCTGAGACTACGCGAGTCCTGATGGTGAACAGCCGCCCGGATGCCAGCGAGAGCCCCGGCGGTGATACGGTCCAGATTCGCGAGACACGAACTGCGCTCGAGCGCCTCGGCGTCACGGTCAGCGTTCGCGATCCAGCGCGGTTGCAGGAGTTGCCGCCGTACGACGTGGCCCATGTGTTCAACCTGCAGATGCCCGAGAACGCCGCCGGCGTATTCGAGGCGTTGCGGCCATTGGGCAGGCCGATCGTCTTTTCACCCGTCTACTGGGACCTGTTGGCTTACTGGTTCGAGTCGGCGTCACGCGAGCATGCTCGGTGGCGCTGGCCGACGCGGCTCCTGGGCAGGGAGCGGGCGCGCAGGGTGTACGTGCGGTGGCAGGCGCGAAAGGCGCCGCGGGCGGCCTTCTGGCACATGCAGCGGCGACTGCTGAACGAAGCGTGTCGGATCCTGCCGAACTCCGCAGCAGAGACCGATCTCCTGCGGCGGACATTCTCCCTGAGCCCCGATTTCGCGACCAAGGTGGACGTGGTCCCCAATGGCGTCGATGCCAGGCTGTATGAGCACCCTCCCACGCCGAGCCGGTGGTTCCTGGAGCAGTATGGCCTGCGAGAGTTCGTCCTCCAGGTCGGGACCGTTTCGCCGGTCAAGAACCAGCTGGGACTGATTGAAGCGTTGTTCGATCTGCCCGTGCCTCTGGTGTTCATTGGCCATACGCCCGCTCACATGGCTGATTACGGGCGGCAATGTCGGCTGCGGGCTGCGGCGCGCGGCAATGTGGTATTCATCGATCATCTGCCCGCCCCCGAGCTTCCGGGAATCTACGCCTTGGCGGCCGTTCACGCGCTGCCCAGCTGGCGTGAGACTCCGGGCCTGGTCAGCCTCGAGGCGGCCGCGTGCGGCTGTCGCATCGTGACAACGTCGACCGGCTCCACCAGGGACTACTTCGGTGAGCATGCCTGGTACTGCCACCCTGCCGACATCAGGTCCATCAGAGAGGCCGTTCAAGCGGCGCTGCAGGCGCCGCGCGTGAACACACTGCGCGATCACGTACTCGCCAACTTCACCTGGCGGCGAGCTGGCGAGACGACGCTCGCGGCATACGAGCGCGCCTTGCGGTAGCGCGGCAGCTGCCTCGGTTGGTCACGGGTTGGAGACAACGATTGCGGCCCAGCATGCGCAAGCGCGCGCTCGACCTCGGGCTGTACGGCCACTCGGACTACTCGCCGTTTCTCGTCCTCGGCCGGTCGAGAGTGGGCTCGAATCTGCTGCGCGGGCTCCTGAACGCTCACCCTCAGATTGAGACGTTCGGGGAGGTCTTCAGGGATATCAGCTGCATGGACTGGGACCACGTGGGCTACTTCCAGACCCGGGCGATGCAATCCTGCATCCGCCAGGATCCGGTCAGGTTCATCGCCGAGAAGGTGTACGGCAGATACCCACGCCGGACCCGGGCCGTTGGCTTCAAGCTCTTTTACTATCACGCCCGGGATGGCGCGGCGGCCTCGGTCTGGCCATACCTGCGCGAACGGGGCGATCTGAAGGTCATTCATCTCAAGCGGCGGAACCTGCTGCGCACCCATGTGTCGCGAAAGCGAGCGGGGGTCACGGACCGGTGGGTGAACACCACCGGGCAGCCAGACGGTTCAATGGCCCTGCACCTGGATTTCGAGGAGTGCCTCCGAGACTTCCTCCAGACCAGAGCCTGGGAGCAGGAGTGCGACGAGTACTTCGCAGCGCACCCGCGACGTGAAGTCACCTACGAGAGATTGGCGGGAGACTACGCCACCGAGATCGGGCTGCTGTACGAGTTTCTCGGGCTGCCGTCTCACCCGGCCAGACCGGCGACCTTCAAGCAGGCAGGGCAGCCGGTCTCGGCGATGGTTGCCAACTACGGCGCGCTGAAGGAGAAGTTCAAGGGAACGGCTTGGGAGGAGTTCTTCACCGAGTAGATCACGAGTTGCGCGCGGCCCGGGGGAGAGTGGCGGCCCGAGCGGCGAGGCGAATTGAAGACGTGCCGTGAGAAGGTGACGACCGATGGATACAGGGACGATCATCCAGAACTACATTGTGGACGAAATCCTGATGCGGAAGAAGCGATCTGTGGGCATCGATCAATCACTGATCGGTAGCGGGATCCTCGACTCGCTCACGCTGCTGCAGCTCATCTCGTTCGTCGAGAAGCGCTTCGGCGTCCAGATCACCGACCGCGAGATGATCCCCGACAATTTCCAGACGATTGCCCGGATCAAGGCACTGATAGAATCCAAGCAGAACGCCGCCAATGAGTCTGCATCGACGCGGAACATCACGGAGAGAGCATACAGATGATGTGGACGTTGGCCGTATTGAGCGAGGCGAGCCATCCGTGAGAAGAACACTGCAGGCCTACGTGCTGTCCAGGTTGGAACGGGAACCCGATAGTCGCGCGATTACCTTCTTGAACGATCGAGGCGAGCACGCTTGGTACAGTGTGCGCGGCTTCGTGGAACAGGCTTCAGGGTACGCCGCCTTTCTGTCGGACTCCGGTCTGAAGAAGGGTGGGGTGTGTATCGTGGTCCTTTCGAGCGGCGAGGTGGCTGCCAAGATTGTCCTGGCCTGCGTGCTGCTGGGCGCGGTTCCACTTCTCGTGGCCCCGCCGTCACTACAGACCGAGGGGGCCTTCTCGAGTCTCAGCCGGATCGTCCGAGGAATCATACGCAAGACGCGACCGGATGTCGTGATTGTGGATGACTCGTTGCGGGGGATGGCAGCAGATGTGGAGACGACGCGAGACGGCGTGCACCCCTTGATGATCGCTGAGGGTGATCTCGAATCAAGGGAAGGAAAGTCATGGTCGTTTGAGTCGGTCACCGAGACCGACCTTGCAGGCCTGCAGCTCACGTCGGGCACGACAGGCTTTCCGAAGGTGTGCGTCTGGCGGCAGGACCGAGTCATCGCAGCGCTCGAGGGCATGGCCGCCAGCATGGGTCTGACTCGTCACGACACCTGCCTGAACTGGACGCCTCTGTACCACGACATGGGTCTGGTCAACAACTTCCTGCTGTGCCTGGCCCTGGGCGTCCCCCTCGCCATGATGAGGCCCCAGGACTTCGTCAGGGATCCTTCGCTGTGGCTTCGCGGGCTGGCTGATCTCCAGGCGACCACTACGTGGTCTCCGAACTTCGGGTTCGCTATCGCCGCGCAGAGATGCCGGGAGGAGGACCTCACGGGTGTGGACCTGGGTCATGTCCGGGCGTTCTGGAATGCCGCGGAGCGAATTCACTACGACACCATGATGGGGTTTTATTCGCGCTTCAGGGTGAACGGGGTTCGCCTGGAATCATTGAAGACGAACTTCGGTTGCGCGGAGAACGTCGGTGGCGCCACGTTCTGCGATCTGAACGGCGCGTTCGTCTTCGAACGGCTCGACCGCTCTGCGTTTCTTGAACAGCGGATCGCGCGCGTCCTGGAGGATTCAGGGGATCAACAGCACGCCGTGGTGATCGTGAGTGCGGGAAAGCCTCATCCCCAGCTGACCGTCCAGATTCTTTCAGAAGACGGGGCCCCTTTGCCCGACGGCGAGATCGGTGAGGTCGCCCTGCACTCGCCCTCGCGTATGAACGGGTATCTCGATGACCCCGAAGCGACCCAGCGCGCGTTCGCCGGCGAGCTGCTTCGGACCGGCGACCTCGGCTATCTGCGCGACGGGGAGTTGTTCTGGGTCGGGCGGGTCCAGGAGCGTATCAATGTCCGCGGCGTGAAACTGGACCCGAGCGACCTCGAACCGATCCTCTTCGCTATCCAGGGTCTGCGCCCTGGTTGCTTCGCAGCGTTCGGACTGGACGATGAGGCGAAGGGCACCCAGAGGATTGTCATCGTCACGGAACTGCGTGACGCCTGGCGTAGGATGAGCGCAGAAGTCACTGATGAAATCAGAAACCGGGTCTTTCTCACCCTCGGCGTCAACGTTGACGACGTCCTGCTTGTTCGCGAAGGTACGCTCACCAAGACTTCCAGCGGGAAGCGTCGTCATCGGTTCGTCAAGGACCTGTACGAGCGCGGCCGGCTCGCGGAGTACCTGCTGCCACAGTCGGTCAACGGCGCGTCGCGCCCGCATCAGGCGAGTTGCGGCTAGGCGCCGAGGGCCGACTGCGGTGAACCAGGGAGTTGCGCGGTGTGGGCACCCGGTGCGCCGGGGCCACGTCCGCGCGGAAACGCCAAGAGCGAGAGACTAGCGAAGGTCATTCGCGCAGATGGCCAGGCGCCTCCTGTTGCTCAATGGACTGGCGACCTTCGGCGTCGTCCTGAATCACGCCTCGAGCTGGGTCTTCATCGGGATGTTCTGGTGGACCCATCGCTATCGTGACGTGGCCGTGCCGAATTTCGACCAACTTGGCAGCGCAGAGTATTACTTCTTGAGAGTCGTCGAGCAACTCGTGGCATTCACCGTTCCTTCATTCCTGTTCGTCTCCGCCTTCTTCATGGCGTTTGTCGCCGGCCGAGAACCGCTGGTTGCGAGGTGGGCGAATGCCGAGAAGCGGCTCAGAACGCTCCTCGTGCCGTATCTCCTGTGGTCGACCCTCCTGCTGCTGGAACGGTATAGTATGGGCCAGCGTTACGCCCCCGCTGGATACCTGAGGATCTATCTGACAGGCAGGGCGGCAGAGCCCTACTACTACATCCCGCTGCTGTGCCAGTACCTGTTGCTCGCACCTCTGTTGATCGAATGCGCCAAGAGGAACTGGAAGGTGCTGCTGGCTGTGACGGCGCTGGTGCAGTTGACCGCCCAGGGGCTGCGGTACCCGATGTACTTGGGAGCGGCGTCGCCAGCCCTGCAGGCTGTGGTCGCTGCAACGCCAGGCTGGTTCTTCCCCGGCAAGGTGTTCTGGTTTGCGTCTGGTTTGGTAGTGGGTCTTCACCTGGAGACCTTCCAGAGATGCGCATTGAGATACAGGTGGCACTGCGCCGCTGTGGGGGCGCTGCTGTTGCCGCTGGGTGTACTGGAGTGGGAGATCCTGCGAGGCGGTGGGCCGACGGAATGGATAGCGTATTACGACACGGCGCTCGACAGCCTGTACGCAGCCATGATCATCGTGGTCGTGATTGCGTTTGGTGCGCGGTGGTCAGCGTTCACAGAGCGAGTGGAGGAGGTTCGTACGGCGTTTATCTGGTTCATTCGCTCGTGCTCGTATACGGCGCGAGGGGTGTTTATGCGATTCTTCCGCGGATGCTCGAGCACGGGGTGCTGTTCTTCGTCTTCCTGGTGGTGACCGGCCTCGGAGTGCCGCTGGTCGCCATGAATGTGCTGAGAAACTCCAGGCTGAGGGGCGCGTACCGATATGTGTTTGGCTGAGCCTGGAGCGTGGTCGCGATGCGGCCAGGAGCTCGATGTTCACCGTCGGGAGCCCGATGCGTGAAGGGGATGCCTTCATGGACACGGCCTACCTGAATCCGTTCTTGGAGACAATCGGTCGTGAGGCGCTGGTCCAGATACAGCTGAAGAAGCTCGAGATGGCGCTGGCTGCGATCCTCGAGGGCAATGGGTTCTACAAGCGCAAGTTCAAGGAGGCTGGTATCGCGGCGGGCGACGTTCGGTCCATGGACGACCTGCGGCGGCTGCCCCTCACGACAAAGCAGGAGCTTGCCGGTGACCAGGTCGCTCATCCTCCGTACGGGACGAATGTGACCTTTGCCAGGGATCGATACACACGGATCCACCAGACATCGGGAACGACGGGCGAGCCTCTGCGCTGGCTGGACACCAACGAGAGCTGGAAGTGGTGGGCCCAATGCTGGGCAACCGTGTACAGCGCGGCGGGCGTGACACCGAGAGACCGAATCTTCTTCGCATTCTCATTTGGCCCGTTCATCGGTTTCTGGAGCGCCTACGAGGGGGCCCGGCTCATCGGTGCCCTGGCGGTCCCCGGCGGGGGAATGTCTTCGTACCAGCGTGCGAAGGCCATCCTGACCTTCGACATCTCCGTCCTCGTCTGCACGCCGACGTATGCGCTTCACCTCGGCGAAGTGGCCGAGCAGAACCAGCTGGACATTGCGAATTCGAACGTCAACATCGCCATCCTGGCTGGGGAACCCGGCGCGGGCGTGCCGGCGACCAGGCGGCGGATCGAGTCGGTCTGGAGCGCCAGATGTTATGACCACGCTGGAGCCACCGAAGTCGGCGCGTGGGGGTTCGAGTGTCAGACTCAGGCGGGCCTGCACATCAACGAGGGCGAGTTCATCGCCGAGATCGTCGATCCTGCCACCGGCCGGGAGGCACCCGAGGGCGAACTCGTGATCACAAACCTGGGCCGTGTTGGGATGCCGGTTATTCGCTATCGGACCGGTGACCGTGTCAGACTCCGAAACACGCGCTGCGACTGCGGGCGATCCTATCTGGCGCTGGAAGGCGGCGTCATTGGTCGTATAGACGACGTGCTCATCGTGCGAGGGATCAACGTCTATCCCAGCGCCATCGAAAACATCGTACGGCGATTCGACGAAGTCGGCGAGTTCGCCGTCGACGTCTCCCGGCCGGAAAGACTCGATGAAATGGAAGTCAGGATCGAGGTACGCCAGGCCGACCCCGCCCCGGTGGCTACGGCGGTCGCAACGGCGATCCGGAACGACATCGGGCTGCGTACGCGGGTCACGCCTGTTCCTTTCGGCACACTCCCCCGCTTCGACCTGAAGGCGAGGCGCTTCACAGACCATCGGAAGGTCGAAGACCGGTCGCCCGAGGTTGAGCGATGATCATCACGATGAAGCTCGGCGCGACGGAAGCTGATATTCGGTACGTCCTGAAACGTGCTCAGAGTCTTGGCCTGAAGCCTCACCTCTCCGAGCAGGGCGGGCAGAAGGTAATCGGACTGCTGGGCGACCTGCATGGTCTCGACTCCGATTCGCTGCGCGCGTTGCGGGGCGTGGACAAGGTGCAGCGATCCACTCGGCCGTTTCGTCTGGCGAGTCGGGACTTCAGGTCAGAGGGCTCGGTCATCCAGGTCAGGGGCTGTCCCGTCGGCGGCAATCTCCTGGCCGTGATGGCGGGACCGTGCTCCGTGGAGACGCGGGACCAGCTGCTGACCACCGCCCTTGCGGTCCGGGACGCCGGTGGCCGAATGCTGCGGGGCGGCGCGTTCAAGCCGCGGTCGTCTCCCTACAGCTGGCAGGGTCTCGCCGAGGAGGGGCTCAGGATTCTCGCAGACGCCCGAGAAGCCACCGGCCTCGCGATCGTCACCGAAGTGATGTCCCCAGAGCAGGTTCCGCTGGTGAGCCGCTACGCGGACGTGCTTCAAATCGGTGCCCGCAACATGCAGAACTACGCTCTGCTGAACGCCGTGGGCGAGACCCGGATGCCCGTGCTGCTCAAGCGGAGCATGATGTCGACGGTCGAGGAGCTGCTGCTCTGCGCCGAGTACATCCTGTCCAACGGCAACCCCAACGTCATACTCTGCGAGCGCGGCATTCGCACATTCGAGACCTACACCCGCAACACCCTGGACATCAATGCCGTGCCGTTGCTCAAGGAGTTGACGCATTTGCCGGTTGTCGTCGATCCGAGTCATGCTACCGGCAAATCGAGCCTGGTTCGAGCCGTGAGTCGGGCCGCGATCGCCGCCGGCGCCGATGGGTTGCTGATCGAGGTCCATCCCGATCCGGAGAACGCCTGGTCCGACGGTTTCCAGAGCATTACGCCTCGGGAGTTCGGCCAACTGATGGAAGAAATACGCGTCATCGGCACCGCAGTGGGACGCACGGTGTGACCCGCAGGACGCTGGGTGGGCAGCGAGACCTTGGAGCCGGGATCCCCGGACCCACGGCGCTACACCTTCGGGTGCTGACCCGATGATCAGTCCATCGACGGAAGGCCGACCAGGATAGGAAACTTCTCGTGGATGAGCGCGATCGGAGCGCCTCCGGCGAAGATTCTGTAGGTCCGGCTCACGAACTCTCCGTCCGTGCGGTCGCGGATCGTCGCCGGCAGGTCGGTCAGATGCTCCCTTCCATACCAGAGAATCTCGCGGCGGGTCTCGATGTGGAGGTCGTTCAGCAGCCTGCCAATGCCCTCTCCCCGCAGCTCCAGGCGCGTCTGCACTTCACCGGGCAACCGGCCGGGCACGAGACAGGAGGCTGCGTGGACGTACAAGGTCCGGCTGTATCTGCCTTCGATAATCACCTGCCGGACGGTCACCACGGTCTGACGGCCCGCCTGCAGCCACGGATGGTCGTCCTCGAGGACGTGCTGCGCCTGTTCCAGGAGGACGACATCCATGGGCTCCATCGTCGTGATTTCGATGAACTTCGTGACGGTGCCATCCGTCACAAGGAGCGCTCGTTGAAACGCGGAGAGAGCGCGGAGATTGACGTTGCTGATGTCTGCCTCGTGAGTGGCGGAAACCCGCCGGAGGCTCTTCAACGGATCGAATGGTTCCCTGGAAGTCATGGCGACCGGCCCTTGATCGAAACCTGTTGTCAATTATAGAGGAGCGTTGCGGCGTGCGGTGCCTGCATCTGGTAGCTCTCCCGGGCGCCCGGGCTAAGGTGTGCCCGGGAGGCCCAAGGATCGCTCGATCTTGCCGAAGGTGAAGGCCCTGGCGGGCGCCCCAGCTGCGGTCTCGGATCATCGGGCATTCCTGCTCGGCCATGTCCCTGTTCCGGCAGGATCAGCTCGCCGCGCTGCTCGTGGCCCGCAACGAGCGCATCGCTGGACTCTTGACCCCTCACGAAGACGCCTGCGGGCGCGTCCAGGCATCGGCCGCCGCTCGGTGGCTGTGCTGATCGCAGGGATGGGCGTCGCCTCGTCCCTGTCTGCCTCGTCCGCACGCCAGGCCTCATGTGCTCGCCTCTGCGCGGGCACGCATGAACGTGCGGGCGAACGTCCAGGCACGAGCACCGGGGTCGGCAGTAGACCGGCGCCGCACGACGGCGGGCTGCGATCCTCCTTGCGCAGGAACCCGACTCCTCCCACCCGACCGTCGTGAACGCATCGGGCTTGTCCCACCCCCAATCAGTCGGCGGTTGCTCGACCCCACTCCACGCAGTCCGAGGGTGTCCCTTCCGGAGACCGGGCCTGCGGGAAAGGACGGGCTGCTCAATCGGCGAGCGGGATCACGCTCCTCATCAGGCCCATCTTTGACACTTTGAAAAATGAACTGCCGTGTTTCCAAGCACTTACGGGCGCTGATTGTGTGTAGTGTCACGCCTCGGAGGCCGCCGC
>Ga0209341_10003193_pt1 | contig 15372 bp, 10 predicted proteins | sample RifCSP13_2_FD_184020 | JGI IMG/M metagenome (GOLD analysis project Ga0209341, IMG submission 184020) | Soil microbial communities from Rifle, Colorado - Rifle CSP2_sed 13_2 (SPAdes) (version 2) | ecosystem: Environmental > Terrestrial > Deep subsurface > Rock core/Sediment | place: Rifle...
GGTTCGGGAATTAGAAAGACTGAGAATTCAAATAGCAAGCGATCTTCATGATGAAATTGGTTCTGCTCTAACTAAGATTGCAGTGCACTCGGAGATAATTGGAACAACGACGGAAAAGTCCAAGGTTGTCATATCATCTCAAAAAATTGGAAATATGAGTCGTGAGATTATAACTACATTGAGTGATGTTGTTTGGTCGATTGATTCTCGCAATGATACTGTGGGTGATTTGATTGATCGTATGCGTGACTTTCTTGAAACTGTATTTCCTGCCGGCAGTGTACATATAGATTTTCAAACACAAGGACTTCACTTTGACCAGAAGATAACTCAAGCCCTTAGACAAAATATTTATTTGATCTTTAAGGAAGCGGTGAACAACGCAGCCAAACATTCTGGAGCCGATGAGATAAAAATTTCTTTGATAAATGGGGATGGAAAGTTTAAGATGAAAATTGAAGATAATGGAACTGGAATTGAAACAGTTGAGAAACACAGCGGGCATCATGGCTTAGAAAATATGGAAATGCGCGCTAAGCGAATTGGCGGTGAATTGAAAATCGAGAAACCTGAAAAAGGAACACGCGTGACGTTGATTGCTAAAAATATTTAAATAGAAGGTTGACTTAAAACAATGAAATCCTTTGTGTTCCTTTGAGTCCTGGTGGCTTAGTGGCAATGCATTCTTTGTTCTTCGTTTAAAATAAACATATTAGCCACTAAGACTCGAAGACACTAAGTTTCACTAAAAACAAAAATCACATCAAGATGGGATTTTATGGTAAGCAATAAAAACAGATTTTTGAGTATGATCAATGTAGGCATAGTTGAAGATGACAATGATATTCGTGAGGCAATTTGCTCTTACCTGAATAACCAACAAAATATGAGCTGTGAAATTGCTGAAGAATCGGTGGAAAAATTTATGCGGTTTCTTTATCCGGATAAAATTCCCGATGTTATACTAATGGATATTGGCTTGCCTGGAATGTCCGGCATAAGCGGTATTAAGCTGATAAAGGAAAAGTATCCTGATATTGATATACTTATGTTGACTGTACATAATGATCCTCACAAAATATTTCAATCACTTTGTGCAGGTGCAACAGGTTATCTTCTTAAAACCACTCCATTAACAGAGATTAAAAAATTTATAGAAGAGCTTTCCTTAGGCGGCGCACCAATGTCCCCGCAAATTGCAAGGAGAGTAATTGATTACTTTCACGAAAGTAAACACGCAAAGGTAGAGTCCCCTCTCACTAACAAGGAAAAAGAAATAGTTTTAGACTTAGTGGATGGTCTTAGCTATAAAATGATTGCAGATAAACAGAATGTATCAATTGATACAGTCCGCACTCACATAAAGCACGTGTATTATAAACTGCATGTTCATTGCAAAGCAGATGTAATCCGTAAATCTTTGCAGGGAGAGATTTAGTGTTACATAACTTTATATCATTATTTCTCTCGATTCATTCCATTATAGGAGTAAAATATCACATCAAGATGGGATTGCTGCCACAACTTCCAATTTCTATCTTGAATTATTAGTAACAATTAAGAAATCATAGGTGCCGCTATGAAAAAGTTTTTAATGTTTATAGTCATATTACTATTAATACCCTTTACTCTTTTAGCGCAACAAGGTTGGTTTTGGCAAAATCCACTACCACAAGGAAATAACTTAAATGATGTTTACCTTTCCGAGGATGGAACATCAATAGCTGTAGGCGATGCAGGAACAATTCTTAAAATCAATGCATCTGGTCAGATTAATGAAATCAGACATAACATATGTGGATATGCAGATCCTTTTCGATGTATATTTTTTAGCACGCTACAAACTGGTTGGATAGGTGGTTCCGGTGAAATCATAAAATCTGACGACGGTGGAGCTAATTGGAATAGAGTCAATCTAGATCCAAACCTTTTAAATGGTCTACCAGTAAACAGTATTTTTTTTACTACTGACTCTAGAGGTTGGATTAGTGCTGGAACAGTATTCTGGGGTGGTGGTAGCTTAGGTAGCTTACTTAGAACCGATGATGGAGGTAATAACTGGATTTGTATTGATCAATATAACTTCTGGATTGATAATCAATTTCTAAATACTGATACTGGATATGGAATTATGTACAACGGTGACTTTCTTTATAAAACGGTTAATGGTGGAATGACTTGGAATACTGTTTCTCAAATAACATTGTGATTACAAAAATTATTTTTCATAAATGACTCAACAGGATGGGTTGGAACTTCCACAGGTATATGGAGAACTTCCGACGGTTTGTCATGGCAACAAATATTAAGTGGTGTAGATTGTAAAAATATTTATTTTCATAACAATCAAATCGGATGGGCGATCATTGATCAAGATTCAATAATTTATACTGTGAATGGTGGTATTAATTGGTCTGGACAAATTTGCCCCAACTCTGCTCCCGTCAAATTAAATACTTTCAAATTCAATAATCAGGGGTATGGTATTTGCGTCGGTGCATTTGGACATATAAGAATTAAGGAAAATAGTTTTGAACAATGGGAGGGATTAAATAAGTCTGTTATGTACGGAAAAATTACTGATATTCATGTGCTAAGCGAAAAAAATGTTTGGCTTTGCGGTGTAGAATATAACGGCTTTTCAGATCCAAATATGTATGGTTATGAATATTTTAATAATGTACTACTTCATACAGGTGATGGTGGAGAAAATTGGGAGAAAACAACATTCCTAGATACTACAATATATGGTTTTACAGATATTTTCTTTTTAAATCCGCAATATGGATGGGTTACTGGGGTTAATGATTATAATGGTCCAAATGTAATAATGCACACTCCCGATGGTGGTGCTACTTGGCAAAATCAAAATTGCGGGCTGTCGTGGATTGAATTGAAAAAGATTTTTTTTATTGATTCATTATATGGATGGATCATTGGCAGTGAATGGAGTTCTCAGGGAATATTGTTTAGTACACAAGATGGAGGCAATACATGGCAGTATAATCAAAATAACTTTCCTTTCAATTTTGCTGTACAAGATATTTATTTTATTGACAGGAAAACTGGTTGGACGGCTGGTTTTGAGGGGGCAAACTCCGTTGGTGAAGTTTATTCCACTCATGATGGTGGTAAGAATTGGCAATTAATAAGATCCACACCAACTTCTTACAGTGGTTATTGTTATGTCCAATTTTTCGATTCACTCAAGGGATATATTATATATAAAGAAAATTATAATAATCTTTCATCTCAATTTGAATACACTGATGATGGAGGAAATACTTGGCATTCATCATTAATCGCTGATTATCTTTTCGTTGAAAATGCTTTTTTCATGAATGAATCAAATGGTTGGGTTATAGGAAGCTTAAATGGATACGTGGAAATTTATCAGACCAATAATGGTGGTATTACTTGGAGTAAGCGAACAAGTGAACAAACAGGGTATTATCATAAAATTGCTTTCGCAAATTCCAATACTGGATGGTTAGTTGGTGGTTCGGTGATATTAAAAACAACCAACGGTGGTGTTTCTTTCGTAGAAGAAGAGATTGAAGAAGTGCCGACAGAGTTTTTGCTCTCACAAAATTATCCTAATCCGTTTAATCCAACAACAAAAATTAGTTGGCAGTCTCCAGTTAGCAGTTGGCAAACATTGAAGATTTATGATGTGCTAGGAAATATAGTGGCAACTCTTGTAAATGAACATAGACTAGCTGGAAATTATAAAGTTGATTTTAACGCATCCAATCTTCCGAGCGGAGTATATTTCTACCAATTACAAGCGGGAATTTTTGTTGAGACTAAGAAGCTCTTGTTTTTAAAATAAAAATTATTCTCCGTTTAAATTTGGTTCCCCTTCTCATCTTTGGGAAGGGGAACTTATTTCTATACAACTCAAACTTCTAATATCACATCATGATGGGATTGCCGACTCTCCATTCAAGTTTTAACTTGAGTTGTAAATCACATTTAATAAAAAACTATAGGAGGCAAATATGAAAAAGTTAATTACGCTGCTATTTGTATTAACTTTTCTCTATACTAGTCATTCGCAGGATACAATTCATGTTCCCGGCAATTATTCAACAATACAAGCCGGTATTAATGCAGCAAGTAATGGGGATATTGTTCTTGTCGCGAATGGAACATATTATGAGAACATCCATTTCAAAGGAAAGGCAATAACAGTTGCAAGCAGGTTTTTTAATGATGGAAACACCAATCATATTAGTAACACAATTATTAATGGCAGCCAGCCAAGTCATCCGGATAGTGGCTCAGTAGTCACCTTTGATTCCGGTGGTGATACTACATCCATTCTATTAGGATTTACCATCACCGGTGGGACTGGCTCTTTTTACAGTACAATGGCAAGAGGTGGTGGAGGTATTTTTTGCATTAACTCTGGTGCTAAAATTATGCATAATATTATTGAAAACAATCACGTTACATCTAATACTATGGTAACAGTAGGCGGGGGAATTTCTGGTGGTCCACAAGGCGATAATTCCTGGATTATTATTGAAAATAATATTATTAGAAATAACTCCGTAACAAATACAGCTGCGAATAGCTGGGCATTTGGCGGCGGAATAGCACTTGTTCAAAATGCAAAAGTAAATAATAATATTATTGAATTTAATATTTCACAAGTTACTTATGGATCAGCGTGGGCAGGCGGGATAGATTTGGGTTCTGGAGGTCAAGCTCGTGTCCGATATTGCATTGGTAACATAATCTGGAACAACAAAGCTCTTGCAACAACTGGCACATATACTGACGGTGGTGTTGGGGGTGGATTATCTGTTTCCGGAGCACCTAAAGCTGAAATCAGGTTAAATGATATTAGATATAATGAAGTGGAAGGAAATGTAAGTTTGAATATTGATAGTTGGGGAGCTGGTGTAATATTACAAAACCAGACATCTGAAACAATATTTGCTCAAAACTATGTTGCATTTAACAGGGCAACAAATAATTCGCATTGTAACGGTGCCGGCATAGTAACATGGAATCCTGATGTTACAGGAGGTCCCAAAATAATTAATAATATCATTACCAATAATACCGGAGGAACCTGGGGCGGCGGCTTATTTACGGGAGGATTAGTTTCCAATGCAGCAACTTTAATTAATAACACAATATGCAATAACTCTGCAACTTATGGAGGGGCAATTTTTGTTGGTCACAGTAGCTCTTATCCTTCTAATCCTAAAATAATTAATTCTATTTTATGGAATAACGGTTCATCAATATATTTAAATAGCGGCAGCACGGTTGCAGTACGATATTCCAATGTTGAAGGCGGTTACACGGGAGTGGAAAATATTAATACTAATTCACTATTCTCAGATACACTTTTTCATCTATCTGATTTAAGTCCTTGCATTGGTGCAGGAATAGATTCTATAGAAATTGCTGGGATTTGGTATTATGCTCCTTTATATGACTTTGATGGTAATCCAAGACCTGACCCTGCTGTTTCAAAACCGGATATTGGGGCTTGTGAAAATCCTTTGCCTTATCCTGTACCGGTTGAGTTGACATCTTTTACAGCAATATTAAACAGTACAGATGTAACATTAAACTGGACAACCGCTACTGAGCTAAATAACCAGGGATTTGAAGTGCAGAGAAAATTTGGAGCAAATAATTTTGTTACTATTGGTTCTGTTAAAGGGCACGGTACAACTACTTCACCAAATCAATATTCATTCGTTGATAAGCTTCTTGATGCTGGAAAATATTTCTACCGGCTCAAGCAATTAGATTTTAACGGAACATTTGAATTTTCGAAAACAATAGAAGTCGATGTGAGGTTAGTTAATGAGTTTACACTTGAGCAGAATTTTCCTAACCCATTTAATCCAACAACAAAAATTAGTTGGCAGTCTCCAGTCAACAGTTGGCAAACATTGAAGATTTATGATGTACTAGGAAATATAGTGGCAAATCTTGTAAACGAATATAGACCAGCTGGAAATTATAAAATTGATTTTAACGCATCTAATCTTCCCAGCGGAGTTTACTTTTACAGGATACAGGTAGAAAATTTTGTTGAGACGAAGAAGATGATCTTTCTAAGATAACGACAAAACCTCACCCCGAAATAATCCGCCAAAGGCAGACGGGGCAGGCTCTCGTTCCTCCCCTTTGTGCTTCGACAAGCTCAGCAGGACAAAGGGGAGTCCGTCTTTGACGGAGAAGGAGGGGTTTTAGATAAAATTTTTAGGAAACTTTTAGATAACGCACAACCGCTTCAGCAACGTTTTCGCCATCTAAAGCCGAAGATACTATTCCTCCGGCATAACCAGCACCTTCACCGCATGGGAATAATCCTTCAATCTGGGGATGCATATATGTTTCTTTATCTCTAATAACTCTAATTGGACTACTCGTTCTGCTTTCGGCTGCAACAATTATTGCCTCCTCTGTTAAGTATCCTTTCATTCTTCTGTCAAAAATTAATAACGCCTTTTGCAGAGTTTTACGAATTATCGGAGGAAGAAGCCGATGAAGCGGTGATGGTGTTAATCCGGGAATGTAAGACGCTCGCGGTAAACTTTCGGATTCTTTTCCCTTTACAAAATCTGTTACCCGCTGTGCTGGGGCTTTCTGAGAATTATTTGCCCATTCAAAAGTCTGTCTTTCAAAATCCTGCTGAAATTTTAATCCGGCAAATGGACCTTCAGAATCATATTGCTGCCAATCATTTGCATTCACCGCAACTACTAAACCTGAGTTAGCAAAGGGAGAATTTCTTCTCGAAAGCGACATTCCATTTACGACAATTTCTCCTGGTGCTGTTGCAGCAGGAACAATCAATCCACCAGGGCACATGCAAAATGAATACACTCCCCTGCCGTTAACTTGAATGCTTAAGCTGTATGTGGCTGATGGTAAAAATTCATTTTTTGCTTTTGTGTGATATTGAATTTCATTTATTAAAACTTGAGGATGTTCTATTCTCACACCCATCGCAAAATCTTTCGGTTCAATTTTAATATTTTTTTTATGAAGCAAATAAAAAATATCTCGCGCTGAATGTCCTGTTGCAAGAATTACACAATCACCTAAAATTTCTTTTCCTTGATTTACAACTACTCCTAATATTTTCCCATCTTTGATTATTAGATCAGTAACTAAAGAATTAAAGTGAACTTCACCACCATTGCTAATTATTGTTTCCCGAACCGATTGAACGATTGGGGGCAATTTGTTAGATCCGATATGCGGATGTGTATCAATTAAAATATCTTCTTTTGCTCCATGCTGCACAAACACTTGGAGAATTTTTCTAACATCTCCTCTTTTGGTAGAACGAGTGTACAACTTTCCATCACTGTAAGTGCCTGCCCCACCTTCTCCAAAACAATAATTGGAATTTGGATTTACAATTTGATCTTGCTGAAGCGATCTTAAGTCTCGTCTTCTTTCACGTACATCTTTTCCCCGCTCGATTACGATTGGTTTAAGGCCAAGCTCAATTAATCGAAGTGCAGCAAACATTCCCGCTGGTCCGCTTCCTACGATTATAACTTTTTCTTTACTACTTACCGGTATATAATTTATTTTAGGATACATTTCCTGAGGGGGTTCATTTATAAAAACGCGTGCTAAAATTTTGAATACCGGTTTGCTGCTTCGTGCATCAATTGATCTTCGAATCGGGATAACTGCTTTAACTTCACTTAAATCGAGTTTAAGTTTATATGCCGTTTCCGAATAGAGAAAATCTTTATTGGGAAGTAATTCGGGAGGAACTAATATTTCTATTTCTTTGATCATGATTGTGTCCTCTATTTATGGGGAAATTAATTGTACTATTATTAGGGTGTTGTCCAGTAATTAAAAAATTGTTAGTCAGTCCGCCTGAGGCGGATTATCGAAGACTGACATTTTAGTATGAAATCACACTTCGATCCGCCTCAGGCGGACTCAGTGTGACAGTAAAAAATACTTTTTAGACGGTCCCTTGCCAATTTTGAGTATCCTAAAACAATCCTTTTACCCAACCGCCATCTATGTGAATTGTATTACCTGTAATATATCCGGCTTGATTAGAACAGAGGAATGCAACTAAGGCACCGATCTCTTCCGGACGTGCAAGACGATTCATGGGAACTTGTCTTGCCATCTCTGCTAAAACTTCTTCATGTGATAAACCGGAATTCTTTGCCCGGCTCACTGCTAAATCATAAAGTCTGTTTGTCAAAGTGTAGCCCGGGGCAACATTGTTAACAGTGATATTATACTTTGCGAATTCATTACTTAAAGATTTTGCAAATCCAATTACGCCGCTCCTGAATGAGTTAGACAAGATAAGATTATCAATGGGCTGTTTTACCGAAACAGAAGTAATATTGATGATTCTTCCCCACTGTCTTGCAATCATGCCCGGTACAACCAAATTACTGAACCTTACTGCGCTTAAAAATACTTGCTCAAATGCCGATACCCACTGATCATCGTTAAAATCTCTAAAGAATCCGGAAAGAGGACCTCCGCAGTTATTTACCAGAATATCAATCTTGCCGAATTGTCTTAATACAACGTTAAAGGTGTTTTCAATATCTGTGGATTTGTTCAGATCACAAACGCTCCAGGAAATATCCACTCCGTATTTTCGTTTAAGATCATCTGCTGTGTTTTCCAAATCAATTTTAGTTCGCGAACAGATCGCAACATTACATCCTTCCAATGCAAGTTCATCAGCCACTGCTTTTCCTATTCCTTTGCTTGAAGCAGTAACTAATGCGGTTTTACCATTTAGCCCTAAATTCATTTTATGTTATACTTACTATTAGAGTTTTTCTTCAAAGATTTAATTAATAGAAACTTCCAAAAGCCAATTTGCAAATACCAAATAAATTACAATATCTAAATTCAAAATTTCAAATATTTTTAAGTTTTTTTTGTATTTATTTGTTGAGATTTATTTGTTCCGCCATTGGCGGATTGATTTTTATCATTTGACACATTGTGAACTGTTCTTTGGCTTAGAAATTTATTACTATATTAAATAGAAAATCATCTATTCATCGAAAGAATATTCAGAACTCCAACTCTTATCATCATCACGGCAATTGCAGCTAAAAATAATGAAGCCACTTTTGCAAATGCTTTTGAACCGCCATCACCGATTACTTTCAATATCAGCTTAGCATTTAGAAGCACTAGCAATACAATTATAAAATTTAATATCATTGATAGAATTGTAGGTATGTAACCAAAATTATCCAACAAAATAAGAATTGTAGTTAAAGCTGCCGGACCCATGATTAAAGGAACGCCCAATGGAACAACACCAATGTCGGTTCCTGGATTTCTAACTTTTTCTGAAGAGGCAATAATATCATTGATAGAAAGAATGAGTAAAATTATTCCGCCGGCAATTCTAAAATCATCGATTGTTATTCCAAGAAAATTAAGAATAAGCTTTCCGGCAAAAAGAAAAATTAATGCAACAGCGAAAGCAGCAAGTACGGCTTCAAACACTAATTTTTTCTTAGCACTATCAGAAATCGAATGAGTATAGCCGAGAAAAATCGGTGCAGTACCTATGATATCTATAGCCACAAATAGAGGAATAAATGAAAGTAAAAATGTTTCTAAGTTCATTTCAAGAATTTTTATTTAGACGGATGCTGTAAGGTTCACACTTTCTTTGAGCGATCTAACAATCTCACTTGTATCGAGTGCGATCACAAGCTCTTCGTCAGTCGGAATTTTTAGCACCGCAACTTTACCGCCATCAACAGAAATAACTTCTTCGCTGTTTTGATTTTTTGCATCGTCAATTTTTATTCCAAGGAATTCGAGATTGCTGCAAACTTCTTTTCTAACCTCGGAAGAGTTTTCACCTATTCCGCCTGTAAAAACAAATGCATCCAAACCGCCCATTGCGGCTGCATATGCACCAAGATATTTTTTTATTCGGTAACAAAATATTTCGAAAGCATATTTTGATCTTTTGTGATCTTCCTTCACGGCTGTAAGAATCTCACGCATATCGCTGCTTTCACCGCTAATGCCGATAAGACCGCTATGCTTATTCAGCAATGTTCCCGCTTCACTCAGAGATAATCCTTCTTTGCCCATGATGTACAAAATCAATGATGGATCCAAATCCCCGCTTCTTGTTCCCATCAGCAAGCCTTCAAGCGGTGTAAAACCCATAGTGGTATCAACAGAATGTCCTCTGTCTACTGCTGCCATACTGCATCCATTCCCAAGGTGGGCTGTAACTATTTTTAACTCATCAAACTTTTTCCCTAATATTTCTGCTGCTCTCTGAGAAACAAAACGATGTGAAGTCCCGTGAAATCCATAACGTCGTATCTTATGCTTTTTGTAAAGTTCGTAAGGAATACCGTAAAGAAAAGCTTTAGGAGGCATCTTCAAATGAAATGAAGTATCAAAAACTCCCACTTGTGGTTTACCCGGAAGAAGTCTCGTAACGGCTTGTATTCCTTTTATGTTTGGTGGATTGTGAAGCGGAGCTAATTCGATATTATCCTGCAGAACTCTTACAACTTCATTAGTAATTAAAACTGACCCCGAAAAAGTTTCGCCGCCATGCACAACGCGATGACCGACTGCATCAATATCATCTTTGTCGTCAATTACTCCGTGATTTTTGCTTAGCATAACACCAAGCACATATTCAATTCCCATTGTGTGATCAAGAATTTCACCGACAATTTTTATTGTATCGCCGTCATATCTTGTATGACTTAGAACAGCACCGCTCATACCAATTCTATCTACTATTCCCTTAGCAAGAGTAACTTTTTCATCCGTATTTATAAATTGATATTTTATTGATGAACTACCGCAGTTAAGAACAAGTATTCTCATATAATCTTAGTAACCTAAATTGTTAATAAAAGAAAGTTGAATTAGTCGGAAATTATTTTGCCGTTCTCGTCGTACTTATAAAATCCTTCGCCGGTTTTTCGGCCAAGCTTTTTTTCACGAACAAGTTTTCGAAGAATCGGACAAGCACGGTATCTTGGTTCACCAAGAGTCTTCCAAAGTGTTTCCATCCATGCAAGTACTTCATCGAGACCCATCATATCAGCCATCTCAAGCGGTCCGTTTTGAAAATTGTATCCTAACTTCATTGCAGTATCAATATCTTTGGCCGTTGCAACATCTTCCAGCAAAATGTACATCGCTTCATTCAGCAATGGAACGATTGCTCTTGTCGTAACAAAACCTGGATACTCGTATACTTCAACCGGAGTTTTTCCAATGCGTGCTGCAAAAGATTTTATAATCTCAACTGTTTTGTTTGATGTGTTAAGACATTTAATAATTTCTACAACAGGAACTTTAGGGACCGGATTCAGAAAATGCATTCCGATAATTTTTTCCTGGCGGTGTGTAACTTCAGCTATTTTAGTTAAGCTCAGCGTAGAGGTGTTTGATACAAAGATAATATCTTTGCGCGCAGCTTGATCTAATTTCTTGAAGATTGATCGCTTCAGTTCATAATCTTCGTCAACAGCTTCAATAATTAAGTCGTAATCGTTTATTTTATCTAAATCGAATCCCCAAGAAATTCTGCTCATGATCGATTTTTTCTCGGAAGCAGTCATTGCCCAGCGTTTTATTTCTCTATCAATGGATTCTGCGAGAGAACTCTTTGATTTACGTAAATGCTTTTCATCTTTTTCAACAATAAGAACATCCATTCCTGCTGCAGCGACAGTTTGAGCAATTCCTTGTCCCATAATTCCAGCACCAATTATAACAACACTATTAATATTATTGCCATCGGAAGCTACAAATGTTTTTTCCAGAAGGTCTTCAAGTTTTAGCTTTTCATCCTGCATCGTGTTACTCAATTATTTTTTGTTAAACTTTAAATTAAAAATCTTTCTTTCTTAATATATAATCGCAAAAAAAGATGGTTAAAATTAGAAATAAAAATGACGATAAAACAGGCTGAATATCACCTATTGCTTTCCCTTGTCCGATGTTTGAGTTTATTGTTCCCATCAGTTCAGATGTTTTAGGAATGAAATAATATAAACTATCCACCATACTTTTAAAAACTTCTTTACCGGTTAATGTTTGCAATTGCAGTTTAACAAAATGTAACGCGGGGCTTAAAATCAAAAAGATAAAATATGCGGTCATCATTCCGGGAACAGAACTTTTGAATAAAATTCCGAATAAAACTACAACCGAATACAAAACTGCAAATGTAAATGTGATTACAAGTGTTACAAGTGGGAAATTAAAATTCCAATAAGAAAATTTCAAAGAAATGATTATCCATGCACCGAGAATTAGGAAAACGATATTTATAAATACGACAAGTGTTGCACCTACATATTTCCCAAGCAATAGCTGTGTCCGCGAAATTGGTTTAGATAGCAACAAATCTATGTTACCTTTCTCAAGCATGATAGGAATAAAACTGGCTGAAGAAAATATTGCAAGCAGCAGGCACAAATTCGATAGCGGTGCTGTAATTACTAATTGTATTTGTGATATTACTTGTTCAAGGACTAATTTATCACCGGCCGGATTCATGCTTGATAAAATTGAGTCCGTGTTAACAAGACTAAACACAACCGCAAGTCCAATTAAAAATATGACCGATATTGCCGCGAAAAAAATAAAAACCTTTCGAGCAAAAGCTTCTCGTAAAGTATACCATGAAATTATAATAATATTCTTCATACGTTATTTTTTTTATCAGCTTCATTAATTAAACTGATGAACATCTCCTCTAAAGAACTTTTCTTCTGAATTATTTCTTTGATTGAAATGTTCTTTGCTCTCAATGTATCGATCAACTTATTCAGCTCCACAATATCAGTAACTAAAGCCGTATAATGTTCGTCTTTTATTTGCGCAAAATTAACTTGAGAGGCAAGATTAAAATAAACTTCATCATCAATTTTATTTTCTAATTCCAACAAATATTCGTGTTTCTTTTCTGTTAATTCCTTAACCGTGCCTTCACGAATAAGTATTCCTTTATTTAGAATTGCCACACGATCACTGACCATTTCAACTTCAGAAAGTAAATGGCTGTTAAGAAAAACAGTTTTGTTTTTTGTTTTTAGATCTGCAAGTATATCACGAATTTCTTTTCTTCCGATAGGATCAACTCCATCGGTTGGTTCATCTAAGAGAATTAATTCGGGATCATTTATCAGTGCTTGAGCAATTCCCAGCCGCTGCATCATTCCTTTTGAGTAACCCTTAACTTTCAATTTTTTCCAATGAGTCATCTTAACTAATTCAAGCAGTTCATCAATTTTTTTATCGAGTTGCAGTCCATTCAAACCGCTCAACTTTCCAAAATATTTCAGAGCTTCTCCGCCGCTTAAATATGATGGAAACTTATGATTTTCCGGAAGATAACCAATTCTATATTTAAGCTTATAATTCCTGGTATCTTCATTTAATATTTTTGCCGTTCCGGAATTGGGAAAACAAATTGACAGTAGAATTTTAATCAAAGTCGTTTTACCTGCTCCGTTGGGGCCTAGTAAACCAAAAATACTTCCGGCAGGAACAGAAAGATCTAAGTTTACTAACGCATCAACTTTGTTTTTACGAAAAGATGAAGTGTATGTTTTAGAAATGTTTGTAACTTCAATGGCATTCATAAACAGAGCATCGTAAGTTCATAATGAATATTCTTAAAATTTTCTATTTCAAATTTACCTAAAAATGCTTTGATTTTTAGTAGGGCGACCAGGCTGGTCGCCCTACAAACTTGAAACCTTTGGCTGACGTACTACGTTTGCGTAAAGTAAGTTAATAGTATATTTTTGATGGAAGATACTAAACATTAAAAAATGAAATCATTAGACGCGCTTAAAAAATATTTTGGCCACTCAAAGTTTAGACCCGGACAAGAAGAAATAATTAATTCCATAATTAATGGTGAAAATGTACTTGCAGTTCTTCCTACCGGGGCGGGCAAATCAATATGTTATCAAATTCCGGCGTTAATCTCCGAAAATTTTTCTATTGTTATTTCACCACTAATTGCATTGATGAAGGATCAAGTTGATTCATTAAATAAAAATGGTGATATAGCTGCATTTATAAACAGCACTTTAGATTTTTATCAAGCTGAAACCATTCTTCAAAATATTTCGTTTGGAAAGATTAAAATACTTTATGTCGCCCCAGAGAAATTAGAAAATCTATCCTTTGCCGAGAGGATAAAAACTCTAAATCCTACTTACATTTTTGTAGATGAGGCACATTGCATAAGTGAATGGGGGCACAGCTTTAGACCAAGTTACCGCGACATAAATGAGTTCACTAAATTTATTTTAGTAAAGAAAATATCAGCATTTACTGCGACTGCAACTCCGGAGGTTATAAAAGATATCGTAAAGCAGCTTGCTTTTAAAGATGCTAAAATTTTTGTGCGCGGTTTTGAAAGAGAAAATCTTCGTTTGAACGTCATCGTTACCAAAAAAAAGAATGAGCAATGTCTTTCATTAATAAAGCAATTTAAAACTCCGGCAATAATTTATACTTCCTCGCGGAAAAACGCCGAAGAAGCAGCACAGTTTCTGAATATTCATCGCATTAATTCCACATATTATCATGCTGGACTTGCCCCAGAGTTAAGGAAAAAAATTCAAGAAGATTTTCTTAACGATAAAGTGCCTGTTATCGTCGCTACGAATGCATTTGGAATGGGTATTGATAAAAAAGATATTCGGCTTATCATTCATTATAACACGCCAGGTTCAATCGAAAATTATTACCAGGAAATTGGCCGAGCCGGACGGGATGGAAAAGAATCACATATTTTTCTTCTTCACGATGAGCGTGATATAAAAATTCAGGATTATTTTTTAACTAATTCACATCCCGATAAACAGCTCATCAAAAGTATTTACACTGCTGTGTGTGATTTTGGCAGAGTTGCCGAAGGAAATATTTCGAACGGCGAAATTCCACTCGATCCGGATTTCATATCAAAATATTGTAAACGTGAAGTCAGCCGCGGTTTGCTTTTGACTTCATTAAGAATTTTGGAAGCGGCAGGTTATCTTAGACTGATTTCAGATTACGAAAGAAAATCTGAAATTCAAATTATCATGGAGAAGAATAAGCTTAAAGAATTTATTAATAATTGCCCGCAGAATAATCTTAAAGATGTTCTTCTCATTATGCTGCGTGAATTCGGAAGCGACATTTATTTTAAAAGTTTGAAAATCTCTCAAAATGATTTAGTAAGAAAATTTGCTGTTAGTGAAATTGAATTAGATGAAATTCTCTCTTTGCTTGATACTATGGGAATAATTGCGTTCAAAAAAAGTGCGGCAAAGGATAATGTGATCTTAAGCGCTCCAAGAGTAAATGCTGATAAGC
>Ga0209341_10003198_pt1 | contig 15359 bp, 18 predicted proteins | sample RifCSP13_2_FD_184020 | JGI IMG/M metagenome (GOLD analysis project Ga0209341, IMG submission 184020) | Soil microbial communities from Rifle, Colorado - Rifle CSP2_sed 13_2 (SPAdes) (version 2) | ecosystem: Environmental > Terrestrial > Deep subsurface > Rock core/Sediment | place: Rifle...
CTACGGTGCAAGGTTGGAGAAGTTGTTCGCAGCCGCAAGGAACTTGATAAAAGCACTTCCCAAACTTCGACGTTCGATCGGATCCATGTCTTCTATTTGCCTGTCTGTCATGTGAAAGCACCTTCTCAAAGTAGCTGCTACCATCTTGTCTGTGTCTTCAAAGTATTCTCTCGTCGATTTGGCGTTGAGAGCATTCAGCTTTCTATCCCTCTCTTCAGCCATTTTCATGATCGTTTTAATCTCGTCGAGTGTTAGCACATCATACATTCTGTATTCTTTGCCATCATGATGGAATATTAGGTGCTCCATCCTCAAGGGTGTGTTATTTTGTTTGCATATTAGCTTTCACTTGCGGTACTTATCTTAGAGAGGCCTTGACTAGACTCCCCGGATAGCTGGCCCTTGCTCTTGTCTCGTAATCCAACATGACGCGTCAAGTTACCGGTCCCTCCTGTCTTATCAGATCTTTGGATCGTGTCCCGAATCGAGATGCTGACCGTTCTTCAAGCTACGATATTTTTTCATAATCCTCTTCCTTGCTTCATTCGTTTCTCTTGTGTCAAGCACAACCTTAACGACGCTTTCGTTTTCAAAGTACACTAGGATTCTTGAGCCGGCCTTTAACTCCGATACCATTGCTTTTGGAACATCGAACTTTCTGCTGTCATCATCAGAATAGACTACAGCAAAATCACCTTCGAACCGATCTAAACTAGCCTTAATGATTTCCATTTCGTGTTCCTGCTGGTCATTATGATTATCGAGACCAAGGCAATACTGGCAATCAAGACTACAGTATTGAACTCTGGTACAACTACTGTTTTGTTGCTACCCTGCGTCTCCAGCGTATATTCATTCGTGCCAGATGTTGTCAATATGATGGAGCCATCAATGTCTGTGCGGAAAAGGTGGTCCACTCCACTAGACTCTATCCGTTCAAGTGCTTCTTGATGAGGATGACCGTAAGGATTGCCAGCCCCTGCATATACAATCGTCACTTCTGGAGAAGCCGCGTTGAGATAAGCGAGCGAATTTGAGCCTCTACTTCCATGATGCGATGCCAGGAGAACATCGACATCAATCTCCTCGGCAGACAGCCGGGATTCAGTCTCCTGCTCTATATCTCCGGGAAATATAACAGTAAATTCGCCATAGGTCATCTTGATGACCACTGAATTATTGTTAAAGTTCTCCTCGTTATGTGCGCCTTCTGGCAAGGACGTTGGCGGGTTCAGCACTACCAAACTGACGTATGGGTCAATGTTTATGGTATCGCCCTCGTGTACTGATGTCAAGGGTATCTGATGTGAGTCGATCGCATCCAGAAAATCCTCAAAGGTTGTTGTCGTGTGAATCTGTCCGGAGTCTATGACCTTACCGACTTCGATATTGCTCATGACGCCTATCAATCCGCCCATATGGTCGGCATGTGGATGGGTAGCCACCACGACATCTATCTTCGGCACTCCGTGCTCTTGAAGCGTCGCAAGTACCGTTTGGAACTGGTTAGGTTCCCCGCCGTCAATCAACATGGCTCTGCCGTTAGGAAGGATTATCAACGTGGAATCTCCTTGTCCCACATTGATGAATACTATTTTCAGCTCTTGATTTGCATATTGATCCTCGACGACACTTGTTACAGTTACAGGTTCCTGCGCAATATTTCTAACCCTGACTGTGACAATATCTTGCGAAAATGCACCGTCCGAGTCCGTAACTCTCAATGTGAAGCTAAGCGAAGTATCCGGGCTAACCATTGGTGCAATAAAAGACGTGGTAGCAGCATTTGAGGCAGAGATCTGGACTGACGGGCCCGAAGCTTGGATCCAAGAATAGGATAAGGCATCAGAATCAGGATCGTAGCTGGCTGATCCATCTAGGAAGGCGGTTGTTCCTTCGTCTACGGCCGTGTCCGGCCCCGCGTTTGCAACGGGCGGGCTGTTGGGTTTTGGTTGGAGAACGCTCACACCATTTGACGCCTCTGGAGTGCTAGAACGAAACGCCCATTCATAGCTGCCATTGGGATATCTCTGCCATGAATGGGAGTCATTCTCATTATCGTAAAATGGCCCTACGAGATCGACTTGGATTCCATTAGAGTTAGCCAGGATTATCACCTCGCCCGAGTTGTCAAGCCATTGCGACGCTCTTGCTATCAAAAGGTATTCACCAGCTGGAATGACTGTGCCGGCCCCGACTAGGAGGGTAGCAATGCTGCCAGCGGTCGAGCTTAATATCCATCCCCCTATGTTTATCGCATTGATGGTGGGATTGTACAGCTCTACCCACTCTGAAACGCTGCTCAAATTATCGTTACCTGGCGGATTTAGTTCGACTTCATTAATCAGGATAGAGTCAATCTGAGCATAAGAGCTTTGAGAACTAGCAGGGAGAAGTAGAATGAGAGCCGTTAATAGCGAAAGGGTTCGCTTCATTTCTTTTTGATACGGTATCCATCTAATATGCCCTTTGGCAAGATGAAGTCGGTAACAAGAGGAATCAATCCTAAACTCACGGCGATTCTGGTTAGTTAGAACACAATATTTCAATGATGATTGACTATTAAAACGACTCTGACGAGAAAAATCAATCCTACATTGCCTCAGATTCCCCTCCAGCTCCATTTAGGGATTTTGTAAACTTTATCGCAGACCAGTTCGAGGTGAAACATCCCGGTACAGTGCCATTGATTCTTGCAAGAGCAGCAGTTGGATCGGATTTGATAAAGATGCTTATAAGAAATATTAAGGCGTCAAATGGAAAAATAAGGAGAATCACGATTTCCACTTTCCTTCGTACCAGGTCGGAATTCCAAACGTGGTATCTGAATTCAGTTCAACATAGACGGATAGAGGGCCATGTTAGTAAAGGAGATCGATGTTATTACCGCTTAACTCTGGATACTGGGTTATTGTGCCTTGCCAAAGTCCCATGCAGAGAAGAACTTGGGCGTGATTTCAATCACTACTTCTACGCCATTTCTGGCATTTTCCATAAGCATCTTGGCTAGCGGGTGCTCAAGGGTGCCAAGGTACTTCAAGTTCATCTTTTCCATGATTGAAACATTCTTTTGTATGTCTTCAGAGATGATTGCCTCTCCCCTTCCCTTTGCTCCCTTGGGAGGAGAGTTCTCGTCGTCGATTGAGAAATAGATCTTGTCAGGATTTCTACGTATGTTTTGAACCTTCTTGGTAGTTTTTTGTGTTCCGGTGTATACCTTGCCAGAATCCTTGTCATAATAAAACCAAACGGGCTGAATATTCGGATAGCCCGCATCGTCAATGGTAGCCAACTGCATGTTAAGCCTGGCCTGGAGAAATCCATTAACTTCAGCTTCGGTGACAGGTTTGGGCATGCCAGGAATGGCCTGAATTAGATGCATTGCCATATGTACCTGGTAATAGAGGCGTCTTTTGATATAAGCGTTGAGAGTATACGTGCTACTTTGCTATCCAAAGGTTCTTCATACACTGAAAAAAGCATATTGCGGTCTTGCAGATTGATGCAATTGACGGTGGGCCCAGAGAGGTACGGGAAAATTTTGGGACAAAACAGGGGCCAGCGGTTTGCGTGCCTCTAGCGGTTCTAAAAGTAGACCCTACTGAAGTGAAGCTGCTCAAAGCTAGTAAGGGTTAATTGTTGTACTTACCCAGATGGGTAACACTTTCAGTTACCGACATAGGTAACACTTTTTCAGCCGATTCCGGTTCCTGACCGGCGTATTTAACGATTGCAACCACCTCTCCTGTGGAGTCAATCCGCGTATGCCGCCGTGCTCCCTGTCCATGTTGTACGCATCGACAAACATGGCGTACCTTGCCTTCCCGTCTTTCACATCAGGAATGTCCTCCACTGCTAGGAACTCGTTCTTTACAATCTTGTTGTACGCTTCTACCTTTCCCTGGAGCTGTGGATATCTTGCAGGAATAGGCTTGTCCTTGATGTCATTCTTTCTGAGGTACCGTCTGAACAGCCCTGATGTAAACTGCCTTCCGTTATCATGCATAACCTTCCTTGGCGTCCCATTGGTACGGATCCAGTATTGCAGCACGTCAAGGACATCAGCGCTCCTCTTCCTGTCTGTCCATGCACTGGCCACCTTCCTTGAACAGTCGTCTACGCAGCTTATGACGTAGTTCTTTGTGCTTGAAGTACGCAGGTAGAACGGTCCGAGGATGTCCATCTGGGCCATGTCGTTTGGATGTCTCTTCTCAAAGCGCTTGTACTTTCTCTTGATTTTGCAGCTCAGTCTGTTCAAGCTATGCCTTTTCAGTACCTTGTACACGGTCCTGCTGCTGAGTGATACTCCAAGCCTCTTCAGGCGGAACTTGATCCTTGCAGTACCAAACCTGCTGTCCAGACGTAGACTGAGTATCGCCCGCTCTATGTCAGGTGTTACCTTTACGTTTCTTACGTTGCATGGTCTCCTTGGCCTGTCCTTCAGTCCTTCGATGCCGTGTACAAGGTACCTGTTCTTCCACTTGTAGTATGTCTTTCTGGACACGCCGTATCTTCTGCATATGTCGGTGATGCTATCGCCGGTACGTTCGCGTTCATGGATAAGGTTGAATCTTGCTTCTATTTCTGACACTTCCTGGCCGGAAGTGTTACCTATGTCGGTAATCGAATCTGTTACCTATGTGTGTAAGTACAACAACTACTCAATACTTGAAAACGAAACGGGAGACCTCACCGGTGAGATAATCTACAGTTACTGCGGCGCGAAGATGGTTCCGCCGAGTGAAGACATACAACTGGATGATTTGTGCTAGGTTCCCTTGTAAAACCCCGTGTGATGGGCGATTGGTAGATTCATTGTTGAATCAGGGTCTTGCTTTTTCCAACGACACCAGCCAATGTGAGGTTTCGATGAAGCCCGAATGTTAGGCGGTGTCTAAGCCTAATCGCAGTCTCGGTGTTCCAGAGGGAAGCCAGATCTTCCAACCATCAATGTCAATGACTTCATTTCCTCGGTCATACTAGTCATAGATTCATTCAGTCAAAATAATATAGCAGATGATTCTTCCTTTTTCTCGGTAATGGGATTTCTAAAGAAGGTCAAGGAAACTACTGAGAAGGCTGTCGACAAGGGGGCCGAGCTTGGCAAGAAGGGTATTGAGAAGGGGGCTGAGGTCGGCACTAAGGCATATGATGGGGCAAAAGAAGCTGCTGAAAAGGGCCGCAGTAAAGCCAGAGAAAAGAAAAAGGATCGCGAATAAAGGTCACTGCCAGTCGGTTGCGTACTTGAACGGGCATACATACATGCATTTTGGCGCAAAAACCGTCATTCCCTTTCGATAAACAGGGTTCGAGTCCCTCCAACGCTTGTTCTTGTGCTGATTTTTCGTCATGACCATGTATCGCATTCACGATCGTGAACGATAGCCGTCTGCCTCACTGATGGAATCACTATTATTTCTGAATTCGAGGCTCTCCAGTTAGCCCATTTCTATTGCGATGTTGAATGTCCCAGTATAGCCTTGCTCATTATCAGCATCCAAGTTCAGCATCAAGTGCTCCCCGGTATTGGTTTGCACGCGGCCGTCGGTGGAAGCCCCGGTAAATATGCCGTCCTCGTAGTTTGTTACGTCCGGCTGACCGTGGGTGGTGTACGGGGTCTGCGCGTGAACCTGCTCGCTAATCGAATCTGGCAGGTAGAACTGTGATGTCCATTCAAAAGTACTCTCAGACCCTTCGAATGTTCTGACTTTGACATGTATGTGAATTGCCCTGCCTTCATACCAACCGGGATAAACGGTGGTGAACTGAACAACTCCGTTACCATCGGTTATCTGATATCCACGGAGAAAGTTCTTGCCCACTGTGCCCTGCTTCTGAACTCCAGAATATACTCCTTGGAAGTTTGCATGCCAGATGTCTACCTGTGCGCCGCTGACAGGAATGCACAGGATATCGCCGCCAACATCCTCTACGTCATAGACAGTAATTGCCAGGGTAAGCGGGATGCCCTCCTGCACAGAACCGTCTGAAAGATCAGGCCGGATGTCTGACCGCTCGGGCATTCCATCTACAAAGTATGGGCCTTCGGTTTGCTGCGGCACGCCTTCAACTTCTATCAACGAAGGCGCAATCGTGCAGGGCTGGTCCGTCGACGCGCCGACTTGGGCCGGTGTTCCGGCTGCGCCCCCATCCTGAGGTCCGCCCTGCCCCGGTCGCGGTCCCATCGGCTGGCCCATTGACATTGGCAGCACGAACAGTCCCGTCAGCACCAGTACCACTGCTATACCTGCAAGAATGGGAGCTTGCTTTCGGCTCTTTGGCTTTTCAGTCGCGCCCTTTGCGGCAATGTGCTTTTTCATTCTGCTCTCATAGGCTATTATTGCGGCTGCAAGCCCAATAAATGCCGCTTGAGATACTTCAGTGGCTACAGCGATTGGGTTGTCCGCTGGACCTGCTCTTCCAGTTATTGGATTGCCCGGCATTCTTGTTATTACCCAAAGTACGATTAACACGACTGTTCCTCCGATTCCTACGGCGTACCACGAGCTTCCCCACCTTCTTACCGTGGGGATAATCCAGAATATCTGGGCTATTCCACCTACTATGAATAGTATACTTTGATTGACATTGAATCCTAGGCTATTCGAACCAAGCATAAGGTGCAACATGCCTGCGATCGCAGTGGCCGTAGCTGCCGCGTAATACAGCGCCTTGGAAGTACCCGTCAATGTTGCGACACTCCTCATCTCTGAATGGGACACTTCAGCCGTATATAAAACAAAGTAACATTGTTACGAAAGTCTTGAAGTTTTCACCTACACACAGTACAGCCACTCTATCGTTTCGACATAAAGTTGTCCTAAGCTGTTAGCTATGTCATTTCAATCACCGGGATTACGATAGTTAAGATCTTGGTCAAATTTGGGAATGATTTGGGAATTTCCTTAAGTTGACGGGTTACAGAGACCCACACAATGACAACAGACTCATCAGACAACCCCGCAAAAAGAGACAACAAGAACAAAAGTAGGACGCTCCTTGGACTAGCAATAGCTGCGATTGCTGCTGCCGTAATCTTTGGCACAACTACAATGTACCAGACATTTGCTGCGAAACCCTCTGTGCCAGCGATGGACGACCCTACACAAGGGTATAATATCCATGTTGAAGTCGGCCGGCATGATTCTGCAAATCTAGAAGCGCACATGGACCACTACTGCAAGCTTGATACCAGGATAATCGCTGTATGCCAACTCTACGCAAAGGATAACACTGCGAATCCAAAGACCGGTCCTCAGTTGGCACAAATAGAATTCATAATCACTAAGGACCAATATCTGCAATTGCCGTTAAGAGAACGCGCAAACTGGCACAATCATGCTGTAGAGCTTACTCTGGAGAGAGGAAGCCCATCATGCATTTCGCTGCCTGGGGACCTAACGTGCGAGCAGTTACTTTCGGTCCTGAAAGGAACATATGGCAAGGTAATCACGGTCTGGGATCCGGCAGATGCTGTGCCTAACTATCCACCGTATTCGTTCCTTGTAGACAGTCCTTTCGCCCTAGGTCAAGACACAAACGACCATCTCCATGAAGAATGGGAAGTCGGACATGATGAGGAAAACTCATCTGCTGATGACCTACCAAATTGTGGAATACGACAAGCGGGCCCGTGCCATGAAGAACCCCATAGTCACGAATAGGAAGTGTGAGAAGTTAGGCACGCATTATTCTCACTCTTCCTCTTTTTTCTTTCGAATGAGAGATATCCAATTTCTACGACGTCAAATTGTGATGCGTCAGGTCAAGTTCACTTTCGTGCAAGCATCCCAGGCTCATCTTGGATGTCTGTGTTGCCCGTCGCACGAACCTCGGGGCGGCTAACCGAATTTGAACCTCTGTCCCTAACAAAATGGCTAATTATGTTTCAACTCGTTCCCTTGTAGAGATAGACGCATTCCTACTTGATTCTAAAAAAAGGAAGATGGTTGTATTCTTGTCACTGTCGCCTTCCAGTAGGGAAGCTGGGCAAACTGGAATATCTAGACCTAACTACAATTATCACAATTGCTATTCCCGCAGCCATAGCTATTAACGCAAAAGGAAACTCTGGAACAACCACGATTGCAGTCTGGGCGGTCCCGCTTCTAGTGGTGTCAAATGGCTGATTTATCCCCAATCCAATAACCGTAATTTCCAGTGTAAAATCTCCCATATTGTCGAGTTTTACCGTCTGAACATCTTGCCCTGAATGTGTGTGGATCCCATCTATCGACTTTATTGTCTCGCCGCTACTGGGATCAATGACCTTCAATTCATAATTGACGTGGGATAGTGTCTGACCTGTTGTTGGGTTTTGGAATTCAAGCGAAAAGTCTACGTCCTCACTTGCCTGAATTTCCTCTGGAGTCCAATTGACAATAATGCTAATAGAGTTATTGTCGGTCTCGACCGTCACAGGTGGGAATGTCGATTGTGCGTGTGCGAACTGATTCACGGATATTACCGAGAAGAACAAGAGTGCCACCAAAATTACCGGCCAGGGAAGATGCTTCATACAGAAATGAATACTATTGGAAATATTTAAGCATAATCCGGGAGAATGTGTGATTTATGTAATTGTTTCACGAGCAAAGTTATTGATTTTCATTTTATTTTTTGCAATTGTGCTAAATCCTTACAGTACTTAAATAGAATAACTGTTGATTGGCATTATGACTCTAGAAAGGGGTCGTATTCCGCGTGAGATTAACGTCCACTTTCAGATTTTCGGAAAGGAACCTTGGGAAGTTGAATACGATAAATTCGGATATTGCGATATATGCAATTCAAGGATACATGAATTTGGATATTGCGCCTGTGGTGGTGCTGCAGACGTCCTGAAATCTCCGCGCGAGTGGCCTGTGATATCTGTTTCTGACGGAGATTCAGGCAGGAATCCTATCGTAATTCACCAACATCTACAAATTGACCGTGACTGACCTTATATGCCGAAAAATTAACATAAGTAATGATTATGTTGTCGCAGTCGATGCAGATTCCTTAAATAATTTACTTAACGGCTTGATCATTAATTGGCGGCCACGGGAATGAAACGTCCAATGGGTGTTACAATAATTGGAATCTTGGATCTAATTGGAGGAATCCTTGGAATTATTGGCGGCGTCGCGCTGGTAGGCGTAGGTAGTTTGCTTGCTGCAGACCCGATGCTCATTGATGATTCGAGTGCCAATTTGGCGGGTTCCAATCCCCTCAACTTCCCGGTTGAGTTTCTTGGTTACCTTTTCTTGGCGTTAGGAGCCATCTTGCTCCCCTTGGGGATCGTATCCCTGATTGCAGCTTTTGGTACCTTCAAAGGAAAGGGATGGGCATGGACCGTTAACCTGGTCATGTCCTACGTCGCTGTCGCATCGAACATCATCTCGCTTGTCTTGTATCCTGGCGACCCCGGGAGCATTGTGGCAGTAGTCGTGTCCATCGGGATAAGCATCCTAATTCTCTACTACTTGTATAGGCCCCACGTTAAGGAATACTTTGAAAAAGCGCTTCCTTCAGCCCAAGCTCAAAGTTAGGATGCTTCCCTTGGTGACATAATTAGCCATTTTGTCATTGTACTAGAGCATAACAATCCTATACCTGGGTTAGTGTGGTACAAGCATCTAACTGATTACTCTGATCGAATTCGAACAGTGGTCGTTGCTTAGAGGCTTGTATCAGATTTGTTATTAATCAGCTCATTCATTGTCCAGCATGGGCCTGAGATTCACAGCCTTGTTGCTTACCGCAGTGGCATCTATCGTATTCGTAGGAACGATAGCAAACGCGCAGCTCGCGCTTGCTGCCGTTGTTGGAACAGCGAAAGATGAGTCAGGGTTTACCGTCGAATTTGCGCTAGGGGGCTGCGATTTTTCAACCTCGGGCTCCAACCGGTTTTTCTCATTGGAACCGGGCTACCAACTCTTGCTGACTGGCGAAAATGACGAAGGAGCCGAAGTAGAGTTGGTGATAACCGTCCTAGACGAAACGAAGGAGGTTGATGGGATTATGACAAGAGTGGTAGAAGAAAGGGAATCCGAGGACGGCGAATTGATTGAAATTTCAAGGAACTACTTTGTGCTTTGCTCGCCGACTAATGATATCTTTTACTTTGGCGAAGAGGTCGATATTTATGAAGATGGTGAAATAGTGAGTCACGAAGGCGCCTGGCTGGCAGGTGAAGACGCACAGCCAGGAATAATCATTCCCAGCCAACCCGAAGTAGGCGACAAGTATTACCAGGAGGTTGCCCCCGGAGTGGCCGAGGACAGAGCTGAAATCATTAGTCGGGAGGAAGTCGTCGTTACACCGGCAGGACGTTTCGAGAATGTCCTAAAGGTTAAAGAAACGACGCCTCTGGAGCCTGGCGTGGAAGAATTCAAGTACCACGCCCCCGGGGTTGGACTAATTCAAGATGGGGAACTACAGCTGGCCGAATATACACTCCCTGCGACAGGCGATGTCGAATTGAAATCCTCAATCCATTCAGTGGATGTGGCAGGCGAATCCATCGAAGTATTCGTGAATAGCTCCTCTACAATCAGTAAATTCATGCTTGATGAGGAGAACAAGAAGGTTACATTCGAAGTGGATGATGAATCTGGGATTATGGGTATGATCGAAATCTCTATCGGACGAATACTCGAGGGACCCTACACAGTAACTATCGATGGCCAAGTTATTGATGACTTTGAAATCATTCAAGCAGCGGTGTCTGGTGAAGAAATGATAAGAATGCCCTACACACCGGTCTACCATGAAGTTGCCGTGGCTGGCACCAACGTTGTTCCTGAGTTTCCTCTCCCCGTGATCGGAGTGGTCGCCGCAGTTCTTGGGCTAGCAATTCTACTCGGAAGAAGCAAGCAAGCAACCAATTTCATGTATAGGCTGTGAGACTGAAGGAATACAATTGCAGTTAGCTGCACATAGATAGTGATTATGTAACTCACCAAAGGCTCAAACCACTTAGGGCGCGATGTCGATCTTGCCTTTGAACTCTTGCATAACATAAGGTCGTTTGTTTTCGTATATGACAAGAGCGTTACCTGCCGGGTCGCGGAATGTGCAGCATGGACCTGGAGGAATTTCAATTCTATTTTCTTCTTTCCAACCTTTCAACTTCAGCTGATTAATAGCATTTTCAAGATTATCCACCTGGTATATGAGCATCACGTCATTCTTGTGTATATGATCTGCAAGCAGGACATATGGCACTTCAGCCTTTGAGAGCGTTATGCATGCTACCCAAACTCCATATGCATGTATTTTCCAAAGCAATTTACCCCCAAGCACTTGCGTATAGTATTTGACCGAAGCTTCAATATCGGGAGCAGGAACATACAGAAAGTCAAGTGATTTGAACATCATCAAGTATTATTACAGAGATTGAAATGAACCTTTAGGTAGCGATTTTGGTATCAGACTAACCAAAGGCTCAAAAGCAACATACCTTGACTAGACCTCAGATGTCGGGCTATGGACAATTAGCCACGCGGAGGTTTGCGGTGTTCATTTTAAGTATTTATTGTGCCTTAATGTTACCTTCTATACCTGACATTATATCACTGACTAGCTAGCTCCGCGATTAGAGTCTGCCTCGGAAGCTGCAGCTCGGCTAGAGCTTGCTGCTGCCTTCTTTACGTTTTCCATGTAAGCCAAAGTGGTAGCCAGATTTCCAAAACCCATTGAATTAAGCGCCTCAGAAGGAACCATGACTATAGTATTTCCTTGCACCTTTATTGATTCATATAGCATGTTTGACTGGCGGAGGGCGTAGGCTACAGGATTATTTTCGTATACTCTTGATGCCTCTTGAAATTGCTTTGCAACCAGCACTTCTGATTCACCGTAAGTCACTCTTGCACTCTTTTCGCGTTCGGCCTGGGCCTGCATGGACATTGCAGCTTCAAGCTCCTGGGGTATAATCACCTGACGGATTTCAACTCCGGTTACCTCAATGCCCCAGCTGCTCGCCTCGTTCTCAATGACGGATTTGATATGTAGGTTTACCTCCTCTCTTTTTGATAATATGTCCTGAAAAAGCGACGAGCCGATGTTGTTCCGCAAAGTTGTTTGCGATACCTGCTGAATCATCTGATTGAAGTTTTCCACGTTTAGTATTGCATCGCTCGCGCGCTTTTCTATTATCTTGTATCTTAATATCGCATCTATCGTAACCGGCACGTTGTCTCTAGTCAGCATTCGCTCTGCTGTGAACTCCCTGACCTTTTCCCTGACATCGACTACGAGGATGTTATCTGCAAATGGTATCCTAGTCTGGACTCCCGGCCCAACTTGCCTCTGATACTTGCCTAGCCTTAGTATGACTGCCCTTTCATACTGTTTGATAATCATTAGAAAGGCAGAGACTATAATTGCAAGCCCAATCACAATAGCCGCATAAACAAGTGCTGCAATTCCAGTCGACGACCCAATCGATACGCCTAGTAGCAATATTATCAGGCCGAAGATGACATGGGACCCGGAACCCTTTTGGCTGACTATTCTTTCGGCAAAGCTCATGAGAGATGACATATTGTCAGGCTAATAATGAACGTACATTGATTTAGAGTTTTAACCACAAGCCCGTCGATTTCGCAATTAGCCCGTTATTTGCTCGATATTGCCAATCAAACATAGGACCGCGATGGAAATTATTGAGGCGAGGCTACTCTGATCACATGTTGGTAAAAGTTTGCTTTTTTTGGCCATACTTCCGGTAACTGATAGGATACCCAGAATAATATTGCGTTCTGTAAATTGTAGACATCATCAGTGTATTGTCAATTACCGACAGAGAACGAAATGATCCCCACCACACACTCTTCATCCAATATCGTCATAATGATGACAGTGGGTAGCATACCCAAACGGGTATGCATCCGACGAAATCCTGATTAGTGAAAATTATGGGGCCAGTGGGATTTGGGCTTTAAATACTCGGGGTTCAGTGAATTCCGACAGCTCTGAAGTGAGAGGAATTCTAAGTCCTCATTGACAGTTTGCTATGCTTAGGTTTCTGTCCGAAGATAGTAATTAGGCTGGTTCTTAGTGCCTCTACTGATTTCAATACAGAGTCATCTATTTTATTTTCTTTGCCTCGGCTAAGTGCGTTCTCAAACTCCGCAAGTGTCAATGGTATAGTTTCAAATGATTCCGCTGCTAGGAGCCCTTTCTTGACAATCATTGTGGAATACGCTGCATAGGCAATGACCCTTGATTTCTTGATTACTTGCAAAGTGTTGTTGACATCGCATTGACCTAGGGATTCTGATAGCAAATCTAACAGTACTCGTTCATCTATTTCTGATAGGAATCTATATGCATGAAGTCCTCTTCGCAAAACCTCATTTTTGTTCTTACTAGCATCGCCTAGTTCCTTCCAAACTTCATTCTCTCTCGGGCCCCAATTAAGCAGAAGAGCATGTTTGGAGTCAGAATCTTCATGCCTAGCGTATTCTTTTTCTTGCATAGGATTACTATCTGTTATGTAGCATATATAGTGTTATATAATACAATATATATGGTCGACATTACGCGCTACAGAATTTCTCATGGTACTCTTTAGCCTTTTCTGTTGGGTCTTGAATTTTTCTGCTCCTGGGCCTAGTCGGGTGATTCTTACCCGTGCGCGCCAAAGCTGGAATTTGACTTGGTTCTACTTCTTCAACCTCGTATTTTCTCCCTATTTTGCTCGAAATCCGTTTCTTGAACGAAAAGTATCTGTCTTTTTTCTTTTGGACCGAGGGATGGTGCTGCAGTATTTCAAACAATATGGATAATGGAGGGAACTTTAACTCGGAGATATGATAGGGCTTATACTCCCAACCTCTTCTAAGAATTACCATGCAAGGTTCCTGGTCTTTGTACAAGATGATTACCGGCTCGTAGTCAGGAACATTTGCGACACCGTCCCTAGCCCACTTGTACCAATAAATATCAAAGCCGTCGTATTGTTCAATAAAGACTTTCTCTACTCCGTCTCCCACGGGAGTGAAGAGATGTGGTTTTATCGGCAACACTAGAATTGGATGGGATCCTTTTACTTAACCCTATAGAAGTTTCACAAAAAATTATCTGGGACTAGTACAGATGTTCCTACCTTCTACAATATTGGTATTCACATCCTCTCTGGTTTAAGAGGACTCGGCCGGGACTGGAAAAGCTCAAAGAAAGTTCTGGTATACCTTTCACAAGTTGCATGATTGGATGCAAGTTCGCAAGAAGCATTAACATGGTCATGCTCGATAGTTTCGTAATGTTTTCTTACATTGTGAAATAAGCTCTGAAGTGAGAGGAATTCGTTGATTTCCCCATTGACAATTCTATTCTTCGCTCTGCCACGTAGATCGTCTTACTAAAAGGGTATGACTGACCCTCAAAAATAAGACGATAATTCGTTAGCTCTAACTCTAATAATCTCAGCTGAACCTATAGGGCGACATACGTTCCAAAATGGATAATAGTATCTCCCAACATTCAACCTCGTGAATAGCGGAGCTGAAACTGGGAATGTGCCAACCGGGAAACAACCCGCTAAAAACTCCAATGATGCGGCGACACCGCCCAGGGTCAAACCACCTCTGAGAATTGATTCAACACTTCATTTTGCATGGGGCATGTCTCTAAACTTTTCCGGCGATTCCAAGCAGGTTGAACTTGGGAAATTGGCGATATCTTTTTGGAAAGAGCTTAAGGACCAACCGTCAAATAAACACCCGCAGGATCAAGATTATCTTAATGAAGTCTTTGCCGTGCTGGCGGCATATCTGCGCCGAGTAGGCTTTGAGAGAGAGGTGTACGCGCGCATTCTTGAGAATATCGAGCGGGAACGCAAACAGTACACTGATTATCTCGATGGATTAGCTGACATGACGTCGTTATCTTCTGAAGGGCTGATACTTAGAATAGGGAGTTTCATTGGAGTAGGCTCGCTTGCGGAGGTAATAAGGCAGTTTGATCCGGCGGCTGGATCGCCAGGAGATATCAATTTTGTAGTCATCCTAGCTGCAGGTGGCGTGGGGCTATTTGTCGCCATTCTCCTGTCTAAGGTCTTTCGTTACATTCAAGTTCGTAAGAAGGAACGTGAAATGCTCAAGAAACAACAGGAGTACTGGAACCTATTCGCGAGAAAGAAGTTTATCACTGGCCTGGAGTGCCTCCTCAAAGACTTGAAAACACTTGTCAGGGCGTCATATCCCAATTATAAAGATGAAGATGAACTGTGGGACGACAACATTAGTGAGAAGTTGATGAACAGAATTGTGCCAGTAGATGACTTGTACATAACTCCATCACACGCGGTTTGGATAAAAGAGGAAGTGGAGAAAACTGTGAGCAGGTTAAAGCTAGTGCCATAAAAG
>Ga0209341_10003199_pt1 | contig 15357 bp, 14 predicted proteins | sample RifCSP13_2_FD_184020 | JGI IMG/M metagenome (GOLD analysis project Ga0209341, IMG submission 184020) | Soil microbial communities from Rifle, Colorado - Rifle CSP2_sed 13_2 (SPAdes) (version 2) | ecosystem: Environmental > Terrestrial > Deep subsurface > Rock core/Sediment | place: Rifle...
CGACCGCTGTCGGCGTCATGTCGCCCACGCCGTCGGAGACGCTCACGCTGATCACGTGTTACCCCGACCTTGTCTATTCGCATCGGCTGGTCGTCCAGGCCTGGCCGGTCGAAGGCTAGCCAGTCCAACATGAACACAAGGTGAAGCGAGGACTCACATGCAGACGCGTTTGGCAACCATCCTCGAACGGAACGTCGACTGGGTGCTTCAGCAGTGGCTGAATGCTCGCCCTCCGACGAAGGTCGGCGAGGGCGCCACCCTTTTGACGACCGAGACGACCCACGATATCCGGCGACTCCTGGAGGGCATGATCCGCAACCTGCAGGAGCAGGCAGAGGGCCTGCCTAGCGAATTGCAGGAGTACGCCCAGGGGCTCGGCCACCACTATCACGCCCAGGGCGGCGACCTCCAGGGCATCGTCGGCGAGTTCGCGGCCCTCCGGTCTGTCTTATGGCATCTGCTCAGTCGTACGCTTCGGCAGGGCGACGAGCCGGTGACGGTGGTCGCCACGCGGCTCGACGAAGCGCTGGACTCGTTCATGCTCTCCGCGATGGGGGCGTACGCCGAGGCCTATCGCGGAGCAGTGACGCAGGCTGCGGCCGTCGACAGCCTCACCGGCACCTTCACGCGTGGCTACGTCATGGAGCAACTCCGTCTGGAGATGGAGCGTGCCCGGCGCTATCGCCATCCCTTTTCAGTGCTGCTTGTCGATATCGACCGCTTCAAGAGGGTCAACGACACGTTTGGGCACCTGGCAGGCGACGAAGCCCTGCGCAAGTTCTCGGGCGCACTCCGCGAGGTAACACGGAGCGCAGATGTGGTCGGGCGCTATGGTGGTGAGGAGTTCCTCATGCTGTTGACCGAGACGCCGACGAGCGGTGGCATCGCTCTCGCCAACCGCGTGCTCAGGCGCCTGGCGGAGGTCCGCATCCTCGCGTCCGCGGAGGGGGAGTCGTTGACCGCCTCCATCGGCGTCGCCGCCTACCCGGAAGCGGGTACGACAGCGGATGCGCTGATCGGCGCGGCCGACGCGGCCCTTTACGAGGCCAAAGCAAGGGGTGGCAACGCCTACGCTATCCGGGGGGCAGAGGGTGGGTTCGAGGTGACAAGGGGCACCGCTGTCTCGCCGGTCCCTCAGGCAGCGCCGGTCGTTCCATCCGCCTCGCCTCCTCCCGTGAGGGCGAGAGCACCTGAGTTACTGACGCCCGAAGTGGTCTCTCCACCACCGTATATCCCCTCCGCGCTGCCCCCCGCTATGAGCAGGCCATCGGAGCCGCTGACGCCCGAGGTCGTCGCGCCGCCGGCCGCTGCTCTGCCCAAGGAGGCCGGCGCGACGCTGCGTGCGGCATTCCAAGCGGAGGCCGCAGTGGCGCGGCGGCTCGAGGACCAGGCAGCGGCAGAGACCAACGTCGTCGAGGAGCGCGTCCACCGGCTCGAGCAATCGATGGAGCAACTGGGCGGCACGCTCGAGCGGCTGCAGGAGCGCCTCATCATTGTCGGGGGCCTCCAACGCTCCGCCGAGGAGCGCGTTGCCAAGCAGGGCGAACTGGGCACCACGGACAACGGCCGCTTGGTCCAGATGCTGGACGACGAGAAGGAGCGCCTTGCTGGCCGCGTCGATCAGCTGCGCGGCGACCTCGGTGCTCTGGTCGCCGAGATGGAGGAGCTACGCGAGGTCGTTCGCCGGCGCCAGGGTCCCGCCTAGACCAGGGCTCCCGCCTAAGTCGGCAGCGTTCCGCCCACGAAAGACCCCTGGCGCTAAGCGATGGCCGGGGCGGTCGTCAAGTGCTTCCGGAAGATCTGCCGCAGGAACTGGCCCGTGTGGCTATTGGCGACCTGCGCCACTTCCTCCGGCGTGCCGGTGGCGATGACCTCGCCGCCGCGCTCTCCGCCCTCGGGGCCAAGGTCGATGATGTAGTCCGCGCCCTTGATCAGGTCGAGGTGGTGCTCGATGAGGACCACCGTGTTGCCCTGGTCCACGAGGCGCTGCATGACGTCCAGAAGCGCTGCCACGTCACTGAAGGAGAGGCCGGTGGTGGGCTCATCGAGGATGTAGAGGGTCCGTCCCGTGGCGCGCCGCGAGAGCTCGCTTGCCAGCTTCACGCGCTGCGCCTCGCCGCCGGACAGCGTAGTGGCGGGCTGGCCGAGGCGGATGTACCCCAGGCCGACCGCGCACAGCGTGCCCAGCTTGTTCCTGATCGCTGGAAACGCGTCGAAGAAGGCCAGCGCCTCCGCCGCCGTCATGCTCAGCACGTCGGCGATGCTCTTGCCCTTGAAGAGGATCTCCAGCGCCTCGCGGTTGTACCGCTTGCCGCGGCAGACCTCGCACGGCACCGTGACGTCCGGCAGGAACTGCATCTCGATCTGTACGTAGCCGTCGCCTCGGCAGGCCTCGCAGCGGCCGCCTTTTACGTTGAAGGAGAAGCGTCCGGGCAAGTAGCCGCGCAGCCTGGCCTCGGGCAGGGCCGCAAAGATCTCCCGAATCGGCGTGAAGGCGCCGATGTAGGTGGCCGGGTTGCTGCGGGGCGTGCGGCCGATGGGCGACTGGTCGATCTGGATGACCTTGTCGATGTGCTCCAGTCCGTCTATGGCGTCGCATTCCCCCGGCTTCTCGCGAGCGCGGTGCAGGACCTGCGCCGCTTTGCGGTACAGGATATCGTTGACGAGGGTGCTCTTACCGGAGCCCGAGACGCCGGTGATGCAGACCAACAAGCCGAGCGGGATCTGCACCGTGAGGTCCCGTAGGTTGTGCTCCCGGGCGCCGCGTACGGTGATGGCCAGGCCATTGCCGGGCCGACGCCGCGTGGGCATCGGGATGCTGCGTACGCCGCTTAGGTATTGACCGGTGATGGAGTCGGGCGTCTGCATGATCGTCTCGATGGGGCCGTTGGCGACGACATAGCCGCCCTGTTCGCCCGCGCCCGGTCCCATGTCGATGATCCAGTCGGCGGCGCGCATCATGGCTTCATCGTGCTCGACGACCAGCACGGTGTTGCCAAGGTCACGCAGACGCTCGAGCGTGCCGATCAGACGGGCGTTATCCACCGGGTGAAGCCCCACCGACGGCTCGTCACAGACGTACAGCACCCCGGTGAGCCCGCTGCCGATCTGGGTGGCGAGCCGGATGCGGTGCGCCTCACCGCCGCTGAGGCTCCCGGCGCTACGGCCCAGATTGAGATAGTCCAGTCCCACGTCCAGCAGAAAGCCGAGCCGCGAGCGTAGCTCCTTGAAAATCTGGTACCCAATGGTGCGCTCGCGCTCCGTGAGCGGGCTCTCGGCGCGTAGCCCCTCGAGCCGGTCGACCCAGCCGTGCGCCTGGCGCACGGAGAAGAGGCTGACGTCGTGGATGTTGCAGCCGTCCACGGTGACTGCCAGAGCCTCGGGCTTGAGGCGACGTCCCTGACAGGTCGGGCAGGGCCGAGCCGACATGTAGCGCTCGATCTCCTGCCGGACGTAGTCAGACTCCGTTTCACGGTAGCGGCGCTCGAGATTGGGCAGCACGCCCTCGAAGGAGCGGCGGGCCTCGCCGTGCCAACGACGCCCTTCGCTCCGCCGTTCCTCGGCCATGTGCCCATCGGGCCCGAACAGGACAGCCTGCTGCTGCTCTTGCGTCAGGTCCTGGAACGGCGTCTGCAGGGAGAAGGCCTGCTCTCGGGAGAGACCGGCCAGCTCACGGAGGTACCATTCATTGACATGCCCCAGGCCGGTGGCGCCGCTTCTGGCCCAGGGCTTGATCGCGCCCTGGGCCAGGGGGAGCTCCCGGTTCGGGACCACGAGCTCAGGGTCGACTTCGAGGCGCTGGCCGAGCCCCGTGCACGTGGGGCAGGCGCCATGGGGATTGTTGAACGAAAAGGTGCGCGGCTCGATGGCCCCGACGCTGATGCCGCAGTGCGGGCAGGCGAAGTGCTCGGAGAAGAGCAACTCGGTGTCGTCGGCCAGGAGCACCTGGACGATGCCGCTACCGAGCTTGAGCGCCGTCTCCAGCGAGTCGGCGACGCGGGTCGCCAGGGCCGGGCGGTCGCCGGGTTCCACGGCCAGTCGGTCCACAACCGCCTCGATGGTGTGCTGGCGGTAGCGGTCCAGTGTTATCTGCTCCCCAAGATCGTGCAGCTGTCCATCCACGCGGGCCCGGACGAAGCCGGCCTTGCGCAGGTCGTCGAGGACGCTGGCGTGCTCTCCGCGGCGGTCGTGGACTACGGGCGCCAGGACCATGAAGCGTGTGCCTTCCGGGAAGTCGAGGACCGCGTCCACCATCTGCTGCACGGTCTGCTGCTGGATTGGACGACCGCACTGGGGGCAGTGGGGTCGTCCGACGCGGGCGAAGAGGAGACGGAGGTGGTCGTAGATCTCGGTGACAGTGCCGACGGTGGAGCGCGGGTTGTGACTGACGCCCTTCTGGTCGATGGCGATGGCTGGGCTGAGGCCCTCGATGGTGTCCACGTCCGGCTTCTCCATCTGTCCCAGGAACTGGCGGGCGTAGGCGGAAAGCGACTCCACATAGCGCCGCTGCCCTTCGGCGTAGATGGTATCGAAGGCCAGGCTGCTCTTTCCCGAGCCGGAAACGCCCGTGATGACGACGAGCTTGGAGCGCGGGATGGCGACGTCGATGTTCTTGAGGTTATGCTCGCGCGCGCCACGCACCACGATGGCGTCGGTTGACATGGATGAGTGCCTTTCTCGGAATGATGCCCGCTAATTGTAGCACGCTCGTATCCCCGAGCAGGCAGGCGTCCGCCCGGCAATAGACGGGCATCGGCGGCCAGGCTATCATCCTAGAGGGAGGCAGCGCATGAGTATGCAGACGGCTCTGGACGAGCGGTTCGGGGCGGAGCGGCTGGTCAGGGCGGTGCAGCGCGTGCTCCAGGAGGGGTCGTAGGCCGTGGTCCGCCCATTCATCCAGGCACGACAGTGGCGGCATTTCGACCCGTTGCTCGCGCTGGCCGTGCTCGCGCTCCTCGTCTACGGGCTTGCTCTCATCTACAGCGCCGCCCAGCCGACCAGCCAGCCTGGGACTCCGTGGTTCGACCAGCCCGCCCTGAGGCAAGGGCTGTACGCGCTCCTCGGCCTCGGCATCATGGCGGTGCTGACCTACGTCGACTACCGGATGTTCGGCGCGCTAGCCCCCTATCTCTATGGTCTGGCGTTGCTGCTGCTGGTCGCCGTTCTGCTCGTAGGCGACCGTACCTACGGCGCCCGTCGCTGGCTCGACCTGGTGGTGTTGCCCCTTCAGCCCTCGGAGATCGCCAAGCTCTGCCTCATCATCGCTGTGGCGAAGTTCCTCAGCGACCGCCAGGCGTCGGTGCGGCAGTGGGGCGTGCTCCTCGTCTCGCTTGCGCTGATGGCCGCGCTGGCCGTCCTCGTGTTCCTCCAGCCGGACCTCGGCACGGCCGTCATCTTCGGCGCGCTCTGGCTCGGCATCGCCGTGGTCGCGGGTGTCCGCGTCTGGCACCTGGCGCAGCTAGGGCTTCTCGCCGGCGTCCTCGCGCCCCTCCTTGCCGCGCGCTTTTTCTCCGCTTACATGTGGGAACGTTTGGCGGCGCACTTCGACCCGAGCCGCGACCCGCTCGGGAGCGGCTACAACGTACTCCAGGCAGAGATCAGCATCGGCTCCGGGGGAATGCTCGGCAAAGGGTTCCTGGAGGGCACGCAGAGCCAACTGCATTTCCTGCGCGTTCAGAGGATCGACTTCATCTTCAGCGTGTTGGGCGAGGAGTTCGGCTTCATTGGCGCGATGGTGCTCTTTGGACTACTCCTGATTCTGGTCTGGCGCGGCCTGCGCACGGCTTCGCTGAGCCAGGATGTCTTCGGGCGCCTGCTGGCCGCCGGCATCGTGTCCATGGTGCTGGTCCAGTCGTTCGTGAACATCGCCGGCAACGTGCGCCTCTTGCCCATCACCGGCGTGCCTCTCCCGTTCATCAGCTATGGCGGGAGCTCGCTCATTACCTTCCTAGCGGCAATGGGGATCCTGCAGAGCATCCTGCTGCGCCACCGCAAGCTCAACTTCTGACGCCGTTTGCTGTTGGCGGAGGGGCTCCATGCAGACCGGTGGCCGCCGACTTGACGCAGGGCCAGGGTTTGCCCGACTATCCTGCTGGCCGCCGCATGGCTAGGCGCGGCCTCGGGGCGGGCACAGCGTCGTTGCGTTTCGCCGACTACTCCAGCAGGAGGACCAATGGAAGCGAGCTGGTTCGATCCATTTGAGGCGGTGTTGGAGTTCCATCGCGCCTTTGACGTGCTGGTCGGCCGGGCCCCGGCGTCCCCCGACTCGGGCGTTGTCGATCTGCGCCTGAAGCTGATCAAGGAAGAGCTGGCCGAACTCGAGGCGGCAATGGCGGAAGGCAACCTCATCGGTATCGCGGATGGCCTCGCCGATCTGCTCTATGTGGTGTACGGCACCGCGGTGTCCTACGGCATGGACATTCGCCCCATCTTCGATGAGGTTCATCGATCGAACATGGCCAAGGTCGGTGGCGCCAAGCGCGAGGACGGGAAAGTGCTGAAGCCCGACGGTTGGGCCGCGCCAAACCTCGCGCCCATCCTCGAAAAGATGCGGCTCTAGCGCCGACGGGGGATTGACATGCCTGACAAAGCAAGGTATGTTGTGGACGACAACAACATGGATGACGCGAAAGATACCGTCACCGTGCAAGAGGCGGCCGCCTATCTGGGTCGCTCCACGGAACAGGTGCGACGTTACCTGCGGGAGGGCGCGCTGGTGGGCTATCGCGTCGGTCAGCAATGGTTCATACCCCGACGGGCACTGGAGGAGAAGATGGAGGAAAGGGTCGAGGGGAGGCGCGAGGAGATGATGGCGTTGATGGAGAGGGTGAACAGGAGGAGGGAGGCCTTGAGGGAGAGGTTGGGGGAGCTCGACATCGAAGCGCTCATCGACGAAGCGAGGGAGCGTCTGCCGTAGATGCGCTGCGTCGTGGACGCAAGCGTAGCGGTGGCCTGGCTCCTTCCCGCGCATCGGAGCGAGGCCGTCCAGCGGTTTTGGGCCGACGCCATCACGAACGACTGGGAGATGATCGTGCCTGCTCAGTTCTATGCGGAATCGGCCTCGGCTGTCCGTCTTCGCGTCGCCCGCCGCCAGATTGATGTCTCAGAAGGAGATGCCATCTTTGATGATCTGATCGCGCTGCCTGTCGTCGAGCGTGCGCCTCGGGGTCTCCTGCAACGTGCCTGGGCGCTCGCGAAACGATATGGCCACGGCCGCATCTACGATGCCCAATACCTCGCTCTGGCCGAGATGGAGCGCTGCGAGCTCTGGACCCTCGATCGCCGGCTCGTGCGCTCCGTCCAGCCGCATCTCCATTGGGTGCACGCGGTCGACGAGGAGTACGCGTGAACGTCCTCATCGTGGGCTCCGGCGCGCGCGAGCACGCTATCGCCTGGAAGCTGCAGGGCAGCGCGCGTCTCGACCGGCTCTTCATCGCCCCCGGCAACGCCGGCACCGCCTTGCTCGGCACAAACTTGCCCATTGAGGCCACAGATCTGCTCGAGCTCAGCCGCGCCATCAGCAACGAACACGTGGACTTTGTCATCGTCGGACCGGAGGCGCCGCTCGCCTTGGGGCTGGTGGACTTGTGCGCCGAGCACGATGTGACCGCATTCGGGCCAACGCAGGGCGCGGCCCGCATCGAGTCGAGCAAAGCGTACGCGAAGGAGGTAATGGCCCGCGCGAGCGTGCCCACGGGCCGGGCACGCGTATTCGTTGACGCGGCCGCTGCAAGAGATTATGTCACCGAACAGCCCTACCCGCTCGTCGTGAAGGCGGACGGCCTCGCGGCCGGCAAGGGCGTGCTGGTGTGTCGCTCGCGCGAAGAGGCCGTCGTCGCCCTGGAGGACCTGATGGTGCGCCGCATCTTCGGGGAAGCCGGCGACCGCGTCCTTGTTGAGGAGTGCCTTGAGGGCCCGGAGGTGAGCCTGCTGTGCTTCGTCGACGGCGATACCATCCTGCCGATGCCGCCGGCCTGCGACTACAAGCGGGTCGGCGACGGCGACACGGGCCCGAACACCGGCGGCATGGGCGCCTACAGCCCGCCGGACTTCTTCGGGCAGAAGGAGGTCGGCGAGATGGTGCGGCGTGTGGTCCGCCCGACGCTGCGTGTGCTGGCCGAGGACGGCCATGCGTTCCGTGGCGTGCTCTACGCCGGCCTGATGGTCACCAAAGACGGCCCGAAGGTGATCGAGTTCAACGCCCGCTTCGGCGATCCCGAGGCGCAGGTGGTGCTCCCTCGACTGGAGAGCGACCTGCTGGAGGTCCTGTGGGCAACGGCACGCGGTCGCCTCCACGAGGTGGAGCTCCGCTGGCGGCCCGAGCCCTGCGTGGGCGTGGTGCTGGCCTCCGGGGGCTATCCTGCCCGCTACGACATTGGGCTCCCGATTCGCGGGCTCGAGACCCTCGACCCCGATGTCGTCTGCTTCCACGCCGGCACGCGCCTCGTGGAGGGGTCTCCCGACCCTCTCACCGACGGCGGTCGCGTGCTCACGCTGGCGGCGCTCGGCGGCTCGATCACCGCCGCACGGGAGCGGGTGTACCGCAACATCCCGCGTGTCCGTTTCCCGGGCGCCTTCTATCGCCACGACATCGCTGCCGGCCTTTAGATCTGCGCCGGGGTCTCAGGCGCCGGCCGGCTCGCGGAGCTCCAGCTCGATGCCGTTCTCGCGCACCACCACGCTCGTGAGCAGCGCCAGCAAGAGCGACCTCTGATGGCTGTACGGAAGGCTTTCCCAGGCCATGAGCTGCTGCTCCCAAGAGCGGCCGACCAGCCTGGCGCCAAGAGGATGGAACCACTCCTGGGCGCGCACGCGCAGCTCCTTAAGCGAAGCGAGGCCCTGGGCAGTGGCTCGGAGGACCTGCAGCCGTTCCCGGTTGCTTACGGGCGGCGTTGGGCGCTTGAGCAACGAAGGCGGCGGGAGCCGATGCTGCAGACGGCGCAGTTCGGCGAAAACCATGGCTTCGAGCTGCACGGCGCGTCGCGTGCGGTACTGGCACAGGCTCAGATTGCGCCTCGATTGGCACTGGTAGTACCGGTAGACCTGCTCTCGCCGCTCGCCGGTGCGGCGTTGCCATCGCTGCTTGCGGCTCACTCCCATCATGGTGTTCCCGCAAAAGCCGCAGCGCGCTAGGTCGGAAAGAAGGAAGACCGAAGGCTGTGGCGCGATGCCCGCCAGGCTGAACCGCCCCAGGCGCTCCTGGACGAGGCGGTACTCCTCCGGTGAGATGATCGCTGCATGGGCGCTGAGCACCCGGAAGCCGAAGCGGTCGTAGGTGCCAAGGTAGGCCCGGTTGCGCAGGATAGTGCGGATAGACACAATGCTCCAGGGCCGCCCGTGGCGTGTCTGGCGGCCCTCGTCGTTGATCTCGGCCGCAATGCGCCGCAGGCCGAGGCGGGAGCGGACATAGAGTCGATACATGAGGCGGACCGTCTGGGCCTCACTCTCCACGACCTCGAAATGTCCGTTCTCACCTATCCGATAGCCGTAGGGTGGCCTTCCAAGACCAAGGCCCTGCACTGCTCGGCGTTCCATTCCCTGTCGCACCTGGGCGCCTCGTCGCTGATGCCACGCCTCCCAGGCGCCGAGCGCTGCCGCCAGAGGGTCCTCATCGGCGAGGGAGCGCACAATGAGTCCATGTGCCTCCACCTCAAGGAGCCGCTCCGCGGCGCGCAGCGGCTGTTGATCCAGGTGTTGCCAGTCGGGAATGAACAGCACGCGGAACCGCTGTGGGGCGCCGAGCTGACCAGCTGGCGGGTCGCTGAGATGACGCAGGAGCGCCTCATAAGCCGCGTGCCTTCGCTCGCCGGGCTGCTGAGCGAAGGTGCGCTCGAGTTCGAAGCCTTCCTCTTGAGCGGCTCGTTCCAGGGCGGCGTGCAGGGGATGTCCCGGCTCCCCTCCGTCGGCCCGCTGGCGCAGGCTGGCGCGCTTCCCGGCGGGCAGACGGAGGAAGGCCAGAGCATCCATCAGTGCATCACATCAGATAAAGCAGCCGGTTACAGTGGTTGCACTGCGAGAGTTGGCGGTCCTGGCGCACCCGCTGGAGGACAGCGGCGGGCAGTTCGACACGGCAGCCCTGGCAGCGGCTCTGCTCGACCCGGGCCACCGCCAGTCCGTTGCGTCCGGCGCGCAGTGTGTCGTAGAGGCGAAGACTGCTGGCTTCAACGCCTTGCGTCACCTGCGCCCGCTGTGCTTCAAGTTGGGCAAGCGTTGCCGTGACGGCTGTGAGTTGCGTCCGCATTTCTTGCGTCATGGCGGCCCACCGAGCCTCGAGCTCGCCGGCCTTGGCCTCTTCATCCCTGAGGTGTGCCCGGGCCTCGTCCACTCGGACCAGCAGCTCCAGGAGTTGCTCGTCCTTATCGGCGCGCTGTGCCTGCAAGGACTGGACCTCCCGTTGGAGGTCCGTGAGCTCGCGAGGGTTCCTGATCTCGCCGCCGTAGAGCCGCTGCTCCTCTCGCGTCAACTTGGCGGCAGCAACGTCGACCTCTCCCTGAAAGTCGCGCTGCTCTCGCTCGAGGACGATCAGGGCGCCCCGGGCCTCGTCGCGCCGCGCCACTGACTCGTCCAGTTCGGCCCAGCCCTGCAACCGCTCCTCGAGGCCACGCTGCTCGACGCTGCGGACAGTGATCTCTAGGTCGAGCAACTGCAGCTGGTAGAGGCGGCGGATATCGCTCATGCTTCGTCGGTGCCCTTGCTCACGCTGAGCCCATTCTACTCGGCTCGAGAGCGGCCTCCAAATGGCGGCGGGCTGCGCGATGTGTTCTTGACCAGTTTACCGCCGGTTTGCTTGGCCGGCCGTCGACTCCCAACGACATATGCTAAAATCGCTTGGGTCTCCCTAAACGCACCAACGGAGCGAGAATGGGCACCGCACTGGTAGCTGTCATCATGGGCTCGGCCTCCGACCGCGACACCATGCAGGGTTGCGTGGAAGTCTTGGAGCGCTTGAGTATCCCTCATGAGGTCCACGTCATGTCGGCCCACCGTCAGCCGGAGAAAGTGCGCCAGTTCGGCTTGATGGCACGGGAACAGGGCTTCGAGGTGCTCATCGCCGGCGCTGGAGGCGCCGCCGCCTTGCCGGGCGCGCTCGCGTCGTGGACGACGCTGCCGGTCATCGGCGTGCCTCTGCAGAGCAGTGAGTTGAAAGGAGTGGACGCGCTCTATGCCATCGCCCAGATGCCGCCGGGCATACCTGTGGCGACGGTCGCTATCGGCGCTTGGGGTGCCCGCAACGCCGCCTTCTTAGCCGCTGAGATTCTGGGCCTGAAGTACGAGGCCATCCGTCAGTCCTATGAGACCTACCGCGGCGAGCTGGCGAGCCAATAAACCGTCTTGAGCTTGCGTAAGACATGTAATACGCGTATGCTGATGCTATGGCTCAGTCCACGCTTGCCAAGAAACCAGTAACGATTCGTCTCGCTGCCGAAGTGCGCGAGGAGATCAAAGAGATCATGCGTCGCACCGGCCGGGATTTCTCCAGCATCGCTCATGAGATGCTGGAAGAGGCGCTCAAGATGCGCCGCATTCCTGGCATCTACTTCACAGACACGCCAACCGGGAGGCACGCACACATCGCCGGCACAGGGCTCGGTGTCTGGGAGATTGTGAGGAGTTACCGAGTTCTCAGTGAGAACTGGAATAAGCTAAGAAAAAGGTACGATTGGCTCAGCGAAATGCAATTGCGGGTCGCCTTGGCTTACGCGGAGGCGTACCCGGAAGAGATTGACGATCGGATAGCTGAAGAAGAGCAGTGGACACCGGAGGCAGTCTACGCGAAGTATCCCTTTATGAAACCGCCATCGGCTTAGGATGCGCTTCTATCTCGATGAAGATATCTCGCGAAAGATTGCGGAGATCGGGCGCGCAAGAGGCCTCGACATCATCAGCTCCATTGAGGCAGGGATGAATGGCAAGGGCGACGAAGAGCAGCTCAAGTTCGCTTCCTTTGAAGGGCGTTGCTTCGTAACGTGCAACGGCGGCGACTTTATGAGGCCCAATCTGCGTTTCATTGAGTCAGGTGTCCCTCACCGTGGCATCCTCGTACTCACTCCTCAATTGGTCTCAAAGGCCTTTGGTTCGGTCGTTGCAGCCTTGGTCGAATTCGCCGAGGAACAAGCAGAAGGGCTGAGTCCTTTTACTGTGGCTTTCCTTCGGGTCCGCTAGCCTCACGGAGCATCTGCCATGATCGACCGCTACGCCCGCCCCGCCATGAAGCACGTCTGGTCCGAGGAGAATAAGCTGGAGACCTGGCTCAAAGTGGAGCTTGCGGTTTGCGAGGCCTGGACGGCCAAGGGGCTGATCCCGCCGGAAGACATGGCGAAGCTGCGCGACGCCCGCCACGATATGGCGCGCTACGAGGAGATCTTCGACCGCACCCGCCACGACATGACCGCCTTCACGCGCTCCATCACCGCTGGCCTTGGCCCCGAGGGGCGTTGGATACACCACGGCCTCACCTCGAACGACGTCATCGATACCGCTCAAGGGCTGCAGATCGCCGAGGCGGCAGATCTGCTGGACGCCGACATGTCGGCCCTCCTCGAAGTCCTCCAGGCACGCGCCCTGGAGCACAAAGGGACGATCATGATCGGACGCACCCACGGCATCCACGCCGAGCCGATCACTTTCGGTTTGAAGCTGGCGATGTGGGTGGAGGAGCTGCGACGCGGTCGTGAACGGCTTGCCCGGGCGAAGGCGGAGGCGGCCGTCGGCAAGATCGCCGGTGTCGTCGGCACGTATGCCACCATCCCGCCCGACATCGAGGAGCGGGTGTGCGCCGACCTCGGCCTGGGGCGCGAGCCGGTCTCGAACCAGGTCGTGCAGCGCGACCGTCACGCCCAGTTCGTCGCCACCCTGGCTCTCATCGCCGCCTCACTGGAGAAGTTCGCCACCGAGGTCCGCCACCTCCAGCGAACCGAGGTGCGTGAGGTGCAGGAGCCCTTCGCCGCCGGCCAGACGGGCTCCTCGGCCATGCCCCACAAGCGCAATCCCGAGCTCGCGGAGCGGGTCTGCGGGCTGGCGCGCGTCATACGAGGCTATGTCGTTCCCGCCTACGAGAGTGTGGCCCTCTGGCACGAGCGCGACATCAGCAACTCCTCGGCCGAGCGCATCACCTTGCCCGACTCCTGCATGGCCCTCGATTACATCCTCGACCTGTTCACCTTCATCCTGCGCGGGCTCAAGGTCTTCCCCGAGCGCATGCGCCAAAACCTCGAGCTGACCCGTGGGGCGATCTTCTCCGAGCGCGTGCTGTTGGCCCTCATAGAGCGAGGGATGACGCGCGAGCAGGGCTACGAGATCATGCAGCGCCACGCCCACCGCGCCTGGGACGAAGGGCTGGACTTCCGCGACCTCCTCCGTGCCGACCCCGAGGTGACGCGGTCTCTCTCGAGGGAGGAGCTGGACGCGCTCTTCGACTACGGCTTCTACGTCCGTTACGTGGACGATATCTTTGGACGGCTGGATTGGGCAAAATAGGCGCGAAGGTTCCACAACCCCCTGACGTGCTGCCTCTGATGCGCACCCCAAGCGCCACCGATGCTCTCGGCGTCCTGGTCGCCGTCGCCCTCCTGTTGCTGACGGCGCTCGGCAACGCCTGGGTTATGTTTGTCGCCTCGGCCAGCGCCCTCGCGATTGGGCTGATGCTCCGTCGTGGTGCAGGGCGCCTAGGCGCGCTCGTGGCGCTGGCCGGCGCCGCTGGGGCATTGCTGGTTGGGATCCTGTTCTTGTCGCGGTGAGTTCGGTTGACCGCGGGCCCAGAGTGCGGGAATAGTCTACGGGTGGCCGGTGTTATCCGAGGCAGACCGCCCCATACCGCCAAGGAGGCCTGTCCTTGCACATCGTCGTCTGTATCAAGCAAACCCCGGTCGTGGCGGAGGCCCGCCTCGACCCTGAGACAAAGACCATCGTCCGCGAGGGCGTGACCCTCACGCTCAACACCTTCGACCGCCGCGCCCTCGTCGAGGCCCTGCGCCTGCGGGGCGATCTCGGCGGCAGCGTCACCGTGATCACCATGGGGCCGCCGCAGGCTCGGGACGCCCTCGTCGAGTGCCTCGGCATCGGCGCCGACCGCGCCATCCACCTCACCGACCGCGCCTTCGCCGGCGCCGACACGCTCGCTACCTCACGCACCCTCGCCATGGCCCTGCGCAAGCTCCAGCCAGACCTCATCCTCGCGGGCAAGTTCAGCGTCGACGCGGAGACTGGTCAGGTGCCACCCGAGATCGCGGAGTTCCTCGACCTGCCGCAGGTGACCGCGATTCGCAAGATCCGTCCGGGCGACGAGCCGAACACGCTCTGGGTGGAGCGCGAGACCGACGAGGGCTACGAGCACTGGCAGGTGTCGCTGCCTGCCGTTCTCTCAGTCACGGAGTGGATCATCCTGCCGCGACGCGCGTCTCCCGAGGACATGGTCGCCGCGGCGGGCAAGCCGGTCGAGGAGTGGCATGCGGGCGACCTGGAGAGCGACCCGTCGGTGTTCGGCTCCGCCGGCTCTCCCACCACCGTCGCCGGCTTTCGTGCGGGCCAACTGGAGCGCGAGGGCGTCGTCATCTCCGGAGAGGACCCCGAGGCGGCGGCCCAGCAGGCGGTGGATTACATGCTGCGTGAGGGGCTCTTCCAGGGTCAGGCGAAGCAGGCCCGGGCCTCGGGCCGGCGCCGGCCCGCTTTCACGGGCAACCGCGACCATGCTGTCTGGGTCGTGGCCGAGATCGCCAACGGCCACATCCGCCCGGTCACCCACGAGCTGCTCGGCACGGCGCAGGAACTGGCTACCAGGCTGCGCACGGAGGTCGCCGCCCTGCTGCTCGGCGGCCCTGAGGTCGTCGCCCACGTAGGGGAGCTTGGGGCCCACGGCGCCGATACCGTCTACCTGGCCGACGACGACCGGCTCGCGCACTACGAGACGGAGCGCTACGCCGCCATCGTGAGCGGCGCCATCCGTCGCTTCCAGCCCTTCGCGGTCCTCATCCCCTCCACACCCGACGGCCGCGACCTCGCGCCCCGGGTTGCCGCTCGCCTGCAGGTCGGGCTCACCGGCGATTGTGTCGGCCTCGAGCTGGACGACGATGGTCGTCTCGTCCAACTGAAACCGGCGTTCGGTGGCAACATCGTCGTCCCTATCTACTCCAGCACGATGCCGCAGATGGCCACCGTGCGCGCCGGTATGCTCGACCCCGTGGAGCCGGACTGGACGGTGTCGCCGCAGATCGTTCCCCTTTCCGTGCCGCGCGACGTCGAGCCACGCGCACGGCTTCTCGAGGCTGTGGCCGATCCCGAGATGCACGCCCTCGACCTGGAGGAGGCGGAGGTCATCGTGAGCGTCGGCATGGGCATTGGTGGGTCGGAGAACATCCCAGT